>VOFE01000295.1_pt1 | contig 50001 bp, 73 predicted proteins | sample 5384071 | NCBI WGS metagenome assembly VOFE01 (sample SAMN12384724, study PRJNA508395) | human gut metagenome | isolation source: healthy gut D | host: Homo sapiens
GGTCAAAGGCTGAAATGTGACAATTCCATCGCGGCGGAGAATTGTTTCAACATTCTGATTTTGCAGCGAAAGGCGATATATGGTTCCCTCTGAAAGAAAATAGAAGCAAGCGTGATTATAGTAATAAGCTGTTTCGATCGAAGTTGGATGCTGATAAAAAATCTGGTTATCTTTTTTGAGAACAAAAGTATTTTGCCATGGATTAAAACCATAAACATGCTCAAATAGATCGTAGTGATAATATTCTTCTTCCAAAAAAGAAGTTCCTCACTTGAGGAGGTAAAGCTATTTATTTCTTCGCTTTCATCGGATAGGGAAAGTTGTTGTGGTGAACTTCGATTGCGGCAGCCTCCCAACAGAAAAACCATTATACAGCAAATGAGATAGATACGCTTCATAAAAGTCCTCTCCAAAAAAGGAAATGTGTCATTTTATTTTGCCATCCCAACTTAATTGGGGGTGCGAGCTCTAACATAGGTATCAAAATAATCATAAAATTGTTCAGCAGTGAATCTTGTTATCGTCACAAGATTGTGTGTGGTGCTAAAATTTGCATGGTAGACATCAATATAATTTTTCCCTACCATTGAGAATGTCTGCAACTTTATCATGGTATGTCTATAATTCGTTTCGCATAAACATGCGCGCTTTGTTTTATGATTCTATTTAAAAAACTTTTTTTAAAGAAAAATGCTACATAAATTATCAATAAATTATAAATAACTTGTTGATAACACCGTTTCATAACCAATGATAGACGGTATTATCATTCATCATTCGTTGAGCTGGATTTCAGAATTTTTGTTTTCGGCACAGTTTCGCTGGAACATGATCCGGTCCCAAAATCCCAGCTGTCAGGACGGATTTTTCGGAACTTCCTATTTCTAAAGCCTCGGTTTTCTTATGGAACATTGCTGGCAAGGAAGATCAGAAAAGTCTCAAAAAGGCGATTTTCACAAGGTTTTATGCCATTTATGAATATTTTGGAAAGATTGGACAAAAAGGAGACAAAAGCTTGTGTTTTATAGTTTCATCGGTTAAAATAGCCATGTAAGAAATGAGGGGGAACTGCGCCCTTTATGGGTAGGTTTCTTGAGGGAGCGATGCTTTGGTCTCCATTTTGCTGGCGTCTTATAACGGCGCCCCATATATCGCCGCACAGATCGATTCTATTTTGCAGCAGACTTTTCGAGATTTCATGCTGTATATCCGCGACGACTGTTCAAACGATGGAACTTGGGAAATTGTGCAAGCCTATGCTGCAAAAGAACCGGATCGAATCGTAGCGCTGCAAAAACGAAGAGAATTCCGGCAGTGCAAAACATAATTTTTCAAAATGATGCAGGAGCATCAGGACAATTATGTTATGCTCTGCGACCAGGATGATGTTTGGCATCCGGATAAAATTGAAAAAACTCTTTCTGCTATGCGAAAAGCAGAGGCGCGGGATGGTGAAAAACGCCGCTCCTGGTTCATACTGATCTGGCGGTGGTGAATGACCAATTAGAGGTGATACCGCTTCCTATCGTCATGCGGTAAACGGCAACTGGCAGCGAACGGATCTGCATTATGAACTGGCGCAGAATACCGTGACTGGCTGCACCGCCATGTATAACCGCGCATTAGGCAAATTTTGCAGAGAGAACCTTCTTTTTTCGTCATGCATGACTGGTGGCTGGCTTTGATCGCCAGCGCTTTTGGTCGAATTGTTTTGTTGGATGAGGCAACCATGCGATACCGACAGCATGGAGATAATGCAGTAGGGGCGAAATTTGTCCGTTCCCGCACTATTTGTTAGGGCGCCTGTTGAATGTGAAAGGGTACCGCAGGGAATTGGCTGAAACATTTTTGCAGTCAGAGAGTTTCTATGATGTGTTTCGGAGTCGTCTGTCTCCTGCTCAGCAAGCATTGACCGCCGGCTACGGGCATCTAGCCCAAGCGGGATGGCTGCACCGCAGGTGGTTTCAGATGAAAAACCGAACTGTAAAATACGGCGCAACCAAAAAAATTGCCGGATTTTTATTTGGATAAAGGAGAAAACAACGATGAAAGGTATTATTTTGGCCGGTGGATCCGGCACCAGACTTTACCCGTTGACATTAGTGACTTCAAGCAGCTTTTGCCGGTGTATGATAAGCCAATGATTTTTATCCGCTGTCCACCTTGATGCTGGCGGGAATCCGGGATATTCTGATTATTTCGACCCCGCAGGATCTGCCCAACTTTGAGCGGCTTTTAGGCGACGGATCGCAGTATGGCATCCATCTGTCCTATGAGGCAGCCTTCTCCCGACGGATTGGCACAGGCTTCTTTATTATCGGTGAAAAAAATTTATCGACGGCGACCGCTGCGCTATGGTATTGGGGGACAATATCTTTTACGGCAGCGGCCTGACGGGTCATTTGCGTCAGGCGGCACAGCGGGAGAACGGTGCGACGGTATTTGGCTATTATGTGGACGATCCGGAGAGGTTTGGCATTGTGGAGTTTGACGAGAACGGAAAAGCGATTTCCATTGAGGAAAAGCCGGAACACCCCAAATCCAATTATTGCGTGACCGGGTTGTATTTTTATGATAACCGGGTTTGCGAATTGGCGAAACAGGTGAAACCCTCCAAAAAGGGGAGCTGGAGATCACCGATCTCAACCGGATATATTTGGAGGAAGGCTCGCTTAACGTGGTAACATTGGGGCGTGGTTATGCGTGGCTGGATACCGGTACGGTAGACGCGCTGTGGATGCAACCGAGTTTGTCAAGGTCATTGAAAAACCGGCAGGGTATTAAAATTTCCGCCATCGAAGAGATTGCGTACAAAAATGGCTGGATCAGCGAGGAACAGTTGCTGGAAGCGGCGGTTCGGTATGGAAAATCGGCTTACGGTGCGCACTTGAAAAAAGTAGCGGAACATAAAATCATCTATTAAAGGAGCATACCATTATGAATGTCATTCCAACTGAGGTGTTGGACGTCTATATTCTGGAACCGAAGGTATTTGGCGATCATCGCGGCTGGTTTATGGAGACCTGGTCTACTCGAAATATGGAAGAAGCGGGTTTGCATTATAACTTTGTGCAGGACAACCAGTCCTATTCCGCCCAAAAAGGAACGCTGCGAGGCATCCATTTTCAAAGGGTGACGCTGCCCAGGCAAAGCTGGTGCGCTGGGCCGCGGTGCGGTACTGGATGTAGCGGTGGATCTGCGCAAAGGTTCTCCCACTTACAAAAAATGGGTGGCGGTGGAACTGTCTGCCGAAAATAAACGCCAGCTTTTGATCCCCCGCGGATTTGGCCATGGCTTTGTCACCCTCACCGATGATGTGGAGTTTTTATACAAAGAGGACAATTTATACAATCCTTCTACGGATCGCAATATTTTATGGAATGATCCGGAGTTGGGAATCGACTGGCGGGTAGAAAATCCGATTTTGTCTGAGAAAGACCAAAGAGCGCCGCTTTTGCATGACAGCGACGTAGATTTCGTTTATAAGGAGAATAGGCATGAAATGGTTAGTCACCGGCGGCGCCGGCTTTATTGGCAGTAACTTTGTTTTTTATATGCTGGATAAGTACCCCAGGATCAGATCGTCTGTTTGGACAAGCTGACCTATGCGGGCAATCTGGAAACCTTGGAATCGGTGATGGAAAATCCCCGTTTCACCTTTGTAAAGGGGATATCGCCGATCGTGGCGCGGTTTACGCGCTGTTTGAGAAAGAACACCCGGATGTGGTGGTCAACTTTGCGGCGGAAAGCCATGTGCGACCGCTCGGTGGTGGATCCGGGGATCTTTTTGCAGACCAATATTCTGGGAACCGGCGTGTTGATGGACGCTTGCCGCAAATACGGGATTCAGCGCTATCATCAGGTATCTACCGATGAGGTGTACGGCGATTTGCCACTGGACCGCACCGATCTGTTCTTTACCGAACAAACGCCGATTCACACCTCCAGCCCTTATTCGGCTTCGAAAGCCTCGGCGGATCTGTTGGTGCAGGCTTATCACCGCACCTTTGGACTGCCAGTGAGTAGTTCCCGCTGTTCCAACAACTACGGTCCTTATCACTTCCCCGAAAAGCTGATCCCTTTGATGATTGCCAATGCGCTGAATGATAAGCCGCTTCCAGTATACGGCACTGGTGAAAATGTCCGGGACTGGTTGTATGTGGACCGATCACTGCGCTGCCATTGACCTGATTGTGCGCAAAGGCCGGGTGGGCGAGGTTTACAACATCGGCGGACATAATGGCGGACCAACCTGCAGGTGGTGAAAACCATCCTGAAAGCACTGGATAAGCCGGAGAGTCTGATCCATTTTTGTCACTGACCGTCCGGGGCCACGATATGCGCTACGCCATCGACCCGACTAAAATCCACGAAGAACTGGGATGGTTGCCGACCACTCCCTTTGACGAGGGAATTCAGAAGACCATCCGCTGGTATTTAGAAAATAAGTCTTGGTGGGAGCATATTATCAGCGGGGACTATCAAAATTATTATGAGAGAATGTATGGAAACCGGTAGGAATACCGGTTTCCTTCTACTGTTTAAAAAGGAGAAATTGGAATGAAGATTCTGGTAACCGGTGTAAAAGGGCAGCTGGGTTACGATGTGATGAAGGTGCTGGCCAGCGTAAAAATAGAATGTCTGGGCGCGGATATCGAAGAGTTTGATATTACCGATGCAGCGGCAACAACTGCCTTTATCGAGCGTTATGCCCCGGATGCGGTGAATCACTGTTCCGCTTATACGGCGGTAGACCGCGCGGAGGATGATCCGGCGCTGTGCGAGCGGGTGAATGTGGATGGGGCGCGTAATATTGCCGCGGCCTGTCAGAAAATCGGTGCCAAAATGGTTTACATCAGCACCGACTATGTGTTCCCCGGTACCGGCGAGCAGTTTTATGAAACGGATGATCCGACTGGTCCGTTGAGCGTATATGGAAAAACCAAACTGGGCGGCGAACTGGCGGTGCGGCAGCTGTTGCAACGGTATTTTATTGTCCGTATTTCCTGGGTGTTTGGCAAAATGGGAATAATTTTGTGAAAACCATGCTGCGGCTGGGAAAAAGAGCGGGATCAGGTCAATGTGGTCTGTGACCAGATTGGTTCTCCCACTTATACAGCGGATTTGGCCCCTCTTTTGTGCGATATGGTTATGACGGAAAAGTACGGTATTTATCACGCCACCAACGAAGGAATCTGTTCTTGGGCAGATTTTGCTGCGGAGATTTTCCGGCAGGGTGGGTGCCGGGCTAAAATGCATCCGATTCCTTCTAGCGAATATCCGGCCAAAGCAGCGCGGCCTTTTAATTCCCGCATGAGTAAAAAAAGTCTGGATGAAGCAGGTTTTTCCCGGCTCCCTTCTTGGCAGGATGCGTTGACCCGGTATCTCAAAGAAATCCAGGACTAGAAAACGGGTGAGGAAATGGATAAAAGTGGAATTTGCGAAGAGGATGCGTGTTGGCGCTAGCCATTTATGCCGCTTTGGCCGCGCTGTTTTATGCAATCGCAAAGATCAGCTTCGGACCCGTACAGACAGCACAGATTCTGTTTCACCGTCTGCATCGACGGGGAAATTCTGGCAGGTACACGCCTGGAGCAGCAATTCACCGTACAAAGCGACCGGATGACCGGCTTTTCGGTGCTGTGCGGCACCTTTTGGGCGCCAGAACAGTGGCAAACTGCATATGGCCTTATACGAGCAGACCGATTCGGATGAAAAGATTCTCATAGAGGATTTTGCGGTTGATGTATCCCATATGCAGGATAACGCTTGGCAGGTCATGCAGTTGACCGAGCCGTTGGAAAACGCCGCCGGCAAAAATCTTTTGTTGGAAGTGTCCTCACCAGACGGTGCATTGGGCAATGCGGTAACAGTATATTATGGCAATTCAGTTTCTGCCGGCCGGGTAGAGGTTGCCAGCGAGGGATGGACGCCTCTTAGCCAAAACGGACGGCAAAAGGAAGGAACGCTATGCCTGCGCACGGTTGGGGAAACAGATCTTTGGTTTGGACAATATTACTGGTGCTTTGCGGCAGGAGCGGGATTCTTGCTGGCCTTTATGGTTGGCGACTGTGCCGTATGGAGAAAAAAGGGCGGACCTGTCTGGGCTTGAAACTGATTCATGCTTTCAGCCGGTACCGTTTTTTGATCCAGCAGCTGGTCAGCCGGGATTTTAAAACCAAATATAAGCGCAGCGTGCTGGGAATCGTTTGGAGCTTTTCTCAATCCGCTTTTGACCATGCTGGTGCAGTATGTGGTGTTTTCCACCATTTTTAAAAGCGATATTCCGAACTTTCCGGTCTATCTGCTGACCGGTATTGTGCTGTTTAACTTTTTTCAGCGAAGCTTGCAGTATGGGATTACCTCTATTTTGGGAAATGCCTCTTTGATTACCAAAGTCTATGTGCCGAAATATATCTATCCGGTTACCCGGGTGCTTTCCTCCGGCATCAATATGCTGTTTTCCTTGGTGCCGCTGCTGCTGATGATTTTTTAACCAAAACAGCCCTGACCCCTGCCATCCTGCTTCTTCCTTTGCGTTGGCATGTTTGATTTGCTTTTGTACCGGGATGGTGCTTGTTTTATCAGCGGCGATGGTGTTTTTTCGGGATACACAGTTTCTGTGGAATGTATTGAGCATGATCTGGATGTATGCTACCCCGATTTTTTATCCGGAAAGCATCATTCCCGCCAGGTTTTTGACAATTTATAAACTCAACCCGTTGTATCATTTTATCCGCTTTGCCCGTACGGTCATTATGGACGGCGTGTCGCCGGAACCGAAGGCGTATCTCATTTGTTTTTGTGTTTGCCGTAGGCAGTTTGATAATCGGCGGGCTGATCTTCCGAAAAGCGCAGGATGAATTTGTGCTGTATCTATGAGGGGAAAAGAATGATAGAGGTAAAAAATGTGTCCATGTCCTTTCGCTTGTCACAGGACAGGATCCAGAGCATCAAAGAATACTTGGTGGCGCTGGCAAAAGGAAAAACTCAAATACAAAGAATTTTGGGCGCTGAAAAACGTCAGTTTTACGGTGCGTCCTGGCGAGGTGCTGGGAATTATTGGCCGAAATGGAGCGGGCAAAAGCACGATTTTAAAGGTGATTTCCGGCATTTTAAAGCCGACCGAGGGATCTGTGTCAGTTCGCGGGAATATTGTGCCGATGCTGGAATTGGGGAGCGGCTTTGACTTTGATCTGACCGGCAGGGAAAATATCTATCTCAATGGGTCAATTTTGGGGTATTCCCGCCATTTTCTGGATGAAAAATATGATGAGATCGTCTCTTTTTCCGAATTGGGCGAATTTATCGAAATGCCAATCCGCAACTATTCTTCCGGTATGATGATGCGCTTGGCTTTTCCATTGCCACAGTCGTAAATCCGGAAATTTTGATCGTGGACGAAATTCTGGCGGTGGGGGACGAGGCGTTCCAGAGAAAAAAGCCGCCAGTGGATGTTGGAATTGATGGGCGGCGGCACCACGGTGCTGTTCGTATCTCACAGCCTGGACCAGATTCGGGAGATGTGCGACCGGGTGCTGTGGCTGGATCACGGACAGATCAAGATGCTCGGTGAGACAAAAGAAGTTTGCGACGCTTATCAAATTTAGGGGGCAAAACATGCAGAATCTTTACAACGAGGAATACTATCGGCATTATCGAACGGGAAGTGGCGAAATATCTTACCAGGACTCGGAAGAGCTGAAAGTGTTTATAAGACATCTTGCAAGCCAGATCAAAGAAAAATATCATCCGCAAACGGTTTTAGATGCTGGTTGTGCAATGGGGATGCTGGTTGCGGCGCTGCGTGATTTGGGCGTCGAGGCCTACGGAGTAGATTTGTCGGAGTATGCCATTTCGCAGGTGCGGGAAGATATTCGCCCTTATTGTGCAGTTGGTTCCCTGTCCTCTGCGCTGCCGGATTCGCTGCCCAAACGGTACGACTTGGTGGTGTCTATGGAGGTGCTGGAGCATATGCCAGAAGAAGACGCCAAAAAGCTGTTGCCAATTTATGTGCAGTGACAGATCGGGTTTTATTTTCCTCTGTACCGGATGACACAGAGGATCCTACCCATATCAATCTGCATGAGCCTCCTTATTGGTGCGGCTTGTTTGCAGAACAAGGACTCTTTTTGTTGGAGAAGAAAAACCGGTTTTTTGACAAATTATGCGCTGTTTTTTTTCAACGAAAGAGCATGTCGGCCTCGGTGGAACTTTACGAGAGAAAGCTGCAAAAAGACGCGGAGCAATTTTTGAACCTTTCGCTGGATTTGGATGAACTGCAGGGAGAATTGGACGAACTGCAGGAAAAAAATGAAATTTTGGACGAGGATCTAAGAGAGTATCGGGCGCTTTATTTTGACAAGGCCAAAGAATACGACGCACTTTTTCAGGCATATCAGGCAACAGTCACATCTTCCGCTTGGAAAATGACCAAACCATTGCGCGCCAGTTTGGATCTGGCTAAAAGGATTTTGAAGTCCAATCGAGCGACCTATCTGTTTTGCAAGGAATCAAAGAATTTTGCGGGACGCCCGATTTATACCTGGAAACGGGTGAAAAGAAAGATCTGCCAAGACAAAAAATCGGGACTGGAGTAAATACGACGAAAAAGAACTGGCAATGCAGCGGCAGTATCTGTTCCCCGACAGATCAAATTCAGTATCTTGGTTCCGCTTTACAATACACCGGAAGATTTTTTTGAAAGAGATGATTGCGTCGGTACAGGCTCAGACCTATTCCAATTGGGAGTTATGCCTGGCTGACGGTAGTGATGACGAACACCGGCAGGTGGGGCAGATTGTTGCAGGGTTCCAGCAGCAGGACGGCCGCATTCAATATCGAAAGCTGGAAAGAAATCTGGGAATTTCCGGAAATACCAATGCCTGCATCGAGATGGCTTCCGGGGACTATATCGCTTTGTTTGACCACGATGATCTGCTGCATCCGTCGGTGCTTTATGAAAATATGAAAGCGATCTGTGAACAGGGAGCAGATTTTATTTACACGGATGAAGTCATTTTTGAGCGGACGACCAAAAAATATCACGGCTACCCATTTTAAGCCTGATTTTGCCATTGACAATTTGCGGGCGAATAATTACATTTGCCATTTTACCGTGTTTCAAAAGCCGTTGCTGGAAAAAGTAGGTCTGTTTCGCAGCGAATGTGACGGCAGTCAGGATTTTGATATGGTGCTTCGTTTGACAGAACAGGCACAGAAAATCGTACATATTCCCAAACCGCTATATTTTTGGCGTTCCCACCCATTATCTGTAGCTTCTTCCCTATTAGCCAAACCTTATGTTTTTGAGTCAGCTAAAAAGAGCGGTTAGAGATCATTTAGATAGAGTTGGATTAGAGGGAGAGGTTTTGGACTCAGCAGCTTTATCCATCTATCGGGTAAAATATAAAATTAAGGGAGAGCCGCTGATTTCGATTCTCATTCCCAATAAGGATCATGTGTCGGATTTGCGCAAATGTATCGTATCGATTCAGGAAAAAACCTCTTATCCCAATTATGAAATTATTGTCATTGAAAACAACAGCGAAGAAGAAAAACTTTTCAGTATTATCAGCTTTTGGAAAAACGACAGAATATTCGGGTAGTCTGTTGGAACGGAAAATTTAACTATTCTGCAATCAACAATTTTGGGTATACGTTTGCCAAGGGCGAATATATCCTCCTGTTAAACAATGATACGGAGGTTATTTCTGCAGACTGGCTCCAGGAAATGCTGATGTATGCGCAGCGTGGCGATGTAGGAGCAGTAGGCGCGAAATTATATTATCCGGATAATACCGTTCAGCACGGCGGCGTAGTACTCGGTGTCGGCGGTGTGGCGGCGCATCTGCACTGCAACCGTCAAAAAGAGGATCCCGGTTATATGCGGGAAGGCTCATTTATGCGCACCTAACGGCAGTTACGGCGGCTTGTATGATGCTGCCCCGCAAGGTGTGGAGGAAACTGGCGGGCTGGATGAGTCCTTTGAAGTTGCGTTTAATGATGTGGATTTGTGTATGCGGATCCGCCAGAAGGGCTATCTCATTGTATTTACCCCTTATGCGGAGCTCTATCATTATGAATCCAAGAGCAGAAAGGCGGACGATACGCCCGAAAAGAGAGCGCAGTTTGTGGGCGAAGTGGAGCGCTTTCAGGCGAGGTGGGCAAAAGAACTCGAAGCGGGAGATCCATATTATAATCCGAACTTTTCGCTAGATGATGCAAACTTTACGATCCGATAGAGAGGGGGAAAGGAATTTGTTGGATAAATTAAAGAATTTATATAAAGCAATAAAAGAACGAAAACTCTGGCCGATTATAGCTATCATTGCATTTCTCAGTTCGGTTTTTTTTTATTTTATTGGATTGATTATATCAGTCCAAAAGCAATGGACTTTGTTCTTGCAGATTCAGATATGCATAATATAAAAGCTCAATATGTTATAGGAGAGATTTGTTCTGGAGACGTTATTGAACAGCAAATACCGGTAGATGTAGATATTTATGGAATTGGTTTTGATTTTGCAACATATAACCGGATAAATAGTTGCACAGTTTCAATAGAGATTTATGATGAAAATGATATATGTCTTTTTACAAAAGATTTATCGGCAGAGAAACTTGAAGATAATGCTTTTTATGATTTTATTTTGATGAAAAAATGCGTCCGATTGACACAGATTTTATCCGCGTTATAATTACATCTCCTGACGGAGAAAATGGAAATGCAGTTACATTATACTGTTCTTCACAAGAAGAAGAGTCTGAACGAATGCTTTATATTAATGAAGAGGAACAAGCGCAAATCTTACCTTTCGAATTTTGGAAACCAGAAATACTTTATGTTAGGTTGGATGTTTCTTTTTTTTATTTGATTTCGATTTCTTTAGTTTTATTGATTTATTTGTTTATGATTCGAGGAGTTTCGCTTGAAAAAGTATTTGTAATAGCAGCAATTTTGCTAGGAATAATTTCTAATGCAATTTTTCCGCCAAGAGCAGTTCCGGATGAAGAAGTACATATCAATACAGCATATCATTACTCTAATTTACTTTTGGGAAAAGTATCCCCAGAATCAGGTGGCACATTTTATATTCGACACGGAGATAAAGAAAACTTTGAAATTTTAAGCGCAAAACCAGTAAGGCATACCTATTGGGAAATCTCAGAACAAAATAATCTTTTTATGTCTGAGGAAGATATGCAATTAGTTCCAGTTGATGAAAGAATAGTTGATACAACAATTACTCAGTATATTTTCCCGTCTATTGATTAGCAATAGCACGTATCCTTCACTTACAAACGTTACCAATGTTATATTTGGGTAGATTTTTCAATTTAGCCTGCTATATTTTTTTTTCATATACTGGGCAGTAAGAAAAACCCAGTGGCTAAATTGAGTTTTTTTGTGGCAGGTTTATTACCGATGGGACTCCACGTGGCGACATCTTTTTCTTATGATGCGTCGACTATCGGCATTTCATTCCTTTTCATTGGCTGGATGCTATCTTTAATTTATAATAAAGAATACATTGAAAAAGCAGATATGATAATTTGTAGTTGTTTAGCTTTCTTTTTGCCACAAAACAAGTTAGTATATACTATTTTAATAGGACTTTGCTTTTTTAATTGCTAAAGAAAAGTGTCCTACGTTCAAGAAAATAAAAAACTTGCAGTTTGTGGGTCGGACTAAGCCTATTTGGACTCTTATTGTCGTATAGTGGAAGAATTATAGATAGACTTAACCGAGAAGCTGAAAGCTGGAATCCTTCAAAAGGTACGACAACTTACTCATTTTCTTGGGTTTTAGAAAATTTTTGGGAAGCTATACAAATGGGGGTGCGAACCCTAGTGGAAACAGGTAGTTGGTATTGGCAAACTATGGTTGGAAGTTCCCCTCTTGGTTTGATGTACCAATCCATGGGTGTTTGATTTTAGTTTTAACAGTTTGCTTGTTTCTATCAGTTTTCCCGATAAAAAATGAAAAAGAGGTTTTTATCACTAAAAAGCAGAAGCTTTGGATAGGTACTATCATTTTCTGTGGAGTTGTACTGATAATTTTGAGTATGTTAACTTGGACAGATGTTGGTAGCAAACTATTTCAGGGTGTTCAGGGAAGGTATTTCCTCCCAATTCTACCTTTGTTTTTGCTATTGTTTCGTGGAAAAGGGATTATTTTGGAAAAACATATACCTACTATGATAGCAGTTACTACTGTTACAGCAACAGCACTTGCGTTTTTAGAAAGTTTTTCTTATATTATACAAAGATGACTATTTTTTAAAGGGAATTTTAACTATGAAAATTTTATTTTTGAACCTGCCTTATAAATTTGCCATCAGCCGCTCCAGCCGCTGGCCGGAAAAGACAAAAAGCGGCACCATGTACTATCCCTACTGGCTGTGCTATGCTGCCGGAGTCTGCATGGATCGGGGTTATGATGTGGAATTGGTGGATTGCATCGTAAAAAAAATGAGCACGGAAGACGTGGTCGAGCTGGTCAAAAAATCGGCTCCCGACTACATCATGGGCGAGATTACCACCTCCACCTGCTTTCACGATTATGAAACGCTGGCCGCAATTAAAAAGCCTACCCGCAGGGAAAAATCATCATCGGCGGCACCCATGCCACCGCTTTGTCTGAGCGAGTGCTGGAAGAATGCCCGGATATCGATGTGATTGTCCGTCAGGAATATGATTTTACCCTGGATGAGGTGATGAAAGCTGGGGCGGATCTGAGCGATGTGTTGGGCGTTACCTGGCGCTGCGATGGCCAGATCGTGAAAAATCCGGATCGTCCCTGGACAGAAGATCTGGACGAGCTGCCGTTTGTATCTAAGATTTATGAAAAATTCCTCGACGTTAATGATTATTGCTATGCGTTTGCCCGCAAACCGATGATCCAGATCTTCAGCGCCAGGGGCTGTCCGTTCCGCTGCAATTTCTGCTCGTATCCTGAAACCATGAGCGGCCGTTGCTTCCGCAAACGCAGCGTCAAAAATTTTGTAGACGAATTGGAATATATCGCAGTACACATGCCTTATATCCAGGAAATTTTTATCGAGGATGATACCTTTACCGTAGATAAAAAGCGCGTGGTGGAAATTTGTGAAGAGATGAAACGGCGCGGATTGAAACTGGTTTTATTCTGTAATACCCGGGCGGATCTGCCCTATGAGGTGATGGCCAAGATGAAGGAAGCCGGCTGCCGCCTGTTGGTAGTAGGCTATGAGTCCGGCAATCAGAAAGTGCTGGACGAAACCCGCAAAGGCATCAAGCTGGAGGATTCGCTGGCTTTTGCGCAGAATACCAAAAAACTGGGAATTAAAGTGTTTGGCTGCTTTATGATTGGACTCAAAGGCGATGATCTGAGCACCATTGAAGATACCTTCCGCTTCGCCAAAAGGTCTATGCCAACGAGGTGTTTTTCCAGCAGGCGGTGCCATTCCCGGGAACGGCGTTTTATCAGTGGGTAAAGGACGAGGGATACCTTAAAACAGAGGATTATTCCAAATGGCTGAATCAGGACGGATATTTGGACTGCTTGGTCAATTACCCTTATGCAAATGACAAGGAAATCGAGAAACTGCGGGATCATCTGATGAGCCGTTACTACTTTTCGTTTACTTATATTTTTAAACTTTCCTTGCCAACCTAAGCTGGGTGGAATTCAAAAGAGTAATGAAAGCAGGATTTACTTATATCGCTTTTCGAATCAAAAAAATCGGAAAGTAAAAAAAGAAAACGGCAGGCGGACGAATATGAAAAAAATAGCACTTTTAACTCCTTTTGATACAGGAAATATCGGAACAGTTCTTCAGGCTTATGCAACTCAGACTCTGATCAAAGAAAATGGTTGTGAAACGGACTTAATCTACTACCATTACGATTCCATTCAGAACCCTTTTTTGATCTCAAACCTATTTAAACGCGGATTGAAAAATTATATTGGATCGATTGCGGGCTTTTTGATGCGGAGTCCCGCTCGAAAGTCACTTTGGCGTTTCATCAAAACACATTTGAATTTAACAGAAAAATGACACATGAACAGTTGGAGGAACTTGCTGGCAGATATGATAAAGTGATAGTAGGCAGCGACTGTGTTTGGAACGGAGAAGCCTTTACATTAGAAACAGCATATCTGCTAGATTTTATAGAAGATGACTCAAAAAAGGGGAATTTTGCTAGTAGTTTTGCCTGTGATGCGATTCCAGATGAGCAGAAGGAGATTTTTATGAGATATTTGTCTCGGTTCCCGATTTTATCTGTACGGGAGGATAAAGGAAAAGAGTTGATTCGGGGAGTTGACGGGAAAAGAGGCAACGGTCGTTCTAGATCCTACGTTGGTGAAAGATAGCTTTTTTGGACTGAGGTAGCTGCAGAGAGTAAACTACAAATTACAGGTGAATATATTTTTTGTTGCAGAATATGCAATCTCTGCACCGTTATTAAGAGATGCAGAAAAATTGGCTGAAAGGTATCATCTGCCGCTTTATTTTCTTTATCCTCCTAAGGGTAAGAAGGCTAAAGGAAAAGTTCTTCTGACATCTTCACCGCAAGATGTTTTGTATCTTATTCAAAAATGCAAAATTTGTGTTCACCGATAGCTATCATATGATGATCTTTTCGATTAATTTTTCGAAAGAATTTTTGCTTATCAGACGAAAACAAATTTACCAGCAATTAGTAAATATCATAGTGTTTTAAAAAATTCTACATCTTGAAGGAAGGCTATTTCCGACGGAAAGTATGATGCAGAATCCAGTTGATATTCAAAAGTGTCCGGCGATAGATTATGGAGCCGTTTCTGAAATCCTTGAAAAAGAGAGGAAAGTTTCAAAAGATTATTTGGATGGCGTTTTGAAATAATGGATGTTTGATTATGGAAAAAAAAGGTGTTATCTGGAATACATTGGGCAGCGGGGTGTTTGCCGCAAATTCTGTACTGCTTTTATTGATCGTATCCCGTGTGTTTGGAGTAGCAGCAGCGGGAGATTTTGGCATTGTCTTTACAACCGCACAAATTCTGTATATCATTGGCTTGTTTGGCATCAACCATTTTCAAATGACCGACTATGCAGAGCAGTACAGTTTTGCTTCTTATCGGGCGGCTAAGTGGATTACCACGGCGGCGATGATATGCGGCTGTTTGGTGCTTCTTTTCTTTGGCGGCAATACGCGGAAGCAGGCATGGCTGCTGCTTTTATTGACGATGTATATGGCCGTTCATTCTTTTGCAGAGTTGTATCAAAGCCGCTTTTTTCAGAAAAACAGGCTGGACCTTTGCGGAAAATCCCTGTTTTACCGAACCTTTTTTTCCCTTTGCTGTTTTGCGGTTTTATCTGCAACAATCCATAATTTATATATCGCATCAGCGGTCAGGGTGTTGACCAATTTAGTCACGATGTATATTTGGAGTTTTTGCCCATCGAAAGCAATGGGTGCTGAAAACCGAATGGGAAAAAAAAAGGACAGCTCCTCCTATTGTTTCAAACGACGATACCGCTGGCAGTCAGCCTTTTTTTTGATGAATGTAATGGCAAATCTCTCAAAATATGTGGTTAATTATTACGAGAGCAATACCGTACAGGGTTATTTTAATATCCTGTTTTTGCCAACGCAAGTAATTAACCTGCTGAGCGGCTTTGTTTTTAAGCCTCTTTTAAGCCAGTATGGTGCGGCGGTAGGGGAAAGGGATTTTATCCGATTTCGTCAGCTGTATCGGCGGCATCTTTTTTTGATTGGTGGCCTGACCGTTTTTTGCTGTCTGGCAGGGTACTTGTTGGGAACACAGGTGTTGAGCCTTTTTCTACGCAGTGGATCTTTCTGCCTATCGCTTGGAACTTTTTTTGACGATTCTCTCCGGCGGTTTTATTGCGGCAGGGTCGATGTCCTATTATCTTTTGGTCATGCTGCGAAAACAGATGTGGATTTTTTTAAATTATGCGGTCAATATTGGGATAGGGGTTGTGATCAGCGTTTTGTTGGTAAAGAATTTTTCGATTTTGGGCGGTGCATTGTCTATCCTTGTCAGCCAGGCACTGTTGTTTTTTGTATTTGCCATATTCCTTTTATTTTTTACGAGGAGGACTTCCGATGCCTGAAATCACGGTTGTCATCACCACCTACAATCTGGAAGCCTATATTGGAACCTGTTTGGAAGAACTTTTTTCCGGAACCTATCAGGATTTCGATGTTGTTTTGGTTGACGACGGTTCCAAGGATCAAACGGTGGATATCGTAGAAACATATGCACAGCGATATCCCGGACGGATTCATCCGATTTTTTTTGCAAAAAAAACTTGGGCAGTCCGGCGAAAACCAGAAATTGGGCGCTGAATTCCGGTTTCATTGATGGGAAATATGTGGTATTCTTAGATGGAGACGATTCCTTGGAGCCGGAGTATCTGGAGCGGCTACATATGTTGGCTTTGCAAAGCGGTGCCGATACGGTTATCTGCGCTTATGACCGGGTCGAGGAAAAAAGCAGCCGTGTGCTGTGCACAGAAATGCAGGGCTTTCCACAGATGATTTCACTTCCTCCGAAAGACGATACCCTGGCCTTTGTCAATGGAGCTTTGTGGAACAAACTGTTTCGCAGCGATATCGCACTGGCGCATCGGTTCCCGATTTCAAAGTTGGAGAGGATTTGTGCTACCAACAGGCAATTTATCGTGACTGCAGCAAAATTGCCTGTACGGATGAGGTGCTGATCCATTACCGTGTCCGAGAGGCATCGGTGATCTCCAATACAGAAGAGCAGTCTATCCGGTATTTTGCGGAGGAGTTGGCCGACAGTACGAGCAGGCAAAGAATCCGTCGCAAAAAGGATACAATAGGGCTTTTGGCTTTTATCCATATTGGCATTTCTATGGCGCTGCGCGCCGCAGATAACCCGAAGATCAATCTGCATGTGCATTTAAAATGGACAAGCCGCTATTTCAAGAAGTATTACGCATGGTTTTGCCGCAACCGGTGGATGCGTCTGACGCCGTTAAAAAAAACATGGACTGAAGGGCTGGGCGCTGTGGGCTTGCAAGCTTTTATACCGGATAGGTTGTTTCCGCTTGTTTTTATGGTGCTATCGTGGAGCGGTAAAATGCTTCCATGTGGATTTTAAATTTTAGAGAGGTAAAAATTTGCGTATCTTAATTGTGATACCTGCTTATAATGAGCAGGAAAACATTGAGCGGGTCGTGGACGATCTGATTCAAAATTATCCGCAGTATGATTATTTGGTAGTCAACGATGGTTCTAAGGGCCAACCGTACCGCCGCGATTTGCCGGGAAAAAGGATACCATTTTTGGATTTACCGGTTAATCTAGGCCTTGCGGGGGCATTTCAGGCAGGGCTGCGGTATGCGGGACCGGATGGATTACGATATGGCAATCCAGTTTGATGGTGATGGCCAGCACGATCCGCAGTATATTGAGGCAATGGCGGCCAAAATGGAAGAAGAAGCGCTGGATGTGGTAATCGGTTCCCGCTTTCGGGACAAAAGAAGCCTTTGAGTCTGCGGATGATGGGAAATCAGATGATTCAGCTGGCCATTCAAATTACTACGGGCGTTACCATCAAAGACCCCACATCGGGCATGCGAATGTTTAACCGGTCAATGATTCGCGAGTTTGCTCATAATTTGAATTACGGACCGGAACCGGATACGATTGCCTATTTGCTTCGCAATGGGGCTAGCGTGCAGGAAGTTCAGGTGGAAATGAAGGAACGGATTGCAGGAGAAAGCTATTTTAACCTGAAGCGGGCTGTAGAGTATATGGTTCGCATGTGTACGTCTATTGTCCTGATTCAGTGGTTCCGGAAAAGGAGAGTGCCTAGACCGTGTCTATCATGCTTCGTACCGCGTTGATTGTTATATCGCTTTTGACTTTGTGGTATACAGCCAGAAAGATCCGCAAATCTCAGTTGCAGATAGAGGATTCGATTTTTGGATGGCTTTTCCCGCTGCGCTGGTCATTCTGGAGTGTTTTCCCCGGTATTGCTACCTGGGCAGCCAAAATGCTGGGAGTGCAGTCGCCGGTAAATTTTATTTTTCTGGCCGTTATTTTTATTTTGATCGTAAAATATTTTCGCTTTCTTTGCGGATTTTCAGTTGGATACGAAAATTCGAACGTTAACACAGGAAATTGCCATTCGGGAAAAGCTGCAGCAGGAGAAAAGGAAAAAGACACAGCAGCATCGGCATAAAGGCAAAAGGAGGATAACGTAGTGAATATCTGGCATGATATTGATCCCAAACGGATTTCGCCCGAGGATTTTATCGCTGTTATCGAAATCCCCAAAGGGTCAAAAAACAAATATGAAATGGATAAAGAAACCGGATTGATTATTCTGGATCGAGTGTTGCATACCTCTACGGATTATCCAGCCAGTTATGGCTTTATTCCCCGAACTTACGGCGATGATTTTGACCCTTTGGATGTGCTGGTGCTTTGCGCACAGCCGCTGCATCCGCTGACGCTGGTGCGTTGTTATCCGATTGGCGTCATCCAGATGCTGGATAATGGCCGCCGGGATGAAAAATTATCGCGGTACCATTTCAGGACCCGAATTATAATGATTACAAAAGTATTTTTCTCTCTGCCGCGGCATATTTATGACGAAATGCGCCATTTCTTTAGCGTATATAAAGCTCTGGAAAATAAAAGATACGGTGGTAGATGAAGTGTTGCCCAGAGGACGCCGTGCAAATTATCCAAAAGGCAATTGGATTTTATCAGGAAAAATTCGGAGAAACGAAGTAATGCAAGGAAGAAACTGACTATCCGTTTGGCGGAAATATCTAATATGACAAAACGGCATGGCAAAAAAGTCATGCCGTTTTATCATATTAGAGCATTGGTTTGTCTCATTTTGTCAATAAAAGGGATCGGCTTAACGCCAATCCCCCTCTGCAACAATATGACAGTTTCCGCCAACCTCAATGAGCCAATCGTCGGATTCCCGGTTGGCATGGATATGAAGAACAGACTTTCTTCCCATATCCTCTCCCTGATGAATAGTATAAGAAATCGGACTACTACCAAAGTAGCCATACGACAAAAGATAACCCGCCAAATTTCCATTTGCGCTGCCGGTAGCAGCATCTTCTATGAAATCTTCCATAATACAGCGCACCGAAAAAATATTCCCCCATATCGGTAAAGAAGAAATGATTGCAATTGCATTCGGGATGTCTTGCAGTGTATTCCTGAAATTTTGGAGGGATAACCTGCAGTTTTGATAAGCTCTCGCGGCTTTTTAGTGGAATGAGAACCGATTCCAGACCGGTGCTGACCAGCTGAATGGGATAATCTTCCCGTATCTCGCCCAGGGAAATTCCAAAAATTGCCGCGATTTCCTCTCTTTTTATTTTAACACCGAAAACAGGAGGCTTTTGCCTCATTACCATGCCATGCACAGACCGGCTGACCGTAATCTGACCGGCTTTCAGGTTTAGTTTCACCTCATCTGGGTATCCTTGTTCTATCAGCGGTTGAATCACATAGGCACACCCAAGTGTTGGATGTCCTGCAAAAGGAACTTCTCCTGTGTTGGGTGTCCAAATCCGAACAGGATATCCACCGTCGGTCTGTTTGCCGGAAAAAATAAACGCCGTTTCAGAAAAATTGACTTCTCTGGTAATCTGCTGTTGTTCCCAATCGCTTATTGCTTGGTCGGCAAGCAGAATTAGCAACTGATGCCTCTGATTTTTCTTCGGCAAAGCAATCGACAATGTAAAATTTCATGAGCCTCTTCCGTATCGTTGTTTGGAGCCGGAATGATCCTTTTTGATAGGGGAGAATATCCGGCCTATTTTTTATTCGTTCAGTTCAGAGGTGCAATGCGGGCAACGGGTCGCTTCCAGCGGGATTTCGCTGCAGCAAAACGGACATTTTTTGACAGTGGGCGCTGCTTGCGGTTCCGGCTTTTTTCTGATGGTCATAACCCGATTCAGTAGCTTGACCAGCAGAAAAATCACCAGCGCCATAATTAAAAAATTGATTACTGCTGTCAAAAAAGCGCCGTAACGAATTTCCGCGCCGCCGACGGCGACCGACCAGTCGCTCATATCGGCACTGGCAAACAGGCCGATGACCGGAGAAAATGATATCGTTGACCAATGATGTGGTGATGGCCTGAAACGCCGCGCCGATGATAACGCCGACGGCCAGATTCATCACATTGCCTTTGGCAATAAATTGACGGAACTCCGTCCAAAATCCGCTTTTTTTTTTCATGGTATAACCGCTCCTTTTACTTATGATACAGCTTTTTGGTCTGATAAGCAGGTTCACAGGTCAGGTGTACGCCCAATTTTTTTAAAGGTGCTGTCATCGACCTGAGAGAGAATCACCGAAGAATGAGCCTCGCATCCCCGCAACAAAGGAAGCTGATTCATCGCCAGTTCCGCGGTGGGGTTAGTCGCTGCGCTGATGGAAAGGGCAATGAGGATTTCATCGGTATGCAGCCGCGGGTTGTGGCCGCCCAGATCTTTGGTTTTCAGCTGTTGAATCGGTTCAATGACGATAGGGGAAATCAGGTGGATGTCATGATGGATACCGCCCAGCACCTTTAGTGCATTGAGCAGCAAAGCGGCCGAACATCCTAACAGGTTGGAGGTTTTGCCGGTGACGATCTGCCCGTCCGGCAGCTGGATGGCCGCAGCCGGCATCCCGGTGGATTCCGCCCGGTCGATTGCCGCTTTGACCACCGGCCGGTGCCGTGGAAACACCGGCCTGATTCATCAGAAGCTCCAGCTTATAAACCACATCTTCCTCCAAAGTCCCTGACGCCGTTCGCACAGGCTTTGGTAGTAGCGGCGGATGATCTCCTGACGGGATGCTTCCCGGCAGACTTCATCATTGACGATGGCGTTGCCTGCCATATTAACCCCCCATATCCGTGGGGGAGTTTTATAGGGCATTCCCCATAATTTTTCGAACATCGCCCGTAGCACCGGAAAAATCTCCACGTCCCGGTTGTAGTTGACCGTAGTGATCCCGTAGGCATCCAGATGGAACGGATCGATCATATTGACATCGTTTAAGTCAGCAGTAGCGGCTTCATAAGCCAGGTTTACCGGATGCTTTAACGGAATATTCCAGATTGGAAAAGTCTCGAACTTGGCGTAACCGGCTTTTACCCCTCTTTTGTATTCATGATACAGTTGGGAAAGGCAGGTGGCCATTTTACCGGAACCGGGCGGTGCCGTTACCACCACAAGCGGGCGGGAGGTTTCGATAAATTCGTTGCGGCCATAGCCCTGCTCACTGACAATCAGCGGAATGTTGGAAGGATAGCCTTCAATGGTATAGTGGCGGAATACCCGAACGCCCAGCCGCTCCAGCCGATGGATGAATGCATCGGCTGCGGCTTGTCCCGCATAGCGCGCTAGTACTCCGCTGCCCACATACAGGCCAATTCCCGAAATGCGTCAATCAAGCGCAGCACATCCAAATCATAGGTAATGCCAAGATCGCCGCGGATTTTGTTCTTTTCAATGTCTGAAGCGTTGATGACAATGACAATTTCCGCCTGCTCTTTCAGCTGCAAAAGCAGTTTTACCTTGCTGTCCGGCTCAAAACCGGGCAATACCCGCGAGGCATGAAAATCGTCAAACAGTTTGCCGCCAAACTCCAGATACAATTTTCCGCCGAATTGAGCGATGCGTTTTTTAATATGTTCTGATTGCAGATGCACATATTTCTGATTGTCAAACCCGATCTCTTTCATAAGCACATACCTTTCCTCCTGTGAACGCCCACGTACGAAAAACGGCCAAGAAACGAATCTTAGCCACCGATGCCGCAAAGGCAGACAACAACAATAATTATTCTTATTATAGTGAAAAAACCTTGTTTTTACAAGAGTTGCAGCAGGGAAAAGCTTTACTTTTTAACCGGGAACAGTAGAATAAACGTAAGATGAAAAATCGAAGGGAGTGGCATTTTTGGATCGGTTGGCAAACATTTTGGATGGGTATATTGAGAAAAAGCGGCAGAAACTCACAGCGTTGAGCGAGGATCTGGCGCTATGCTGAGGTAGGATTTCAGGAATTTCGGTCTGCTCAGGCGCTGGAACGCTGTCTGGAAGACGAGGGGTTTACCCTTGAAAAAGGCGTTGCCGGAATGCCGACGGCTTTTGTGGCCAGATACGGCAGTGGAAAACCGGTCATTGGATTTTTTGGGTGAGTATGATGCGTTGTTTGATTTTGAGCCAACAGCCCGGCAACCCCCAGAGAGCTTTGTTCGAAAACGGTACGGCCGGCCACGGCTGCGGGCATAATGAGCTGGGTGTTGGTGCGTTGGCGTCGGCGCTGGCAGTGAAAGAGTATATGCAGGAGCAGGGTCTGGCTGGAACGGTGGTTTATTACGGCTGCCCGGCGGAAGAAGATGGCAGCGGTAAAATGCATATGGCAAAAGAAGGCGTATTTGATGAATTGGATGGGGCTTTCACCTGGCACCCTTCCAGCAAAAACGCAGTGGATGGCTGTAGCAGCCTGGCGTGTATCGGCGTGCTGTACCGGTTTCACGGTCGGGCACACATGCGGCGGGGCAGCCGCATTTGGGCCGCAGCGCGCTGGATGCCTGCGAACTGATGAACGTAGGAGCTAATTATCTGCGGGAGCACATGATTCCGGAAGCGCGCATTCACTATGCTTATCGGGATGCAGGCGGTGGTGCGCCTAATGTGGTGCAGGATCATGCGGCGCTGTATTATTTTATCCGCGCGCCGAAAGTGTCGCAGGCAGTGGAACTGCGGGAGAGGGTGGACAACTGCGCAAAGGGAGCGGCGTTGATGACTGGGACTACGCTGGAAATTACCACTACTGACGGTTTGTGTGACTTTATTCTAACCAGACCCTCAGCGCTCTGCTGCAGCAGGGATTGGAAGCAGTAGGAGCGCCCCGTTTTACCGACGCAGACAGGGCGCTGGCAGCTCAGTTTCAGCAGGGATATCCGCAAGCGGAGCTAAAAGCGAAAAACGAGTTGTATGAAAAGACTATGGCCCTGAAATTGCGGCTACCAGTTGGCAGGGAAATCGCTGATGGATATTGTTCTGCCTCTTCAGTTTGACCCGGCAGCGAGTCCTGGTTCCACTGATGTAGGAGACGTTAGCTATGTCTGCCCTACGGCGCAGCTGAATATGGCTACCTATGCCATCGGTACGCCCGGCCATTCCTGGCAGCTGACAGCTCAAAGCGGCTGCAGCATTGGGCATGAGGGATGCTGGCAGCGGCCAAGGTTATGGCCTATGCTGCGGTTTGCGCTATGAAGGACCCGGCACTGCTGCAAAAGGCGAAGGAAGAATACGTCAAGGCTACCGGCGGTAAATATATCTGCCCGGTGCCGGCAGATACCAAGCCGATGTTGGACGGTGTAAAATAAGGAAAAGCTCAGCGGCATACGCTGGGGCTTTTTCGAAATAAAAAGCAGGTCAAGAGAGAAAAAGGAGAAGAAAATGGATTATTTCGCAGAAAAAATCACGCAATTTGTGCAAAAAATGAGGAAAAATACTGTCAACTCAGCCAGGAAATCTGGCGTTATGCGGAACTTGCCTTTCATGAGGAGAAGTCTTCTCAGGCGCTGATTCAGATGCTGGCGCAGGAAGGGTTTGCGATTACCACCGGTCTGGCGGGAATCCCAACGGCATTTGTGGCAAAATACGGCAGCGGAAAGCCGATGGTGGGCATTCTGGGGGGAGTATGATGCGCTGCCTTCTTTAAGCCAAAAGGCGGGCTGCCCTCATCGGGAAGAGTTGGTGCCTGGCGGTGCCGGACACGGCTGTGGGCATAACCTGTTGGGTGTTGGTGCAGCGGCGGCAGCGGTAGCTGTCAAGGATTGCATAAAAGAAAGCGGATTGCCTGGTACAATCGCGTTTTATGGTTGTCCGGCAGAGGAGAACGGCAGTGCTAAGGTGTATCTGTCTCGGGAAGGGGTATTTGACCAGCTGGATGGAGTATTTACCTGGCATCCGGGCAGCAACAACTCCATTATGGGGGAACATTCTCTGGCAGCGGTGAGCGTGGTCTATCGGTTCCATGGGCGGGCTACCCATGCGGCGGGTCAGCCGCATCTGGGGCGCAGCGCTTTGGACGCTTGCGAATTGATGAACGTAGGGGTAAACTATCTGCGGGAACATATGATTCAGGAAGCGAGGATTCATTATGCTTACCGGGATGCAGGCGGCGGCGCGCCTAATGTAGTGCAAGATCATGCAGCGCTTTACTACTTTATTCGTTCACCCAAAATCAGTCAGGCGCTGGAACTGCGTGAACGGGTGAATAATTGTGCCAAAGGCGCGGCATTGATGACCGGAACAACAGTGGATATCCTGCCGATAGATGGTATGTGCGATTATTTGCCCAATCATGTGCTCAGCCAGGTGTTGCAGCAGAGCTTTGAAGCCACTGGCGCACCGGAATTTGATGAAAAGGACCGACAGATCGCCCGTTCCTTCCAGCAAAATTATCCGGCAGATGAGGTAAAGGCCAAGGTCAAAGCCTATGGCGCAAAATTCGGTGAAGAATATGTGCCGATGTTCACCGGGCAGCCTTTGCAGGATGTGGTGTTCCCGCTGCGTTTTCCCTCCACGCCGTTATTTGGTTCTACTGATGTGGGTGACGTCAGCTATGTGGCGCCTACTGCTTGGCTCAATGCCGCCTGTTATGCCATTGGTACGTCGGGCCATTCCTGGCAGCTGGCCGCTCAGGGGGCACCAGCGTTGGGGAAAAAGGAATGCTGGCCGCTGCAAAGGCGATGGCTCATGCGGCCGTAACAGTGCTGAAAGATCCCGACTTGCTGGAAAAAGCGCGAGAGGAGCACCAAAAAACTACCGGCGGCGTTTATGTGTGCGGTGCCAGATGACGTAAAGCCCCATATTGAAGGAATCCTTTGATTTTAGCGTTCCACATTCCCATCAATAAGCGGGATTGTGTAAAATGGAAAAGGTTTCTCTCTGGGAGGAAAAGCAATGCAGTACATAACCCATTATCATTCGCCCCTTGGCAAAATTACTCTTGCAGCAGATAAAACCGGCTTGACAGGCCTTTGGTTTGAAGGGCAGAAGTATTTCGCGCTCCATCTGGAGCCAGAACATGAGGCAAAAGAGCTGCCGGTCTTTGCCGATGCAAAACGATGGCTGGATATTTATTTTTCCGGCAGAGAACCGGATTTTTTCATTGCCGCTGCATTTCACAGGAAGTGATTTTCAAAATGAGGTATGGGGAATTCTTTCTGCCATTCCTTATGGTCAGACCACAACCTATGGTGAAATTGCAAAACAGCTGGCTCAAAGGAGAGAGGTTCCCAGAATGTCAGCGCAGGCAGTGGGCGGGGCCGTAGGAAAGAATGAAATTTCTATTATTGTGCCTTGCCATCGTGTAGTGGGGACAAATGGCAGCTTGACGGGATATGCTGGTGGGATTCGCAGAAAGATAGCGTTGCTGAAGTTGGAAGGCGCATGGAAGGAAAACTATTATGTGCCGAAAAAAAGCACTGCTCCATAGAAAGAAAGGGGAAAAATGCGATGAAATCTTTTTTTTGCTCAGAACCATTTGCAGAATAGCCGGAATTTTGTTTGGCATCATAACGATCATTGCAATCGTTGCAGGCTGGACGGCGGGGGAGATTGCCGGATTTATACTTTTGGCTTGTGATATTGTGGTAATCGCGGTTAAAAATCGCTGTCCTTTCTGTCATAAGCAGCTCCGTATTGCCCCGATCCGCGGTGGGGAGTATTGTCCACATTGCGGCTGTGAAATAAAATAACCTGTCACTTTGATCTAATAAAAATATCCTGCCTTTCCAATAGGCAGGATATTTTTGTTGTCCTATTTTTAAACTGGGCATTTATGTGTAATAAGTATCTTCTTTTTTTAGAGAGAATGGCAATCAGATCGAAAATCCAGCCTGCACCGAACAACCCGAAAGTAAACAGGTAGAGAACTCCCAATGCGGTTTTCCCTTCATAGAATTTATGCGCGCCGGCCCATCCTCCCAGCAGACACAGAAAGTATGCAGTTTCTTTATCGCAGGGCAGCGGTTCGTATTCACGCTTTCTTTTTTGCTGTTTTAGTATTTTTTTCATAGGTCCCCTCGATAGATTATGGTATCTTTTTTCAAAAAAATCATGATTATAGTATATACAAGCACGGGAATAATGTCAACAGTATATGTAAAATGAAATAAAAAGACGATAGACTATATTAGGGTGATCAAATGGATTTCCTACAAACAATCGGGAAGCGGGTTCGCGCCCGTCGGCTTGTTCTGGGTATGAGCCAGGAGGCGTTGGCGGAGCGGGCAGGCCTGCATTATACTTATATTGGTCAGATTGAGAGGGGAGAAAAGAACGCCAGTATTGAGACAATGCTGAAACTTTGTTTTGCGTTGGACACTACGTTGGAAAAACTTTTTGAGAAAATTGGAACCGGTAAAGAGGAAGAAACGCTGCCAATAAAAAGCTATGAACTGTTTCGCCAACAGCCGCCGGAGAAACAAAAACTTTTATGGAGCTTTTGTGTGCCGCAGTCCGATTGTATCAGTAAAAGGAATTTTGTCATCAAAAATAAAAAGGCTTGGCTGAGTAAAAAAAGAGACAGTAGCGCATTTTTGCGGTACTGTCTCTTTTGTTTTTGAAACAAAGGCGGATCAACGATAAATCAGTGTAACTTAACCTTTTGACTGAGTGTAGTCCTGCGAAACGCTTTGTTTTCTGGCACAGGCTTTCCAGCAGGCGGCGCAGTCGGTTCCGCAGCCGCAATCGTTGGGATGGCGCCTTGTATAAACAAACGCGCCTACCGCAGCTAAAACGACAACAGCCACAATGATATAATCAGCCAAAGACATCTGCAAATCCCCTAATGAATGAAAATGCTGCCGATTTGAAACAGCAGGAAAGCCATGATCCAAGCGACACCGGTTTGAAAGACCGCCACAGTCAAGGCATGCCATCCACTGCCCATTTCCCGCTTGACTGCGCTGATTGCTGCAACGCAGGGAGTATACAGCAGGGTGAATACCAGAAATGCTGCTGCTGCCAATGGAGTGAATAGGCCGGAAAGCGCCTGGGGCAGGGTAGCGATACTGGTGCCGGTGAGCACAGCAAGAGTGCTGACCACTGCTTCTTTGGCTGTGAATCCGGTAATCAGCGTGGTGGAAATCCGCCAGTCGCTGAAGCCCAAGGGCATGAATACCGGCGCGATCAAACGGCCGATATCGGCTAGCATACTCTGGGCACTGGAATCCACCACATTGAACCGGGTATCAAAGGTCTGCAAAAACCAGATCACCAGCGTTGCCATAAAAATAACGGTAAAGGCTCGTACAACAAAGTCCTTTGCCTTGTCATAAATCAGCCGCAGAACGCTTTTGGAACTGGGGAGGCGATAGTTTGGCAGCTCCATGACAAAGGGAACCGGCTGGCCTTTAAAAAGGGTGTGCTTGAAAATCAACCCGCATAAAATTGCAGTGAGTATACCGAACACATACAATGCGATCATAACCAGTGCAGCATAGTCTGGAAAGAAGGCGGTGGAAAATACTGCATAGATCGGAAGTTTGGCACTGCAGGACATAAAGGGTGTCAGCAGGATAGTCATTTTCGATCTCGCTCGCTGGATAGGGTGCGGGTAGCCATGATTGCCGGAACGCTGCATCCAAACCCAATCAGCATAGGGACAAAGCTGCGGCCCGACAGCCCGATTTTTCGCAGCAGTTTGTCCATCACAAAAGCAACCCGGGCCATATAGCCGCTGTCCTCCAAAATGGACAGAAAGAAGAATAGCACGACGATGATCGGTAAAAAGGATAGAACGCTGCCCACGCCGGCGAAAACGCCGTCAATAATCAAACTATGTACCACTGGATTAATACCGTAAGCAGTCAGGGCGCGATCCATTAAATTGGTTATCGCGTCGATTCCCAAAGAAAGCCAATCGCTGAGAACCGTGGCCGATCACGCCAAAGGTCAGCCAGAAAATCAGCATCATGATACCCAAGAAAATCGGAATGGCCAAGTATTTATGGGTCGGTACGCTGTCGATTTTACGCTACGCAGGCTTTCCTTGCTTTGGTGGCCTTTACAACCGATTCGGCGCACACTTCTTCAATAAAGGTGTAGCGCATATCCGCAAGGGCAGCCTCCCGATCTGTGCCTAATTCCTGCTCCATCTCGGTGACACTGTGCTCGATCATATCCAGCTCGTTTTCCGAGAGTTGCAGCGCCTGCCGGATGATTTTTCATCCCCTTCCACCAACTTGGTGGCGGCAAAACGGGAAGGAATGTTCATCCGCTGCGCGTGATCCTCTACCAGGTGGGCCACTGCATGGATGGAACGGTGTACCGGCCCGGAGCAAAAGTCCATTCGCTTTGGCTTCTGACGGCTGACGGCCGCCTCTAAGGCTGTGTCGATCAGCTCGGCAACCCCTTCGTTTTTACTGGCGGAAATCGGAACCACCGGCACGCCCAGCGCCTCCTGCATTTTTGCGGATTTTAATGGTACCGCCGTTGGCCCGTACTTCGTCCATCATATTTAGCGCGATGACCATGGGAATATTCAGTTCCATCAGTTGCAGGCTGAGATAAAGGTTCCGTTCAATATTGGTAGCGTCGACGATATTGATGATGCCATCCGGATGGGAATGGATCAAAAATCCCGCGTTACGATTTCCTCGCTGGTATAAGGGGAAAGAGAATAAATACCGGGAAGGTCTACCACGGTCGCATCTTTGTGTCCGCGGATCTGCCCGTCTTTGCGCTCTACCGTAACGCCCGGAAAATTTCCCACATGCTGATTCGAGCCGGTGAGCTGATTGAACAGTGTAGTCTTGCCGCAGTTCTGATTGCCTGCCAGTGCAAAAGTCATACCGGTTCCTCCTCAATCTCGATTTTTGCGCGTCATCCAGCCGAAGGGTCAGCTCGTAACTTCTTACATGCAACTCAATGGGATCCCCATAGGCGCGACTTTCGGACCATCACCTTGGTATGGGGAGTCAGCCCCATGTCCAGCAGGCGCCGGCGCAAAGCGCCTTGCCCGCCTACGGTGAGAATGCGCGCTTCCTTCCCGATCGGAAGCTGATCTAATGTCATTTTAAAAAACCCCCCACTTGCTTCAAACTGCAAGTTGTTTATTGCAAACTTATTCTACCATAACATAGCATAACGAATATCCGGTGTCAAGATAGCAAGAACAGCGATTGGGAAATAAAGGATCTTCCTTTATCCAGTTCAGATAGGCAAGATGAACGATGAAAAAGGTATTGACAACAGGAGTAAAATGATATATAGTTAGTTACACAAGCAATTAACTATTCAACGGAAAGGGTGTGAATCGTGCAATTCAACTTTGAAAGCGATACCCCTATTTACATGCAGGTCGCAGAACAGATCAAAGATGCGATTTTATCCGGTGCATTTTTTGGAAGAAACACAAGTTCCTTCCACCACCGAGATATCCGTAACTTACAAAATCAATCCGGCGACAGTGTTAAAGGGAATGACCCTTTTAACCGACGCAGGGATCCTTTACAAAAAAGAGGCGTAGGAATGTTTGTGAAAAAGGGTGCGGCGGGAACTATTTTAAAACAGAGAAAAAAAATGCTTTTTACAACAGTTACATTGTCCGTTTGCTGGAGGAAGCGAAAAAACTTTCCATTTCCCAGCAGGAAATTATCCGGATGATTGAGGAGGGACCAGCAGATGAAAAAAGGGATTGAGGTAAAAGAGCTGACAATGCGGTTTGGCAATATCACAGCACTGGAACCGGGTTGATCTGATACTGGAGGAAAATCGTATCTACGGCCTTCTGGGGCGCAACGGAGCGGGAAAGTCTACCCTGCTGAACGTGATTGGTAACCGGTTGTATCCCAGCGAGGAGCGGTGGTTATTGATGGTGAGATAGGGATGGATAACGACCGGGCGCAGGGAAAAGTATACTATATGGGAGAAAAAATATTTATCCGGAGGGAACCACTGTAAAGCAGCTGTTTCGATGGAGTAAAAAAATTTTTATCCGGATTTTGATATGGAATATGCCTTTCAACTGGCCGGACAGTTTGGACTGAATCCCAAAAGAAGTTGAAGGGGCTGTCCACCGGCTATCTGACGATTGCAAAGTTGATTGCAGCGCTGGCCGCTAACGCGCCGTATACCTTTTTTGACGAACCGGTACTTGGTTTAGACGCCAACCACCGGGAAATGTTTTATCGGGAGCTGATTCACCGTTACAGCGAGCAGCCCCGCACCATTGTGATTTCCACCCATCTAATTGAGGAAATTGCAGATATCATTGAACAGGTGGTTATCATCAAAGAAGGAAAAATCCTGCTGGATCGTCCTGCCGAGCAGGTAAAGCAGATGGGATACCAGGTATCGGGAAAAGCGTCGGAAGTAGATGCTTACTGTGCCGGCAAAAAGGTTTTGGGTGAAGAACTGCTGGGCGGGTTCAAGAGCGCTTGTTTGTTGGGGCAACCGGAAAATGTTCCGGTATCGTTGGAAATGACGGCGTTAGATTTACAGAAGCTGTTTGTGCAGTTGACCAACGCATAAGGGAGGGCAAAGAAAATGAAAATTGGAAAAATGTTTCGTTGGTACTGGCAAAACACTTATTGGGGATTGGTAGGGTTTTTATGGCGCCATGCTGTTTTTGATGCTGCTGGGCTTTTGTCATCATGGCTTTCAGTGCAAGCGAAGAAGTGTCGGTCAACGGATTTACCTTTTCCGCGGAGATTATGCTGCTGGTGATGGGGATTATTTTCTTCCCGGCCGGGACAAGGTTTGGGCTGTCCAACGGTGTTTCCCGTAAGACGGTTTTTTGTGGAATGGTTCTTTTCTGCTTGCTCTTTCGGTGGGTATGACATTGGTCAATCTGCTGGGCCAATGGGCAGGCAGTGCGATGGGATTGAACACCGATGCGGTTGAGAAGATGGTCTATCCTTCTTTGACGGGATTGGGCGGACACTTTGGCGTAATCGTCAGCCAGATTGCCGGTGGCTGGGGCCTTGGGGATGCTGGGTTATTTTATCGGCGGTGCGTATTACCGGATGAATAAAATCTGGAAGATTGTTGTATCCATTACTGTACCGGCCCTGCTGGTTTTTGGATTGCCGCTACTGCTGGTTGCCGCGCCTGCCGGTGTAGTGGAAACTCTGGGAAACTGGTTTTTCTCTGCAATCGAGTGGGTAGTGCGTTCCCCTTATAATTTGGCCCTGTTGTGGCTGGGCGGAACGGTTTTCTTCGGGATTTTTTCCTGGCTGCTCATCCGCCGGGCACCGGTAAAAATCGCAGGATAAATGATTGAAAACAAAGGCACTGAGGTGCATATAAAACAATTCATAAGGGCAGAGAAAACACCTGCCCTTATGATAATTTTAACGCAAACTTGTTTTTCGGTGAATGCCGTGATACATTAGTTTCATACAACAAATCTGATTTGGTGGGAATCCAGCATGAAGTTAGAAATAGAACCCAATGGAGTATGGTACCATGGTTCAAATGTGATATTTGATGTATTGAGAAAAGGCAGTACAGGTTACGCAGTGGAGAGAACTTGCAGAGGCTTTTTCGCATAAACCTACTGAATTAGGATATGATGATAATGGTATCATCACTCATAATGGAAAAGAAAAAGGATTTTTATATATAATTGATGAACCGATCACAGTGGATCATGATATCTGTCATCATCCGGGAACAACAATGGATAAGAATGCGGAATTTCTTACCAAACGACCGCTCAAAGTGAAATTGATAAAAAACTGTAATATAGATTATGTTTGCTAAGACATTTCAGGTTATGAATGAAACAAAGGCTCCCTTTACATAGAGGAGCCTTTGTCTTTGTTTCGGTGCAAAAGTATCTATTGAGGCAATTTTGTCATTGCAAGCCTATTCGGGAATGCTGTTCATCAAACGCTGGATAGAAATACTGTGTGCTTTTTGGATGCAAGGCTGAATTTTTGAAAAATTATGCCTTAAAAGTCAGGGACCTTTGTTTTGCAGCTGCTTGTATAAATCGCGAAAAAAAAAGAACATAAGGGCCGATCAGAAAAGAGACTAAAAACAGAATAGGGTAAAAGAAAAAAATGCCTGCGAAATTTTGGGAGCCATTCCAATTTTTCTGGATACAATATTGCCAGCCCGCCGGGAATTTTACGACAGCGAGAAGAACTATGGCAGCGGCTAAAAAATCGGGATGGTATAGGCGAATCCAGTTAAAAGGCAAAATATAGACCATATGACAGCGACTACACTACACATAGCGCAGATAAAGCACAGTTTCCGACGAATTCGGTTTCGTTTTTGCAGCAATAAAACCAGCTGGGTTTCTTTGTGAATCGGTCTCACTTCCTCCGGATAGTTTTCTTTATTATACCCTGCAAGTTCTAAATTGTCAACCCTGATAGTTTATGTTAAAGAACCACTGATAGGGTTAAAATAAACGTAAAAAGGGAACGGGAGGCAGGAGATGACCCAAATTACAGTGAGATCGGTTCTCGAATCCGTGAACAGCGGGAATATTTGGGGCTTTCCCGTGAAGCGTTTGCAGAGAAAATCGGCGTAACACCCAAATTTTGTTCAGATATTGAATTGGGATTGAAAGGAATGTCTCTGCCAACCTTATGTAAAATTTCAAAAGTTTTGCATCTTTCCACTGACTTTTTGTTGTTTGGGGAAAAGCCGGGAGAAACAGCGGATCAAATTTCCTTTGATGCTGTCTCAATGCAGCAGCAAACGCAGGGCATATGCGGAGCAGATTCTCAAAATTTTTTAATTTCGGATGAGGAATAGCCCGTTATTAAAAAAGAAGGGTTGCTCTGCGCGGTAGTAATCATCAAAAAAGACCTGCCGATTGGCAGGTCTTTTTGTTTGGTCAAGCGAGAGATTTTTACTGGGCGGCCTCGTTCCGAATAGTGGTGAGCCCGTCCCAGCATCATGTCTTTGACTTTCATCAGCCGGATTTGCGTGCTTCGCTCATTTTCATCCAGCTTCATTGTGATATATTTGATATTTGTTTGCAGATCCGGGATCATCACATGCTCCAGCGCGTTAACCCGGCGACGGGTTTTTTCAATCTCAGCAGCCATCAGCTGACAGGATTTTTCGATCTCCGCCAGCTTGAGCATATCCGGAAGAACTTCGGACAAGGACAGAACCGCATCGTCCAAATCTGCAGAAGTGAAAGCAAAACCATAAGAGTAAATATCGTTTAAATCGGCAGTACGGGTTTTATACTCGAACACCGGGATTTCTACGCTCATGACATTGCGCTCAGAGGCCTCCAGAAAAACCTCCTGCTTCGGCGCCATCAAAGCTACATCCAGCACTTGTGCGTCGGTGGCGGCGCGAGCCAGCAAAAAGTTTTTGTTGGCGGCGTGAATGCCTGCTTCTACTTTTTCACGAAGGGCTTTATTTTGCCGAACCATGTCCAAAAACTGGCGCATCAGCTCATCCCGCTTATCTTTTAAAAGCTTATGGCCGCGCATGGCGGTGGAAAGTTTTTTCTTTAAGCGGGTCAATTCCATACGAGTTGGATTTACCTGTGTGTTTGCCAAGAAAATCCCCCCTCTTATTTGCCGTAGTATTCGTCGAGGTGCTCGTCCTTGATACGTTTGAGTTCCGAACGGGGCAGGATGGACAGAAGTTTCCAGCCGATAGCCAGCGTTTCTTCAATGTCGCGGTTGGCCTCATAACCTTGGGAAACATATTCTGCCTCAAAAGCGTCGGCGAACTTGGCGTACAGCTTATCCATATCGGTCAGAGCCGCCTCGCCCAGAACGACCATCAGCTCCTTGGCGTCCTTACCTCTTGCGTAAGCCGCAAACAGCTGGTTCATGGTGTTTGCATGGTCGGCACGGGTTTTGCCTTCGCCGATACCCTTGTCTTTCAGACGGCTCAGGCTGGGCAGTACGTCGATGGGCGGGGTAACGCCTTTTCGATACAGCTCACGGCTCAAGATGATCTGTCCTCGGTGATGTAACCGGTCAGGTCGGGGATCGGATGGGTCTTGTCGTCCTCAGGCATGGACAGAATCGGGATCATGGTGATGGAACCGTTCTTTCCCTTCTGACGGCCTGCGCGCTCATATAAGCTGGCCAGGTCGGTGTACATGTAACCGGGATATCCGCGGCGGCGTCCCGGAACTTCTTTACGGGCGGCGGAAACCTCACGCAGAGAGTCGGCGTAGTTGGTGATATCGGTGAGAATGACCAGGACATGCATATCCTTCTCAAACGCCAGATACTCCGCGGCAGTCAGCGCCATACGGGGAGTAGCGATACGCCTCTACCGCCGGGTCGTTTGCTAGGTTGACAAACAAAACGGTACGGTCGATCGCGCCGGTTTCTTTAAAGCTTTCAATGAAGAAGTTCGCCTCTTCAAAGGTGATACCCATAGCAGCGAATACAACCGCGAAAGGTTCTGTGGTGCCGCGCACCTTCGCCTGACGGGCGATCTGCGCCGCCAGGTTGGCGTGGGGCAGACCGGACGCCGAGAAGATCGGCAGCTTCTGTCCTCTTACCAGGGTGTTCAGTCCGTCGATGGCGGAGACGCCGGTCTGGATGAACTCCTGGGGGTAGCTTCTGGCCGCCGGGTTCATGGGCAGGCCGTTGATGTCCATACGCTTGTCCGGGAGGATCTCGGGCCCCCCGTCGATCGGACGGCCAAGACCGTCGAACACGCGGCTGAGCATATCCTCTGAGACGCCCAGCTCCATGGTACGCCCCAAAAAGCGGACCTTACTGTTGGACAGGTTGATACCGGTGGAATTTTCAAACAGCTGAACCAAGGCGTTGCCGCCGTCGATTTCAGCACCTTGCAGCGGCGTTTTTCGCCGGAAGCAAGCTCAATTCCCCCAGTTCATTGTAGGTGACGTTTTCCACGCCGCGTACCAGCATCAGAGGACCTGCAACCTCTTGAATTGTTCTGTATTCCTTAGGCATTAGAAGTCCTCCTTCTTCTGGGAAAGTTCCTCAATTTCTTTGTTCAGTTCCAATACGATCGCGTCGAATTCTTGGCGATTTCGTCTTCGGGCATGTATTTAAACCGGCCGATACGCTCCCGGACAGACAGTTTCACCAATTCGTCGATGCCGATGCCGTCTTTCAATGCGTTGACGGTAGACTGGTAGAATACCAGTACCAGTTTCATCATGGCGTACTGTTTTTCCAAAGAAGTGTAGGTGTCGATCTCGTGGAACGCATCCTGATGCAGGAAGTCCTCTCGGATGGAGCGGGCGGCCTCCAGCTTCAGACGGTCAGCGGGGGACAAAGCGTCCATACCGACCAGCTTGACGATTTCGTCCAGCTCCGCTTCTTCCTGCAAAAGACGCATCAGCTGCTGCTTGAGTTCCGCCCAGTCTTCATGGACGTTGCCGTTGAACCATTTTGCGGTGCTGTCGGCATACAGCGAGTAGCTGGTCAGCCAGTTGATTGCCGGGAAGTGACGGGCATAAGCCAAAGAAGAGTCCAGGCTCCAGAATACTTTTACGATGCGCAAAGTTGCTTGGGCAACCGGCTCGGAAATATCGCCGCCGGGAGGCGATACGGCGCCGATAACACTCAACGCGCCTTCACGGCCTGCCTGACCCTGTGCGATAACGCGTCCAGCACGCTCATAGAACTGCGCCAGACGGCTGCCCAAATAAGCGGGGTAACCCTCTTCGCCGGGCATCTCTTCCAACCGGCCGGACATTTCGCGCAGAGCCTCGGCCCAGCGGGAGGTCGAATCGGCCATCAGGGCGACGGAATAGCCCATATCGCGGAAATATTCCGCGATTGTGATGCCCGTATAAATCGAAGCCTCACGAGCCGCAACGGGCATGTCGGAAGTGTTGGCGATCAAAACGGTACGCTCCATCAGGGAGTAGCCGGTTTTGGGGTCCTTCAGCTCCGGGAATTCCATCAGAACGTCCGTCATCTCGTTGCCGCGCTCGCCGCAGCCGATATATACGATAATTTCCGCGTCCGCCCATTTTGCCAGCTGGTGCTGTACTACGGTTTTGCCGGAGCCGAAAGGTCCCGGTACGGCCGCAACGCCGCCTTTGGCGATGGGGAACAGGGTGTCGATGACGCGCTGTCCGGTGACCAGGGGCATATCCGGCGGAAGTTTTTCTTTATAGGGGCGGCCTTTACGGACAGGCCAGCTCTGCATCAAAGTCAAAGCTGATTCGCCGCCGTTTTCGTTTTCGATTACCGCTACGGTCTGGGTAACGGTAAAATCGCCCTCTTCAATGGATTTAACCGTTCCGATGATGCCGTTGGGCACCATGATTTTATGCGAGACAATTTTGGTTTCCTGCACCGAACCGATGATATCGCCGCCGGTTACTTTGTCGCCCGCCTTGACCGAGGGGACAAAGTGCCGATTTTTCACGGTTCAAAGACGGAACTTCCACGCCGCGCTGTAGATTATTGCCGGAAACCGCCATAATCGTTTCTAGCGGGCGCTGGATGCCGTCGAAGATGCTGCCGATGAGGCCGGGCCCCAGCTCGACGCTCATGGGGGCGCCGGTGGACTCCACCGGCTCGCCGGCCCCAGACCGGAGGTCTCTTCGTAGACCTGTACCGAGGCCTGATCGCCGTGAATCTCGATGATCTCGCCAATCAAACGCTGGTCGCTGACGCGGCATACGTCGAACATATTGGCGTCACGCATTCCCTGGGCGATAACCAGAGGCCCGGCAACTTTTTTTATGGTACCTTTGCTCATGTATTTTCACCTGCTTTTTCGTTAGTTATCATTGCCGAAAATGATGTCGGAGCCAACAGCCTGCTCCACCGAGCGTTTTACGCCGGCGATCCCACGGCCGGTATTACCGGACACACCAGGGATCAGAATAATGGCAGGCAGCCGCTGGGAGCGGTAACGGTCCAGCTCCTCGTCGATCTCGGCGGCCAGTGCCTCTGTGATATAAATGACCGCGTAGTTTCCCCTCTGCCAAGCGGCGCAGGGTGCGGACTGCTTCGGTGGGGTCATAGACAGGGTAGGTATCCAGACCCAGCGCGGCAAACCCATAAATGCTGTCGCGGTCGCCTAAAACTGCAATCTTATACATACATTTCCCTTAACCTTTCCCGAATCGCGTCGTCCGAAAGCCCGTTACGTTTGCCGGACAGAAGGATGCGGACGGTTTTGATCTCGTTTTCTCTTGCCAAAAGCCATGCGGCCAGCGGACCGATGGTGGATGTTTCATATTTCTGTGGCCGGATTTTTTCGATCAGCCGGTTGTCGCACCAGCGCTCAAACGCTGAAGCAGATTGGGTCAGCGCCTCTGCTGCTCCGCTGTAACAAGTCCGACCTAAATATTCGATCATTGCCTCAAAGCTTTCCACTGCGGTCTGCGCCAGCAGGGAAACATCGAGCGTATCGCATTCAGCCAGCGCCCGCCGGATAAAATCCAAAGATTTTCCGGTTTTCTGGCAGCGGACAGCGGTTTTGATGTTGGCAGTTGCCACGGTGTGTTCCGCATAAAATGCCAGCAGCGGATCGCCCGAAGCTTTGCCGGCCTGCAAAATCGCATTCAGCGCAGCTTTGTCGATGATAATATCGCAAAGCTGACCGTCGCCGGTTTCCCGCAGAACGCTCATTGCTTCTTCCGCGGCATCGCGCATCCCGGCAGGAAGAACAGAAAATCATGCTCATCTGCTGCCTGACGGAAAACTGCTGGGTCGATGGTTCCGTTGGAGCTGTAGATATCCGCCCCATGGGAGGGCGCATAGTTTTCCTTGATCGCCGCTTTGAGGTTATGATAGTCATTGGCGTACAAAAATACGTCAAAAACGCTCATATCCTCTACCAGTTCCCGCAACTGCTCCCAGGTCTTATTGCGCTCGCCGTCCAGAAGGGATTCCGGTGTTTGGCCGGCGGAGCCGTTCCCCCAACCTTTTTCGTTGAGCATGCGCAGGCATTCTTCATAAGTTTTGCAGGCCATCAGCTGTTCCATTGCGGGGGAGCCAAAGCACAAAAGCTCCTTGGCGCGGATTCGGGCTACCGCATAGATATAATCGGGTTTCGCCATGATCCAACCTCCTTATTGGAACAGAAGTTCCTGAACTTTATCCTGCAAATCCTCCTGGCTGGAGTAAAACAATGCGTCGAACGAACAGTTTTCTTCGATTCCATCGTAATCCAGCACAAATCCACCGTCGATGGGACGGGTGCTGTCGGACAACGAAAGAGCTGCGCCGGGAATTGCTTTCACCGCCGCTTCCAGCTGCGCGTTAAAATCCTTGGGCGCGCGGCCGAGATCTTTTTCGTTTAAAATCAGCTTGCCCTGCTGGGGCAAAGCGAATTTGGCGGCCATTTGAAAGATCAAGCGGAAATAAGCCCCGTCGTCCAGTTCCAGGAGAGAATCCTTTGCGGACTGGATGATCTCACGGATCAGCTGCTGTTTTGCGGACAACAGCGTTTGCCGCTGTTTGAGCTTGGCACCAGACTGCGCATGAGCGCCGATTGCCGCTACCTGCGCCTGCGTGTCCGCCTGGATCTGTGCCACCTGTTCTTCTCGTTGTGTTTTTGCCGACGCCAGGATCTTGGACGCTTCTTCTTCCGCCGCAGCCTTGGCTTTTTGGGCGTTGGCTTTGGCGTCGTCAATGATTTGGGTGATGATTTTCTCTAATCCTGTCATATGCCGGCTCTCCTTATTATCGTATTCGGATTTTGTTTCATAAGGCAAGCCGATTAGATATTCAGGCCGCCGATACCGGAAACAGCCAGGATGGAAACCAGCAGCGCCAGAATTGCGTAGGTCTCGACCATCGCAGCGAAGATAATAGCTTTAGAAGACTGGTCAGGACGTTTGGCAACCAAAGAAATACCGGAGATAGCGGCCTTACCCTGCTTAATTGCCGACAGGTAACCGACAATAGCCATGGGCAGACAGCCGAGGAAGTACAAGAGGCCTTTCTGCCAGCTCAGATCTGCGGAACCGCCGAGGATACCAATCTGAGACAGGGTGATGAAAGCAATCAGCAAGCCGTAGATACCCTGTGTACCGGGCAGCAGCTGCAGAATCAGTACTTTACCGAATTTAGAGGGGTCATCGCTACAGACGCCGGCAGCGGCCTCACCGCACATACCAACCGCTTTTGCCGAACCGATGCCAGCCACCAAAGCAGAGATGATGGCTCCTGCGAGTGCGAAAATAATACCCAGGTTATTCATGTAAAAAGTCCTCCTTGATATTGTAATATTGTGTATGAACGGCAAACGGCCGGAACGCCCTGCCGCCTCCCTCATAAAACTTACCGAAAAACTCGACGAACTGCAGTCGGTTGGTGTGAACATACGCACCCAGCAGGTTAATGGCCAGATTCAGCGTATGGCCGACAAAAACACCAGAATAAATACAATGGCGCCGACGATACCGCCGCCCAACATGCTGCCCATAGAGTTGACTACAGTGGCGATAACGCCGGTAGCCAGGCCCAAAGCCAGCAGTCGGGAATAAGAAAGAATGTCAGACAGATAGCCTGTTACGCCATACAATCCGTAAGCGCCTTTTTAAAAGCCGTTTGAAAGGGCTGCGGGATTCCCGGCCTGCGGTGAGCAAAATGCCGACTGCGCCAATGCCCGCCACAGCGATACCGATGGTGCCTGCCAAAACCGGCAGGATAAAACTCAGTTGTAAAATGCCCACAAACATCTGATTGGAGAGAGCGAATACAACCAGTCCTGCCAGCAGCATATACCAAAAGCCCACATCGTATAAAATATCCAGCCAGGCTTTTTGTTTGGCGTATTGATATGCTTTCATAGCAAGGCCGGCAAACAGATGGATGATTCCCATGAGCATAGAAAATACCAGCATCCGCATCGGTTCCTTAACCGGTTCAAACCAGATGGGTCCTAAAGCGATATCTGGACGGCCGAAAAAGGTAGTAGCCACAACACCTACCAGATCGCCAAAAAAGCTGCCGAACATGAAGCCCCAGAATGTAGTAGAGATTCCGCAGTAGAAAAACATCTGCAGGGTTTTACGCATACCGCTTTCCATGTTTTTGAACTTTAACAGTGCAAATCCGCAGCCGATTACCATCAAAAAGGCCATAGGCCGCATCGGACAACATCAGTCCAAACAGTACATAGTAGAAAACAGACATGACTGTGCAGGGGCACCTCTCCGCGGCCCGGCAGGCCGAAGGATTCGAGTACGCCTTCTACCGGCGCGGAGAAAGGGTTGTTTTGCAGCATAATGGGGGATCAACAGCGGGATCGCAGTCGGCAAGTTCTACCGCGAGATCAAATCGTTTTTCAATTCGGCTTTCAAAGCATCTGCTTTTTGGCCAGAATGTATCCGGTGAGGACAAATGTCCGTTTGGACTGGACAAGTTCGCTGATGACCTCATATTTCTCCGAACGCATGGTGAAATAATCAATCGCAAATTGGATATCCGCCCGCTGATCGGCAAAGGGCGAGAATTTTCTTTCTGCCTGATCGATTTCGTCCTGCGCTTCGGCAATCCGCTCATCCAATTCCTGCTTGCGCTGAGCGGGAGAATGCTTGGTAGGGTTGGAAGGCTGAGCAAAACCGATACTGCGCAGCGCCTCCTCAACCTGTGCGGCGCCGTCCTTGTGACAAAGGACAAATACGCAGGTCTGGTTTTGAGAGGAACTGACTACCTGCACGTGGACAGGGGGCAGCTCTGGATTTTGCTGGGCCAGCCCGGTCAGTATGGTTTCCAGATCCATATCGCCCGGTAAGGTGCCAATAAAAGCACGGGTCCGGCCAGTGCCTTTAAAGCGCATGGAAAGCTCTAACCCAAGCCAGGGTTGCAACGCTTCCACCTGGCCTTCCAGTTTGGTGATTTCCGATTTGTTTTCCGCAATAGAGCGGGACAGCGCCGTGATCTGATAAACATTTTCCATGACTGTGTCGTATTTTTTGGGCAAACGCATCATAATCCCGTCCGGTTTTTAATTCACGCCCCTCTAACGAGGCGAACATGGATTTTTCTCCGGCGCGTATTGGCCCAAAATCTCCAACGCAGACGCGGCAGCGGTGATGTTTTTGAAAAACAGAACGGTTGGCGGAAGTATCAGTGCGGGAAAAACACACTGTCCTCGGGCAAAACCGAATCCACTTCAACCGCACCGCGCCGCTGCAACAGCTCCAGTACCGGTTTGCGGTCTTTTTCAATGCACAGATGTTAATACGTTTCATCTGCAGTACCGCCATAGTATAAGAGGCCTCCTTTCTGAATCAATCGTAGAATACTAAATCAGTTCGGATAGGATTATCCGAATGGCTTCCTCTTTTGGCCACCGCAGTTTCACGCATGATCCGAATTTCGATTCCGCATCAACAACCGCCTGCGCCAGCGTTTCATCCGATTTCTGGCGCGCCTGCTGCAAAATCTGACGACTGTCCGCACGGGCTTTGGCCAGCGCTTCTGCCGTTTCTGTTTTTGCTTGGCTGCGTGCCTGCGCCAAAAGAGAAGCGCACTCTGCCGCCGATTGCTGTTCGATTTGATCCGCCTTTTTGTTCTGCATCTCGGATTGCCTGAATCGTATCCTGTCCCATTTTATCACCACGCTTTGATTTGATTTCAAAAGTAGAGACATCGCCTGTTTAGCAGGGCGACTATCTGAAAAGAGCACCAGATATCTCCAAGTTAACATTTTACAGGAGATAGGGAGAAAAAAACAATAAAATCCGCGTCAAATTTGGAAAAGCTGGACATTTTCGGAAGAGTAACGGCAAAAGGCTCTTACCTTTTGTGCAAAATGTAGAATTGTTAAAAATACACGGATAAAAACTGTTAAAATTAAACAAATGCATTGCTTTTTTTACCCAAGCCAGCTTTTTTTCGGTATAAGGAGGATACCGCAAAGATGGTTCTATCCGCCCGTACCGCTGGTAACACCCTGCAAATGGGAAAAAGTCAAAAACCCGTATTTTCCATGACTTTTTCCCATACCGCTTTGACCGATACCGCCAAAAGGCAAGTAAGGAGAAGCCAGATGCAGTACCGTATCGTTGATACAGCAGCTTCCGTAAGAAAAAGCCTTTTTCATTTCCTCAAAGCCTGCTTGTTCCGGGAGAAGAAATAGGCGGCCAGCGGGTTGGGGTGGTTCTGCACGATTTGGACGGCGTCTTCCAAACGATCGAAGGGAAGCACCGGTAAAATCCGGACCGAAGATTTCCTCCTGCATAATTGGTGCGTCAAGGCTGGGATTGTCCACCAAAGTAGGAGACAGCCTCAGATGCTGCGGGTCTATCTCACGACCGAAGCAGATTTGACACCCTTCCAAAAGTCCCAGCAGACGATGATAGTGAGCACTGTTGATAATATGCCCGTAATCCGGACTGGCCAACGGATTTACCCGAGGAATTCCTCAAAGCCATCCGGCATTGCAGGATAAACGTTTCCTGCACCGACCGTTGAACCAGGACATAATCCGGCGCCACACAGGTCTGCCCGCAATTGAGAATTTTCCCCACATAATTCGCCGGCCGCCGTTTTCAAATCTGCGGAAGAATCTACGATACAAGGGCTTTTTCCACCCAATTCCAGTGTGACCGGGGTCAGGTTGACAGCAGCAGCGGATAAGACCTTTTTTTCCGACTGTGCCGCTGCCAGTAAAAAAATTTTGTCAAAAGGCAGTGCTGTCAACGCTGCGGCGGTGTCAGATTCACCCAGGCAGACCGAAACGTATTCGGGGAGAACAGCTCTTCCAGCAGCGCACAAATGACCAAAGCCGTCCGTCCCGCCAGTTCGAAGGTTTGACGACTGCGCAGTTTCCCGCGGCCAGTGCACTGATTAATGGGGAAAGGCACAACTGGAACGGATAGTTCCATGGCGCCAGAATCAGTACTGATCCATAAGGAACAGGTGTGACCTGCTGACGACCGGGCCAATGGCTCAAAGGAACCGGTGCTCTTTTTGCTTCGGGCCCAGCTTTTTAAATGCCGCTTTGCATGGCTCAGTTCACTTAAAACGATTGCAATTTCAGTAGAATAGGCCTCTTGTTGGGATTTTCCCAGGTCTTCGGCCAGCGCGGATTCAATTTGTTTCTGCCGGTTTTGTATAGCGCCCTCCAGCAAAGAAAGCACTTCTAAACGATAGGGAACTGGCAAAGTAGCGCCGCTATGAAAAAAAGTCCTTCTGGCTTTGTAAGATCAGTTGATATTTCATATATCCCTCCATTGTCCGTCCGTGTCCAGTACAGTATATCCGAATATTGACCAATAGTCAATATTTTGATGACGAATCGTCATTATTTGGTTATGCAAAAGTAAAGTAAAAACGGCCATGTGCCGCTTGGGGCGACACGGTCATAAAATTACAACGCTATGAACCGGCATGGTTCACATGCGTAAAGCTTCATCTGCCATCCGATTTTCATGTCATTGCGGGTGTGTCGGCATATAAAGTTTTATGTGCTTTTTGTTCAGTGAACGCAGGCCGCATCCAGAGTTACAAGATCATCTTGAACTTGTCTCCGACTACATATTGGACACACCGGCAACTGGGCATTCCGTTTTGATCGCTGAGTTCACTGTTGATCAACAAAAGGGGATAGTCTTTCTGAACGGATAAATAGTGAGACATTTCGTAAGAAGCAAAAGTGACTTCCAGCGAAATGCGGGACTTGGTAAACCAGATTCCATATTTTTCCCTCAGAAGTTCCAGCATAGAGCAATGGTTCAGGTCCTCGTCGAGCAAAAAAAGAAAAGGACTCCGGAAAATGAGAGATCTCCAGTTCGACCGGTACGCCGTCAGTGTATCGAATGCGCTCAATGGCGATAATTTTCGCCTCCGGGCGCAGATCCAGAAAAACAACATCTGCCTCAGAAGGGTCTTTGATGACCGACTTAATTACCTTGGCATCAGGTTTGCAGCCGATTTCCCGACACATATCGGTAAAACTGCGAGCAGGGACAATATGGTGATTGTACTTTTTTTGCTGACAAAGTTCCCTTTCCCTGTTGCCGCAACAGCAGATTCTCTTTTTCCAACTGTTGCAAGGCGCCGCGCACTGTGTTGCGGCTGACGTGGTACAGCTTACACAATTCCAGTTCGGTAGGCAGTTTTGTCCTTGTTTATACCTGCCCGCATGAATTTCTTCTTTCAGCAATTCCGCAAGTTGTTGGTACAATGGCAGTTCTCCTTCAAAAGGCATCTCTATAGTTCTCCTCCTTTTCCGGGTAGAGTCGGTTAAAAGCAAAAAAGGTACCATCCTGTGGATAGAACCTTTTTTCCAATCTGGATGGTACTTTTAGTATAACATAAAAAACACCGGAAAAAAGAAAAAGCTTCGATCCCCGAAGCTTTTTCTAAGTTATAATATATGACTGAAAGGGGAACCCCGTTATCATCTGAAGGGGAATCAATGCTCACTGAAACCTTTGCCGATGATTTCGCTGGAGTTGGTAATCATAATAAATGCATGGGGGATCCATTTGCCGGGCATAAGCGCGAAGGGCTACTGCCTGATGCCGCCGGGTAGCAGTAAGAATAATGTAGCGTTTTTGATGGCTGTAAGAACCTTCTGCCACTTCGATTGTAGCACCCGTTTGAGGGTTTCATTGATATATTTGACAATCGGTTCCGGATTGCTGGTAATAACCGTAAAAAAAATTTGGATAGGTTGATTGATTCAATCACCATATCTACCACCAGTGTCTTCAGTACCAGCCCCATAATGGAGAACAGACCCGTCTGCATACCAAAAACGATACAGGCAGTGATCACGATGACACAGTCACTGATAAAGAGCGCTTTGCCAATGTCAACGCTGCTGTATTTTTTTTACAATCATGGCAATGATATCAGTTCCTCCGGTAGACGCACCGATATTAAAAAAAGAATCGCGGAACCCACCGCCGGCGAATGACGGCAAAGAAAAGCTCCAGCAGCGGTTCGTCGGTAAAGGAGCATCCATTGGCTGCACCCGTTCCAGCACCCAGACAATGCTGGACATCAAGGTGCTGGCATAAGCGGTTTGGCACCAAATCCTCTGCCGAATACCAAAAAGCCCAGCAAAAGAAGCAGCATGTTGATGAGAAAGTTGATCGTACCAGTGGACAATCCTGGAATCAGAGCACCGAGGATAATAGAAATACCAGATACGCCGCCGGTGGAAAAGTGGTTGGGCATTTTAAAGTAGTACAGGCCAATGGCTACCAAAACGGTGCCGCCGGTCATCAAAAGAAAATCGCGCAGCTTTCGGTTCATATGAAGGCTCCTTCCTCAAAACAGGATTTTGTAAGCAGTCCGCTTGATAACAGTATAAAAAAACTGATAGATAAAACAACAATTTTAAAAAAGTTTTTTTGCAGAAAAATTCTCAAAGTAGAATTGTTTTTGAAAAGGCACGGTAAGATGGATGAAAACGTCTGCAAATATTGGCGTGTAAAAAGGATCAGCTGTCATAACGCCCAGATACGCAAAAAAGCAGCCGTTTTGCGGCTGCTCATGTTCGGTTACCGTTTTGATCGGTGCAATAAAATTCCGCCGGCGATAAGTGCGCAGATACAAACTGCCATTCCCACGCCGAACGCAAACCAGTTGGTACCGACTATCAGAATGCCGGTAGCCCCATCTGCTCCGCCGATTACATTGGGACCCGAAGGCGGCTGATGCAGCAATCCGGTAGAAAAAAGCAGAAGGAGAACGATTCCGGCAAAAGCCAAAGGATCATAACAATCGCAATAGTCCGGATTCTGCGGCGAGTACGAGCGGACCGTTCCGCTAGACAAGTGTTGATTTCCTCCAGCTTTTTTGCCATTATTTGCAGCGTGTCCTCCTCTTTTTCCGCCTGGATTGTTTCGCCCAAAAACGCTGAAACCGGTACTTCCAAGGCCTGCGCAATCTGAATCAGTGTTTGTGCGTCCGGCACTGAAAGTCCTTTTTCCCATTTGGAGACAGTTTGACGTACGACATGAATCCGCACTGCCAGCTCCTCTTGAGACATTCCTCTTTTTCAGGCGCAGCACCTTTAGATTTTCCTGTATCATAAAAGTCCCTCCTTTTTGACCGTATTGTATCATCGGTACGCCGTTGCCACAAGCAACGAAAAATAACATACTGTTTCTGTTCAAAAAATGCGCCCTGTCTAAACAAGGCGCATTTTTTTGGCAGAATCCTGATTAATCTTTCAGATATCGGTCAAACCACTGGGTGATTTCTTTCAGGCGGCGGATTCGGTGCAGCGGTTTGCCGCTGCGGCTCAATTCATGATTTTCGCCTTTGAATAGGCACATCCTAGCGTCAACACCGAAATACTTGAGTGCATAGTACATCTGAAGCCCTTCCGCCATCCAGCAGCGGTAATCCTCGTCGCTATGGATAAACAAGGTGGGCGTTTTGCATTGATTGGCGTATTTGAGCGGCGAATGCCACCAGATTTTGTCGTGATCGTCCCAAGCATCGGTGCCAATCTGGTCCTTATTAAAATAGTAGCCAATATCGGTGGTATTGGATTTGGATACCCAGTTGGAAATGCTGCGCTGAGAGGCGGCGCAGCGGAACCGATCGGTATGACCGATGATCCAGTTTGTCATAAAACCACCGTAGCTGCCGCCGGTAACCCCCATGCGCGCCGCATCCATCCAAGGGGATTTTTCCAGGCAGACATCCACAAAAGTCATAATATCGTTATAGTCAATGGTACCATATTTGCCACGGATATCAGAGAACTTAGTGCCCTTTCCGTCGGAACCAGTGGGATTGCAGAAAATAACACCATAGCCCAAGTTGGCCCAATACTGCATTTCATGGAAAAGTTTGGTCCATAGGCCGTTTTCCGCCGTGGATGTCCAGAATCACCGGATATTTTTTGCTGTCATCAAAGCCTACCGGTTTGATAATCCAGCCTTTGATCTCGTCTCCCGCTTCATTTTGGAACGTCAGCTCTTCCGGCGTGGAGATGGTGTACTCTTCGGTCAGATGGGTATTCAAATGGGTCAGCTGCGTCTGCTTGCCGGATAGTTCAGTGCGATACAGCTCGATGCCGTCGTTGCCTCTGATACAGAGGGTCAGAAACCCTTTTTCATACGGTGCAAATTCAACAACCATACCTTTTTCCCGGGTGATATGGCGGATCTCTCCTTTTTTTCAGGTCAATGGCAGCCAGCTGGCAGCTGTCATCCACCGTTTCGGTAAAATAGACAGTGTCTTTCCCGTCGTAATACCAAGGCGAGGAAATATTGCTCATTTTTACATCGCTGCCCACCGAACAGCCAGTAGCGTGCATGTGGCTTTCATCCAGCACCTTTCGTTCTCCGGTCCGGATATTGTAGCGATAAAAATTCAGGCCCTGGTTCAGTCCATATAGCTTTTGGTCAGAACCCAGCAGAAGAATTTCGTCGCCGCTTAACAGGGTAATCATGCTGTGGGAGAATGGCGTTTCCATCGACACATCAGTAATGGAACCGGTGGATTTTTCGTATAATTTAAGCTGAGTAGGCGTTTCTTTTTTTCTGTTCAAAGCGATTGGAGATGAATAGTACCCGATTACCATTTTCTAGAAGTTTCCAGTCCTTTACATTGGTAAAGCGGTCGGTAATGGCGGTCACTTCTCCATTCCGATAATAATGCAGTTTATCCCGATGACCATTGGTTATGCCCACTCCGTTTGACCAGAATGGCAGTTGATCGAAAACAGTATAATCCGCTTCCTCTTTTTAGCAGCGCAGCCGCCTCGTCTGTATTGCCGCCGGCTGTTTCCAGAGCCCATTCTGCTTTTGGGTCATAATCGGCCACAAAGTAGAACTCATCCGGCGAAATAAATTTCAACGATTTGATTTTTTCCTTAACGCGGAAAGCCTCTACCGCTTCACCTCCGGTTAAAGGGAGGCGATAGAATACCGTTAGAGGCAGCCCTTTTTTGATATATTCCTGGTCGGCTTTCTTCCGGATAGCCGGGAAATAAATTTCCTCCCCTACCCAGTAAAAGTCCGAAACCTTCCCGGTATCGGTCAGCTGGACCGGCTGACCGTCTCGCCAGAGGTACAGGTCCGAATCATAGCCGTTTTTCCTCCAGATTTGCCCTTTTGATCAAAAAGGCCGCTTTCCCGCCATCGCTGACCTTCAGGTGGTTTAAAAAAGCGAAATTTGCAAAATGATCGATTCCAATGGGTTTCATGAAAACAACCTCCTTTGTAATGTTATGATCCTATGCAGTCGGCTCCTCCAGAGATTCCAACCGCTCTTTATGGTGCCAGGAATAGTGGACATTTTATTGATTTGATAGACGCAAAACCTTTTATAAGTCCTCACAAATGTTTATAAACCAATGTGAAAATGGCTTAAAATCAAGGTTTTCCGCATATCTTCATTTTTCTTGTCATATCTCCGCATAAGGTGTTTTTGTAAGACCGGGCACCATTTTAGCACCACAGAATATAAGGAGGACGACATGAAAAACGAACTTTTGACTAAGGGTATTATACTTCCGTCCGGCGAAATCGGCAAGAATAAGATAAACCTTGTCGCCGGGGCAATCACGCAGCCGTTCGCGGAAATGGTATGGGTAACGACAGGCGGCGACATGGAAACAATCAACCGCCTTACCAACGTACTTGTAACCATGAACACCCCCACCGACCGGGGCAAGCTGTTCAAAATCATCAAACTGCTTTATGGGCTAATGGGCTTGCCTTTTTCAGAGGAAGCCGAGCCTATGGACGCAGACCCCGACGTTTTGGAATACTTCATCTTTTCTTTCATGGCAGACTTTGGAGAAGTCATGCAAGAACTGATAGCAGAAGAAATGAAATAGCGACCCGCACAGCGGCGTTTCTCACTCTCTCACTGGGAGAACAGGAACGCCGCTATTTTTATGCCCTCATGTTACGCAGTAGGGGCAAAAAAAGCCTTGATTTATCGGGCTTACAGAACGCAAAACAGAGGAAGCAAGGAAAAGATACCTTACCCCTCAAAATCCGCGTTCTACTGCGCAACAAATCTAAAGCAAAGGAGTGATGAAGCTATGGCAGTTTTCCGTGTGGAACGCAACACAGGCTACACCGTAATGAGCAACCACCACTTACGCAACAAGGAGCTTTCCTTAAAGGCAAAGGGGCTGTTATCTCAAATGCTGTCCCTGCCGGAGGATTGGGACTATACCCTTGCAGGGCTGTCCTACATCAACCGGGAAAGTATCGACGCTATCCGTACCGCCGTTTGGGAGCTTGAAAAAGCCGGATATATCACAAGGCGGCAGGGACGCGACGAGAAAGGCAAAATGACCGCAATCGAGTACACCATTTACGAACAGCCGCAGCCGCCGGAATTGGATTGCCCGGTATTGGAAAATCCAACAGCGGATAACCCGAAAATCCGACAACGGATAATCCGACGTCGGAAAATCCAATGCAATTAAATAAAGATATATCAAGAACTAACTTACAAAAAAAAGAAAAATCAAATACGGATTTATCAAGTACCCATTCCATTCCTATCCATTCCCTAAATCCCTTGCCTTATGGCGAGGACGAAGCGGCACAGCCGCCGGAACGGAAAGGAACGGAAAGGAACGACGCTTACAGAGTGTATGAGGAAATCATCAAGGACAATATCGAGTATAACATTCTCTTGCAGGATATGAAGTTTGACCATGACCGTCTGAATGAGATTGTTGACATTATCCTTGAAACGGTCTGTACGTCAAGAAAGAAAAGGGACGATTACCCGGCGGAGCTGGTGAAATCCAAGTTTATGAAGCTGGACAGCGAACACATCCGCTTTGTGCTGGATTGCCTGAACAAGAACACCACGGAAATCCGCAATATCAAGCAGTACCTAAAGGCGGTGCTTTTCAATGCTCCGTCTACCATTGACAGCTATTATACTTCCCTTGTCGCTCACGACATGGCAAGCGGCGCATTATCCGGCAAGCCTAAATACGGCGACCCGGACTACTACACCTACAACGAGGGCGAAAGCCTGTAAACGAAAAAAGGAGGATTTTTTATGGCACAGAAAACAGGAGTCCGACGTGGTAGTGCTTCATCAGAACGGACAGGACGCGGCGCATTTCGTTGACAGTGT
>VOFE01000408.1_pt1 | contig 50001 bp, 63 predicted proteins | sample 5384071 | NCBI WGS metagenome assembly VOFE01 (sample SAMN12384724, study PRJNA508395) | human gut metagenome | isolation source: healthy gut D | host: Homo sapiens
AGGCAAGTTCCTTCAAGTTACCCATTTTCTTGATTTGTGCAATCTGGCTCAGGAAGTCGTTGAAGTCGAACTGGTTCTTGGCAATTTTCTTTTGCAGGCGTTTTGCTTCTTCTTCGTCATATTGTTCCTGGGCACGTTCCACCTAATGAAACGATGTCACCCATACCGAGGATACGGTCGGCCATACGGGCGGGATGGAACTGGTCGATGGCATCCAGCTTTTCACCGGTACCTACAAACTTGATCGGCTTGTTTACCACCGAACGGATAGAAAGGGCTGCACCACCGCGGGTATCACCATCCAGTTTGGTCAATACTACACCATTGAAGTCGAGCCGTTCGTTGAATTCCTTAGCGGTGTTCACTGCATCCTGACCGGTCATTGAATCCACTACGAACAGAATCTCGTCCGGATTGATGGCCTTCTTGATGGCGGCAATCTCGTTCATCATCTCCTCATCCACTGCCAGACGACCGGCTGTATCGACAATTACAAGGTCGTAACCTTTGGCTTTGGCTTCTTGGATGGCATTTTGGGCAATGGCTACCGGATTTTTGCTGTCCGGTTCCGAGTACATCGGTACGTCAATCTGTTCAGCCAGTACACGCAACTGTTCGATAGCGGCAGGACGGTACACGTCACAAGCCACCAATAACGGCTTTTTGTTCTTCTTGCTCTTCAGCATGCGGGCCAGCTTTCCGGAGAAAGTTGTTTTACCGGAGCCTTGCAAACCGGACATTAGGATAATGGCAGGCTTGGAGTCGAGGTTTATTTCAGAAGTCTCGCCGCCCATGAGCTGGGTCAGTTCATCGTGTACGATTTTTACCATCAGCTGACTGGGCTTAACGGCTGTCAGCACGTTTTGTCCCAAGGCTTTTTCCTTAACGGTATCGGTGAAGTTTTTGGCTACCTTATAGTTCAATGCCATCGGGGGATTGGGCGAAAGCGGTTGTGGTGGCTCCCAATGCCAGCCACAAAAAAGCGTTTTTTTCATATCCGTCATTTTTAAGTAGGTTTAATTCTTATCAAAACAAGTAAGGCGAAAGGCGACAGCAAATATAAGTATAAAAAACGGAATGGGGAAGGGTAGAGCGAAAAGGGTAGAAAAAAGTTAGCTTGAGTGAGATTCATTTCTTTGATATACAGGTGGTTGGTGTGGGATTCAAGAGAGTGCTGGAGGTATCTCGGTAGAATGGAAAATCAATCTCAGGAGAATGAAAAATCGTTTGGCTGAGATTCGTTTTCGTTCTCAGTCGATTGATTTTTCATTCTCCTGAGATTGATTTCAGGTGCATAAGTGTATGTTTTTCAGAAAAGAAAAAGAAGGATTTTTGCGCGGATGTTTAATGGAGAGGAGATGTCGTGAGACGTGTACTTTGAAACGAGGTGTTTTGTTGTATGTGTAACGATTGAAAATAGAATAAAATGAGGAATTCTTTGTGAATATAAGTTTTAATTGTTAATTTTGCACCTGATTTTAGCAAAATTCATAGAAATGAAGAAAAAAACTCTTGTAGCTTCCTTTGGCTTAATGGTTTCAAGTTTAACTTTTGCCGGAGGGTTGCTTACGAACACAAATCAAAATGTGGCATTCCTGCGTAATCCCGCGAGAGATGGTGCCATCGGTATCGACGGAGTGTACAGTAACCCGGCGGGTGTGGCTTTTTGCCGGACGGGTTGCATTTGTCCCCTGAATTTCCAGAGTGCTTACCAGACGCGTGAAATTACCTCTGTGTTTGGTCCCTTCGCATACGGTGCAGGCAATCGTGGAGAATCTTCCAAACTGTTTAAAGGAGATGCCAAAGCTCCGGTTGTTCCTTCTTTACAGGCGGCTTACAATCGTGGCCGTTGGTCGTATTCTTTCAACTTCGCCATTGGCGGTGGGGGCGGAAAGTGCGCTTTTGAAGACGGTTTAGGCTCGTTCGAGAGCCAGGCGGCGTTGTTGCCGTTGTTGGGGAGCGAGATGGGCATCAACAGCTATTCTCTCGACAGCTATATGCGCGGCCGCCAGTATTATTACGGTTTCCAAATCGGTGCGGCCTATAAAATCACCGACAATCTGTCGGCTTTTGTCGGCGGACGGCTGGTGTATGCCACCACGAACTACTACGGTTATGTGAAAAATATCTCGGTGAACAATCCTGTAGGCGGAGAGATGGTGGGGGCTTCGGCTTTGTTTGCCGGACAAATGGCTTCTTATTTAGAGCAGGCCGGACAGTTGACGGCTGCTGCCGAACAGGCTGCCGCTGCCGGAAATCAGGATTTGGCGCAACAGTATGCCGAATTGGCCCAAAAGGCCGGTGCGGCTGCCAAGCAAATGGGTACTTTGGCTGTAGCTACGGAAGACGTGACACTCAACTGCGACCAGACGGGGTGGGGCTTTACCCCGATTATCGGCTTGGACTATAAAATAGGCAAGTTCAACTTCGGAGCCAAGTATGAGTTTAAGACGAAAATCCGTTTGGACAACCGTGCGGCCAACAGTGAGTCGGCTGAACGCTTGGCCATGTTGGATAAGTTCCGCGACGGACGGACTGTGAAAGAAGACATCCCGGCACTGTTGACCCTTGGTGCGCAATACGAAATCCTCCCTTCGTTGCGTATCATGGCAGGGTATCATCATTACTTCGACAAACAAGCTTCGCAGGAAGGTGGTTCGCAAAAATTGCTGAAGAGCGGTTCGAGGGAATTTCTGGCCGGTGTGGAATACGACATCACCGACCGTAGTGCAGGCCAGTGCCGGATGGCAGAACACCTATTTCGGCCTGACGGACGAGTACATGAAAGATATGAGTTTCAACGTAAGCTCCAACTCCTTGGGTGTGGGCTTGGGGATACAGGCTACGAAACGCATCAAGGTGAATGTGGCTTATTTCCATACTTTCTATAAAGACTACAACCGCGCTACGAACGATTACAACGGCATCAGCGCGACGGTGGCCACGGCGGCCGGACAGGCTACGGCCGACGCTTTGGTTGCTTCCGGTATGTTGAAGGGCAGCGACTCTTTCACCCGTACCAATAAGGTTTTTGGTCTGGGAATAGATTTCAGTTTCTAAGTGGGCGCGCAGTTTTGAATTTAGTAAGATAATAAAGCGAAAGATGGCATCTTCGGGATATCCGGAGATGCCATCTTTTGTGAATGGGAACGGAGAACCGTTCTGTCCGTGGGTTACGGGTAAATTTCTTCCAACTTTTCTGGAGTTCTTCTCCGCGCAGGTCCGTAGCCACGATTTTACCGTCAGGACCGAAAAGTATGGTGGCCGGGATGCTCCGTATACCGTAAATGGCACCGGCTTCGCAGTTCCAGGCTTTCAGATCCGACATTTGAGGCCATGTGATGCCTAATTGGGTAGTAGCCTTTTTGCCATGCGTCCTTTTGTGCGTCGAACGAGATGCCTACGATTTCAAACCCTTTCGGGTGGAATTGTTCGTAGGCTTTCTTTACGTTCGGCATTTCCGCACGGCAAGGGCCGCACCAACTGGCCCAAAAGTCTACCAAGACATAGTCTCCTTTACCTACGTAGTCGGATAGTTTTCTGGGCGTGCCCTGCATGTCGTTCATCGTGAAATCCGTGAACATGGCCCCTACAGCCTTACGCTTCAAAGCTTGAATGTAATTGTTTACGTTTTTCAGTATGCCGTTGTCTTTATAAGCATATTCTTTCAGGTATTCTTCAACTTTGTCCATGCCGATATTCTCGCTGTAGAATGCAATCATGGAAGCCGGAATCAGGTTATCCTTATTTTCCTGAAGGGCTGTCCGAATGGCTTCGGTCTGACTGTGCAGGGCTTTGTCGAACTCGTCTTGCAGGCGTTTTCAACTGTTCATCTGGTATTTTGCCGTTGTTTTTTGTGCGATGGCTTTTGCTTCTTCCTGTAGCGCCCTCATTTTTTCATTGTGGACATTTACGTTCTTTTTCACCTCTGCATATTTTTGGTTGAGAGGCGAACCTTTCACTTCAATTCCCGTTTTCGTCTGGTTTATTGTAGTGGGCGTGCTGTCCAGTATGAACGAAGAGATTGGGCTTTTGGACTTTTGTCTTGGGCAATGACGGCTATTTGGGGCAATCTGGTCTGTCCGTCCATCACGGCTTTGCCGTTGTGGCACGAAGCACTGTCCAATACGGTGCCGTCCTCTTCCGAGCAAAGATAGATTGTAGTGATGTCGGTCCGGTCTGTGGTGAATGTCACCTTGTAATCCGTTTGTGCGAAAGCCGCACCGCAATATGCTGCCAGTGACAGGCACATGATTTGTTTTTTCATTTTCATAATTTAATCATTGATATTTGAATGTAAAGGTACGAAATCTTTTCGCTCCCGTGCAGGGAAAAACTTTTTTATGCAATCTTTTTGCTGTCTCCCGTCTTTATCGTATCTTTTGTCCCCGCGTTTCCGGAAGGAATGCGCGATGAGTGCTTGGTAACCTCTTAAAAAACAAGATTATATGAAAGAAAAAACAGTCAGTGTATCCTTCATGTTGATGGGGATACTGTTTTGTGTGTGTCTCATTTCGGCCAATCTTTTTGGCCACGAAGCAAATCATGTTCGGTCCGTTTAATATTACGGCCGGGATTTTGGTCTTTCCCATTTCTTATATCGTGAACGACTGTATCGTCGAGGTTTGGGGGTTCAACAAAGCCAAATTCTTGATATGGACGGGTTTCCTGATGAACTTCCTGTTTGTCTTCTTCGGTTATGTGGCCGACCTTATTCCCGGTGCGCCGTATTGGAACAACGAGGAAGGCTTTCACAATCTGTTCGGTCTGGCTCCCCGTGTGGCGGCAGCTTCGTTCTTGGCTTTCCTTTCCGGCTCTTTCCTCAATGCCTATGTGATGAGCGTGATGAAGGTGGCTTCCGGCGGGCGTCGCTTTCGTTGCGCGCCGTCCTGTCTTCTGTGGCAGGAGAAACAGCCGATTCCCTGATCTTCTTTCCGATAGCTTTGGGCGGCCTTGTGCCTTGGGATAATCTGTTGCTCATGATGTTCTGGCAGATTTTGCTGAAGACGCTTTATGAGGTCGTCATACTTCCCGTCACGATTCGTGTGGTTCGCTGGGTGACACGTGTGGAAGGCGTAGACGTGTATGACAAAAATATTTCTTATAATATATTAAAGGTGTCTCAATTATGACCATGAATAAGGAAACCGCCTTGGTGGTGTTCAGTGGCGGTCAGGATTCCACCACCTGTTTGTTTTGGGCCAAAAAGCATTTCAAGAAAGTCGTAGCCTTGAGTTTTGTGTACGGGCAGAAGCATGTGAAGAAGTAGAGTTGGCCAAGGCCATAGCTTCACGGGCCGATGTGGACTGGGACTGTATGGATGTTTCTTTCGTCGGTTCGTTGGGGAGGAATTCGTTGACCGATGCCACCATGCAGATGGATGAGGAGAAGCCCGAGGGGCATTGTCCGAATACGTTCGTTCCCGGGCGTAACTTGTTCTTCATCAGCATTGCTGCCGTGTATGCCCGTGAACGGGGCATCAACCATATTGTGACCGGGGTGTCGCAGACGGACTTCAGCGGTTATCCCGATTGTCGGGACGCGTTTATCAAAAAGTCTGAATGTGACCTTGAACCTGGCCATGGACGAACAGTTCGTCTTGCATACGCCGTTGATGTGGATCGACAAATGCCAGACGTGGGCTTTGGCCGACGAACTGGGCGTGCTCGACTTGGTGCGCCACGACACGCTGACCTGCTACAACGGTGTGCAGGGCGACGGTTGCGGCCATTGTCCGGCTTGTAAATTGCGGAATGAGGGTCTGCATAAGTATTTGGCAGAGAAAGAATGTAAGTCACATGTAAAGGAAAATACAGAACCATGAGCAGCGAAAGAGAAAAAGAAGGATTGCAGTCGTTGGGTAAAAAGACGGAGTATCGCCAGGATTATGCTCCTGAGGTGCTGGAAGCTTTTGAAAACAAGCATCCCGACAATGATTATTGGGTACGTTTCAACTGTCCGGAATTCACGAGTTTGTGTCCCATTACGGGGCAACCCGATTTTGCCGAAATCCGTATCAGTTATATTCCCGACCGCCGCATGGTGGAAAGCAAGAGTTTGAAACTCTACTTGTTCAGTTTCCGCAATCATGGAGCTTTTCACGAGGACTGCGTCAATATCATAATGAAAGACCTGATCCGCCTGATGGATCCGAAATACATCGAAGTCACCGGTATCTTTACTCCGCGTGGGGGATTTCCATCTATCCGTATGCCAACTACGGCCGCAAAGGTACGAAGTTCGAGCAGATGGCGGAGTTCCGCATGATGAATCATGATTTGAAATAAGAGGAAAATGGAGAAACGTTCGGATGAGAGGTTACGCCAATTCCAGTCCGAACGTTTCTTTTAGTTTTTGCAAGGCCGGATTCCGTTTGCTCATCGCCTGGTATTGTTGGGGTTTGCTGGTGATGCGGGTGACCTCCGTCGGTTCGGCCACACGTACGGTCATGGTGATGTTGCGGTTATGGAGCTGCTTGCGCATGTGGGTTTCTATACGCCGGGCGATTTGTTCCATGTAGAATTTCACCTGATCGTTGTCCACCAATACTTCAAACCTGGCATCTTTCTGTAGCTTGGGCTGGATGACTTTCATCCGTTGTGCGATGGCGGTTTCTTCTTGTGGCAGGAGGTTGATGAACTCATGCCAACAGAAACGGATGTTATCTTCCGTGACAGGATAATTTTCTTCTTCCTTCGGTGTCTGTGAGGCTACGGTCGTCGTAGCCGGAGTTGCAGCCGGTTGGGACGTCTCGGCCGGATTTCCTATTCCTTGTTTAAGTCGGCTGATGGATGGGCCGAAAGAGCCGAGTTTGACTTTGGGAAGCCTGCGTTCCGTGGTTTCAGTGTCCGGAAGCGGGGATTTGCGCGTTTCATACGGTGCCGTTCTGTCCTGAACGGCGGAGGCAACCTTTTTCCACGGGAGCCTGAGGCTTCTGCGGATTGACCGGGCGGCAGTCTGTTGTACCGTCCCGGCAGGTTGGTCGAATAGGGGTTTTAATGTCTTCTCAGGGCTACGCCCCGAGCCGACGCTGTCATCTTCCAAGGTCAGTTGAGACAGTTGTATCAAGGTGATTTCCACCAACAGCCGTTTGTTCTTACTGGCTCGGTAATTCAAGTCGCAGTCGCTGCACAACTTGATGGCACGGTATAGGAATTTGGGCGTGCACCGTTGCGACTGTTCCTGATAACGTGCCCTGATGCTGTCGCTTACTTCCAGTAACGGGAGGGTCATTGCGTCGCGGCTGACCAACAGGTCGCGCAGGTGTGCGGCCAATCCGGTAATGAAATGGCTGCCTTCAAACCCTTTCTCTAAAATCTCGTTGAAGACCAGCATGCACTGCGCTGCCTCGTTTTTCAGGAAATGGTCCGTCAGGCGGAAGTAGTATTCATAGTCCAGTACGTTCAGGTTTTCTATAACCTTTTTATACGTCAGGTTTCCTCCCGTGAAGCTTACCGTCTGGTCGAAAATGGAAAGTGCGTCACGCATGCCGCCGTCTGCCTTTTGGGCAATGATGTTCAGTGCCTCCGGCTCGTATGCATATCCCTCTTTGTCTGCCACGAACTTCAGGTGGTTGACGATGGTCTGTACGCTCATGCGGTTGAAATCGTACACTTGGCAACGGCTCAATATGGTAGGCAGGATTTTATGCTTTTCCGTAGTGGCCAGGATAAAGATGACATACGAAGGCGGCTCTTCCAGCGTCTTGAGGAAAGCATTGAATGCAGCCGTGGACAACATGTGCACCTCGTCGATGATGAACACCTTATAGCGTCCCACCTGCGGCGGTATGCGCACCTTTTCTATTAAGGCACGTATTTCCTCCACCGAGTTGTTTGAAGCTGCGTCCAGTTCATGAATGTTGAGCGAACGCTGTTCGTTGAAAGCCTTGCATGATTCGCATTCATCGCAAGCCTCCCCGTTGTCGGACGGGTGCAGGCAGTTGATGGTTTTGGCAAAGATACGTGCACACGTTGTTTTTCCCACTCCACGCGGTCCGCAGAACAGGTAGGCATGTGCCAGTTTACCGGCTGCAATGGCGTTTTCAGAGTCGTGGTGAGCGCCTCCTGCCCCACCACGGCATCGAATGCCGAGGGGCGGTATTTTCGTGCCGATACGATGTATTCTCCCATGATGGATTGATGAATTAGTTATTCGCAAAGCAAATTTAGCAAAAAAACGGGGGCAGCCTCCGTTTTCGTTGATTTTGTCGTATCTTTGCCCCTATAAACAAGTCAAGTTATGGGTAAGCTTCATACTTTCTGGAATGTCTTTCGCCGGCATAAATATGGTTTTGTCATCGGGCTTTTCGTCTTGTTGATGGGAGTGGTAGACGAAAACAGTTTGTGGAGCCGCTATCGTCATAAGGCTGAGTTGGCTGAATTGCGCTCTGAAATCCGGAAGTACACGGAGATGTACGAGCATGACACGCGTTATTTGGAGGAAATGAACACCGACCCCGACGTGTTAATCGAGATTGCACGTGAGCGATATTACATGAAGACAGACGACGAAGATATTTTTTGTCATACAAGAAAAAACTACGGATGAAGAGACTGAATAAGATTCAAAATATAGTATTCATAACCGGAGCTGTGCTGTTGTTGATTGGGGCAGCCACTTTTTTTACCGGTTGGCTTTATGCCTTTTATCTTTATACGGTAGGGGCTTGCGCTTTTGCTGCTATGCAGTTGCGTGCCGGGTACGAAGGGGATAATTTCGTTATCCGCCGGTTGCGGGGACAACAAGTCATCGGTGCGCTTTTGTTGGTTTGTACTGCCTTTTTTATGGCTATGCGTATTTTTGATTTCGGTTTTGCCCGCGGACAGGAATGGGTGGTATGCCTGGCAGTCGCTTGCGTGCTGGAATTGTACACCGCTTTTCGTATTCCGGCCGAATTGGAGAAGGAAAAGTCACGAAAAAACAACAATAAGTTTTAAAACGGAAAAGACAAGCTTAACTAGTGATAAAACGCTTTATCCTCTGGTGATAAGCGCTTATCTTTGTACCCCTATAAGTCCGGAATAATATAAGAAGAATGAAAAATTTTTTATGGATATTGGTGAGCCTTATGGTGTTGGCTTCTTGCCACCAGACAGAATACATGGTGGAAGGAAACTCTACGATACAGACCATGGATGGGAAAAACTGTATTTGAAAGCCTATAAGGATGATGATCTGGTGGATATTGACTCCAGCGACGTGGTGCATGGGAAGTTTAATTTTATCGGTGCACTGGATTCCGTCATGATGGTGAGTCTTTTTATAGATGATGAATGCCTGATGCCGTTTGTCTTGGGGCCGGAAGAACTGTCCATACATATCAGTACGGCACGTCAATACGTGACAGGAAGTGCTCTGAACGATACCTTATATAGTTTTATCCGTCGCAAGACGCGGTTGGACAATCAGATAGCAGAATTGCCGCATAAGGAAAGCCAAATGATTATGGATGGGGTGGATGAGGATGTCATTATGGTGCGTTTGAATGACGAAGCCAACCGTCTGGCATTGCAGAACGACCGTTTGATTACCAATTTCATTACGTCCAATTTCGATAATGTCTTGGGAGCAGGCGTTTTTATGATTCTGACAAGCAGTTATCCTTATCCGGTGATGACCCCTCAAATAGAAGAGATTATGGCCAAGGCCACCCCTTATTTTAAGAATGATGTATATGTGAAAAATTACATCAAGGCGGCCAAGGAGAATATGACGCAAATGGGGTATGGTTATGACGACGTCTTGCCGGAGGATTCTTTAGCAGAGTTACCGGAATTTTCGGGAACTGATTCTTTAAAATAAAACTTTTGTCCGGATAGGATTACGGCTCGCCCAAAAGGCGAGCCGTATGCGTTTGAATAAGGATTTACTGGTCTTCATTTTTTATAAAGCCCTGTCGTTCGGGCGGGAGACCTGCCATGACGGCTTGATATGCTTCCTCCATCGTTTCTTTGATATTCTCCGGTCCTTTTCCCTTGGGCAGGATGGGGTGATGGATGGTGAGAGTCAGTTTACTGCGTCTGACGAAGCCGAAACCTTTCGTACGTGGAAGGATGTCGAACGAGCCGTTGATCGTTACGGGGACTACGGGCAGTTGCAGTTCGTCCGCCAGTTGGAATGCTCCTTTCTTGAACACTCCCATGTGTCCGGTGAACGAGCGGGCACCTTCGGGAAATACTACCAACGAGGTTCCTTCCTTCAGGATTTCACGGGCTTTGGCATAAGTTTCTTGAATCTTTTTCGGTCCCGACTTGTCTACGAAGATGTGACGCGCGCTCTCGCATGCTTTTCCGACCAGGAAGATTTTCCTCAACGATTTTTTCATCATCCATTTGAAATTGCGTCCCAAGAAGCCGTAAATCAAAAAAGATGTCGAATGCCCCTTGGTGGTTGGCCACGAATACGTATGAGGTTTTCTTGTCCACGTTTTCATGACCGCGTACGACAACCGGGATGAAGAGCACGCGGCAGATGATGATAGACCAGATTTTCCCGGGATAGTAACCCCAGAAATGAGCGTTGCCTATCCACGAACCGATGATGGTGACGATAGCCGTCAACATGGTGCAGACCAACAGAATGGGCAGCGCGATACAGAGTTGGTAGATTCGATAGAGTAACATCATGTTTTCTATGACTGTTTGACTATACAAAGTTAAGTAATACCTATTTATTGTGCAAGGTTATGACGTTAATTTCGGGCCATGCTCCGAAGCGGAAGGGAATGAGTGCCCCGCCGATACCCAGGCTGACATACAATCCGCGCTCGCCTTCGCGGTACATGTATTTCCATTCAGGATAGAAGAATTTGGAGGGCGACCAGCCGAAAAGCATAAACTGCATGCCGTGGGTATGTCCCGACAACGTGAGCTGGATGTCGGTTTGCGGCAATACCTTGCGCCGCCCATGGGTCGGGTCGTGGCTGAGCAACACTTTGAACATACGCGTCGAGTCGTTGCCTTGCCCGTACCCGGGGATTCCGGCCAAAGCCTTTTTCAGGTCGCCGCGTTCGGGAAAGGGCGGTTTCCCGTCGTTCTCTACGCCGACGAGCGCGATGCTGTCCCGGCCTTGACGTATGATGCGGTGTTCGTTCAGCAGCAGGTCCCAGTTCATGGCACGTTGTCTTTTCTTCAACTCTTCCCGTTGGGCGGCTTGCTCTTCCGGAGACAGGTAATAAGCGTATGTCAGGTAGTCGTGGTTGCCTAAGATGGAATACACTCCGTCCGGTGCGTGCAGACGGGAAAGTATCTCGTCGAACCCGTCTAATTCGTTGGCTTCCGTGCTGACCAAATCACCGGTAAACACGATCATGTCGGGACATTGTTCCATGATGCGTTCCACGACCTTCTCCACCATTTCCGGCCGGTTTCTGAAACTTGTGAGGTGCAAGTCGCTGAACTGCACGATGCGGTAGCCGTCGAAGGCAGTCGGAAGGTCGGCCGAAGAGAAGTTCGTGTGGCGGACTTGCAAGAGGGTTGGGCCGAAACTCAACCCTGCTCCCATGATACAGAGCAAAAGGAGAGACGCGGCGGAACTTACCATCGTACATGCCTTTTTGGCACGGGGAAAAACAGGCAGATGCCTTTTCCTATCAAATCCACGATAAGGAACAGCATCTTGGGCAGCGCAATGAGCATGTAGAGACTGAAGAAGATGACCATTTGGGTCATGTTCTCCGGCGTATGGTTTTCCGTCCAAGTCAATATGAGGGCGGCAATCAGCAACAATGCGTTGGGCAGGAAAAAGAGAAAATAGGCCCAAAGAGGGTGCCTGCGTCCGTACATGAACTTGAAGTACAGGTAGACATCGGACAATATCAGCGTCAGCAATAAGACGGGAAGTATTCGTAATACCATATTTTTGTTTTGACGGTTAAAGGTTAGCGGCTAAGAATTTGCGCATCGTTTCCACGGGCAGGCCGCGTCGCCGAGCATAGTCTTCCAACTGGTCTTCCCCGATTTTTCCTATGGCAAAGTAGCGTGCGGAGGGATGGGACAGTATGAGTCCGCTTACCGAAGCATGCGGCACCATGGCTCCGTTTTCGGTCAGCCGGATACCGATTTCCGGAAACCCCAACCATTCCGACAGCACGAAGTTGACAGACTGGTCCGGCAGGGAAGGATAGCCTACGGCCGGCCGGATGCCGGTAAACTTCTCCACCAATAAGTCTTCGATGGACCACTGTCCGTCTTTTGCATATCCCCAGTAGGTCGTACGCACTTCTTGGTGCATTTTTTCCGTGGAGGCTTCGGCCAAACGGTCGGATAGCGTTTGGGCCAACAGGTGCTTGAAGTCATCGGCGTATGCGCCGGTTTCGTAGAGATGTTCCATGTCCGCATCTACCGTAGCCGCGAAAACACCTACGGTGTCGGATATGCCTTGCGACAGCGGACGTACGAAATCCGAAAGGCAAAGATAAGGCTCGTCCGGTTTCGTGGTGTGTTGTTGGCGCAGCAAGGCGAGGCGAAGCGTGCGCCCCTCCTGTTCGGGGTCGGTAAGAAGCAGGTCGTCGCCGTCCGAACAGGCCGGATATAGCCCGAAACGTACGTGGGTGTGGAAATCTCCGTCCAACTGTGCCAACATGCGGTTGGCATCTTTGAATAGCTGCATGGCCTCGGCCGCCCGCGCCCTTTCCTCTTCCGGAAATTCAGCCAACCAACCGGCACGACAGGCATCGCAGCCGTGTATGCGGCTGATGGCGGCAAAGCGCGGCGGGAATCCCCAGGCGTGGAAAAAAAGTATATCCAGTTGATGTAGGGAGCCACCTCGTGTATGCGATAAGTCAATGTATGGGTCATCGGTCGAAAGTAAGTTGCCGGCCGCAGACATCCGTGTCTATATGGCCGTGATTATATACTAAATGCCCGTTACAGTAGGTCTGTTCCACCGACCAGTTGAACGTTTCTCCTTCCAACGGGCTCCAGCCGCAGCGGCTTAAAATGTCCTCTTTCCGTAAGGTCCACGGGCTGGACGGACGGAGCAGTACGAGGTCGGCTTGTGCGCCTTCGCGGAGGAAACCGCGGCCTTTGATTTGGAACAGCCGGGCCGGGGCATGGCACATCAGGTCCACGACACGTTCGAGGGGCAGCACGCCTTCATCGGCCAGGCGGAGCATGCTGACGAGTGAGAACTGCACCATGGGCATACCGGAGGCCGCTTTCACGCAACCGCCTTCTTTTTCAACAGGCAGGTGAGGAGCGTGGTCCGTGCCTATCACGTCGATACGCCCGTCGGTCAGTGCCTGTCGCAAAGCCGCCCGGTCGGCGCCGCTCTTGATGGCCGGATTGCATTTGATACGTGTTCCGAGGCGGGCATAGTCGGCATCCGTGTAAAACAGATGGGCGATGCAGGCTTCGGCTGTGACAGGTTTCATGCGTCCCGTGGTTTCATCCCACAGCGGATCCCGGCGGAAAAGAGAAAGTTCACGTGCGGTGCTGACATGGGCCACATGGAGTCGCGCACCGGTTTCCCGTGCCAGTTTGACGGCCAGTTCCGTAGAACGGAAACAAGCTTCTTCGTTGCGGATGGCAGGGTGGTATTTCACGTCCGGTCGTCTCCATACCGTTCCCGGAACGATTTCAGGTTGGCCGATATGATGGACGAGTCTTCGCAATGGGTCATGATGAGCAGGGGGGAGCGGCTGAATATGGCGCGTAGCGCGTCTTCGCGGTCGACGAGCATATTGCCCGTGCTGCTTCCCATGAACAGTTTGACGCCACATACCTTGTGCGGGTCCAGTTGTTCCAGCATGCCGGTGTTCGTATGGGTGGCCCCGAAGAAGAAAGAATAGTTGACGAGGCTCTTTTCCGCTGCCAACCGGAACTTGTCGTCCAGGGCTTCGAGAGTGGTGGTCTGCGGCACGACGTTCGGCATGTCCATGTACGACGTCACGCCTCCGGCCGCCGCCGCCCGGCTTTCGGTGGCGATGTCGGCCTTGTGGGTCAGTCCCGGTTCGCGGAAATGCACATGGTCGTCTATCACGCCCGGTATCAGGTACAACCCTTCGGCATCTATCACGCGGTCGGTCGGCGGAAGGGTGTATGGTATCGTCGGACGGGACGATGCTCAGAATCTTGTCGTCTTCCAGTGTGACCGTACCTACGAAGCGTTTTCCTTCGTTGACGATGGTGGCATTTTGTATTCTGGTTCTCATAATGGTTTTCTTTATAGGGTCTTTTTCAGTTCCTGTTTTTATAATATTTTATTTTCGGAGAAGATGATAGGCGTGTTCGGTTATTTCTTTTTGTTTTTCCGGTCTGCCGTTTCTCTTCTGATTTAAGCCTTCGTTCCACTTTTTTCACATCTTCACGGTGGGAAGTTGTTCAGAACAATACCTCGTTGCAGGAGCATGTCTCGTACGGCGGCATTGTTGTCTACGTGTTCTTTCCCGATTTCTTGTTGTCCGTACAAGTCCTTTTGTTGTACGTTGACAGAGGTCATTTCTGCCGCGAATTCTTTGGCTTTAATACTGATTGTAGGCAAAAAGTCGGCCAATGGACGGCTTTCTGGTGCTCCTAATTTCCTTTTGAGCAATGCCGTGTCGATACGAAACAAGGCCTTGTCTCCTTTTGAACGGATAATGGCAAAACCTTTGCTGTCCACGCCACGTTCATAAAGTATACCGGACAGGCGTTTTTCTGTTTCTGCAAGTTTGGTGCGCGCTTGTATCCGTTCGTAGTCGAGGATACGTTGTTGTACCAGTTCGGCTCGTCTCGTCTGCACGGCGAAATAATTTTGGGCAAATGCCACTTGCGGTTTTCTCGGGTCACCGTTCTGGGCGACGAGGTAACAGGCATAGCGGGTGAGCATATAATCGGAAACTTCGCGTTCCGAACCGGAACCGAGGGAAACCATTTTGCCGACTTCAGCAAAATGGTATGAAACCTCTTGTTCTGCATGTTCACATGCCGCTTTGGCTTTGTTTACTATGTTTTCAAAATTGCGCCATTGGGCGTATCCAAGTAATTTGGCAAGTTCCCTTGCGCTCCAACATTCGACACCTTCATATTCGTTGGCTATCGATTCGAATTGCCGGAAAAGTTCTATGATTTCTTCTGTCTTCATGTGCCTCCATCAATGGTTTTGTATCCGCATCTCCTGCAAATTTAATAAATACTTCTTATTGGTGGCATCTTGTCGGGCGGAATCTTGTCCGGTATATGGATTTTTGTTTCCTTTGTAAATCAAAATCAAAGGAATATGGAAAACAAGACTTTATTTTCTGAAATACTGGAACGGCAGTCGGATCTGTTGGAGCGTATCCGCCATGCCGCGCATGAGGCGCATGCGGCCGTCAACCAATTTTATGGCGTAGACTTGCCTTATTCTTACCATTTGGACGGTGTGGCGGAACTGGTGGCCCGTTATGGAGGCGAGGTATGCACGCGGGCGGAAGACGTGTCGGCCGTGATGTTCGGGGCCTGGTTCCACGACAGTATAGAGGATGCCCGTCTGACGTACAACGACGTGCGGAAACGCGCCCGGTCTTTGGGGCTGGACGAGGCGCAGGCGTTCATGGCGGCGGAGATTGTGTACGCGTTGACGAACGAAAAAGGGCGTACACGTGCCGAGCGTGCGGGCGTGAAATATTATGAGGGCATCCGTGCCGTACCGTACGCCCCCATGGTCAAGTTGGCCGACCGCATGGCCAACGTACGTTTCTCCTTGCGGCAGACTTCGGACTGCAATCATCGCATGGCCGGAGTTTATCGTGAGGAGTGCCCTCACTTCCTGGCATCCCTTTGGCCTGCGACGGACGACCCGCGCATGGGGCTTCCGCAAGAAATGGTGCTTCAACTTTGCGGGCTTTTTGGGGGTGGACGCAAAGGGGATGTTTGAAGACTGAAAACGGCCTTTGGGCACGTGGTAAAAACATTCGGTAGAGAACCGAAAATCGTTCGGCTGAGATTGAAAAATCAATCTCAGCCGAACGATTTTTCAATCTCATGAGAAAAAATGTTAATCTGCGGCAAATATTTTTGCTTTCGTAAGTGCTTGATTTCAAGATGGCTTCGGATAGTGTCTGAACCACCCGTCGAGCCGCAGGCGGATGACCCCGAACACGGCTTCGCTGAAGATGCCGCCGCTCATCTTGCTCGTGCCCAACTCGCGGTTGACGAAGATGACCGGTACTTCCTTTATCTTGAAACCGCACTGTTTGGCGGTGAACTTCATTTCTATTTGGAAGGCATATCCTTTGAAGCGCACCTTGTCCAGTTCGATGGTCTCCAACACGCGGCGGCGGTAACATTTAAAGCCGGCCGTGGTGTCGTTTATCTTCAGCCCCGTGATGATGCGCACGTATTTAGAGGCGTAGTAGGACATCAGGATGCGCCCCATGGGCCAGTTCACCACGTTCACTCCGCTCACGTAGCGCGAGCCTATGGCAACGTCGTAGCCCTCGTCGTGGCATGCCGAATAGAGGCGCGGCAGGTCGTTGGGGTCGTGACTGAAGTCGGCGTCCATCTCGAATATATAGTCGTATTTCTGCGCCACAGCCCATTTGAATCCCGCAATGTAAGCTGTGCCAAGACCTAATTTCCCCGTACGTTCGATGAGATGCAGGCGGTCTTTGAACTCGTCCGCCATGAGGCGTTTCACGATGGCTGCCGTGCCGTCGGGTGAACCGTCGTCTATGATCAGCATGTCGAACGGTTGTTCCAGTCCGAATACGGCCCGGATGATGTTTTCTATGTTTTCCTTTTCGTTGTACGTAGGAATGATAACTACACTGTCTGAACGCATATTTCTGTCAGCTTTAAAAGTGAATGACTTCGTTTGTATTCGTGAAACAAATATAGACATAAATCACGAATACAGGTAACAGAGTGGAAATATTTCTTCCGGCGGAGGTGTTTTTTTAGTGATTCTTTGTAATTTTGCACCGGATTGAATCATGGAGATACAAGGTTTACAAGCCCTCTAGCGGAATATATTGAGCGATCCGTCGCATCCAGAAACGGCCGATGGGAACGGCGGACGCTACCATCCACTTCTCTACGCAAACGCAGCCGATCTATCATAAGAATTTCGACCGGGTGAGCGAGTCGTTCCATAAATACCTCGACGAGGGCTATACATTATATATATTGAGCGATCAAGAGAAACAAGCCAACCGTATCCGGATGATTTTCGAGGATAGGGGCGACAATATCCCTTTCACCGCCGTAAACCGCACGATACACGAGGGATTCGCCGACGATACGCTACGCATCTGCTTTTTCACCGACCATCAATTGTTCGACCGCTTCCACAAGTTCAACTTGAAGAGCGATAAGGCACGAAGCGGAAAGATCACCCTTTCGCTCAAGGAACTGAACCAGTTCTCGCAAGGGGATTATATCGTACATATCGACCATGGCGTAGGACAGTTCGGGGGATTGGTACGCACCGAGGTGAACGGTAAGATGCAAGAGGCCATCAAATTGATTTATCAGAATAACGATATTATATTCGTCAGCATCCATTCCCTGCATAAATTATCGAAATACAAGGGGAAAGAGAGCGGCGAGCCGCCTAAGTTGAGCAAGCTCGGCACAGGCGCATGGGAAAAGATGAAGGAACGTACCAAGGCGAAGGTGAAGGATATCGCCCGGGACTTGATCCTCCTCTATTCCAAACGCAAGCAAGAGACGGGTTTCGCCTACACGCCGGACAGCTTCATGCAGCATGAGCTGGAAGCCAGCTTCATCTATGAGGACACGCCGGACCAGATGAAGGCTACCGCCGAGGTCAAGGCGGATATGGAAAGTACCCGTCCAATGGACCGGTTGATTTGTGGAGACGTTGGTTTCGGAAAAACCGAGGTGGCTATCCGCGCGGCATTCAAGGCGGTATCGGACAATAAGCAGGTGGCCGTGTTGGTACCCACCACCGTACTGGCTTTCCAGCATTACCAGACGTTTTGTGAGCGCTTGAAGGATTTCCCTTGCAAGATCGATTATATCAGCCGGGCCCGTACGGCCGCGCAAATCAAGGCTACCTTGAAAGAGCTGAAAGAGGGCGAGGTGAATATCTTGATCGGCACCCACCGGATCGTCGGCAAGGATGTACGTTTCAAGGATCTGGGCTTGCTTATCATCGACGAGGAGCAGAAGTTCGGGGTATCCGTCAAGGAGAAGCTTCGGCAACTGAAGGTGAACGTGGACACCTTGACAATGACGGCCACCCCGATCCCCCGTACCCTACAGTTCTCCTTGATGGGGGCCCGGGATCTTTCCAGCATCACCACGCCACCGCCCAACCGTTATCCCGTGCAGACGGAGGTGGAGCGTTTCAACCCCGATATCATCCGGGAAGCGATCAATTTCGAGCACATGTTTGAAGGCGTGGAGGGCAAAGATACTCATTTTGCTCAATCGTTGAGCAAAAAACGGAGAAAATTGCTCAATGATTGAGCATTTTGAGGTAAGCAATCTCAGAAGCCGAACCACCGCTTTTCTTTTACCCGTTTGTACTTTTGCCGGAATCTTCGTAACTTTGGGCTTTGTAAGAACAAAAGTAGTCAGACGACAATAAAGATAAACATATAAATAGTGGAATAGTGATTCCATTCAGCTTTTAAGAAAACGAGCTTTTAGCTCTTATTCTCTCTACCTGAAACCGCCAAAATTACAGTCCAGAGAATAAGTAGGGGAAGGTTCGCGTCCGTTTGGGCGTGAACCATCCATACTTATGACTGGACGTGGTTACTTGGCGGTACCGAGGTGGAGTCATGGGATTGGATGGTTTACGCTTTTGTTTTTATGGTACACATTGGTCAGCTCATCGAACAGGAACTGCGCCGCCAGCGACGTTCCGTGTCATGGTTTGCAAAGGAACTCTATTGCGACCGTACCAATGTGTACAAACTATTTCGTAAGGAGAGCATAGACACGTTGTTGCTCTATCGTATTTCTTGTGTTTTGTCTCATGATTTCTTTAAGTACTATACCGACGACTTTGTTTCCGATAACAAACCGTAGCGGTTTTGTCTACGGTTTGTAGCCGTTACGTCTACAAATTCTATATGTCTTAACGCATTTTCCTCCTTAACTTTGCATCAGTTTAATTTCATATTAATAATTAAAAAGAAATGTTATGAAGAAGACTTTAAAATTTTGAGTTGGATGTTTGTGGCCGTATTATCGGTTTTGTCCTTTTCTAGTTGTAGTGATGATGATGAAGGACATCCCTATGCGGGAACAGTTTGGGAATATGAAGATATTTATGAGTCTGGTACTATAACAACGCGTATTCGCTTTGCGGATGAAACACAAAGCTTATTATGAAGTAGAACAAAGAAATGCAGGAGGTACGATTGTTGACAATACGTCAAGTCCTTATTCTTATACATATTCTGGAACTTTGATTGTATTTAGACCCCAACAAACGGGAAAGGCAAATCTTGAAGGCGTTGTTAGTGAAGGCGTTAAATGGTATTGACTAATACTTCAAATGGAGAGGAAATCTCTATATTATATAAAAAGTAGCTTTTATTTGTAGAATGAATAAGAGAAGAAGGGGATGTTGGTTAGCTGTGTTTTCTTTGTTTTCTATAAAGATGTATTCAGTTCCTGCCTATCCTCATAAAATCCTTTATAAGTTTGGGGACAGTACGGAAGTGTCAATTCGTCTTAAAGGCGACGAATACAACAAATGGGCTTTGACCACAGACAATTATACCTTACTACCTTCAGGAAATGAATGGTATTTTGCTAAGGCGGACAGCATGGAAATGCTGTCCGTTCTGGTTATAAATTGTGTGCCGATGCCGAACGTCCGGAAAGTTTGCGTCGTTTTCTGGCGCAACAGCCGAAAGGGTTGCGTCTATGGTGGACGAAGCCCAAAAGAAGAGGCTATCGTACAGAAATAGGGCTGTTGAAAAACGAGGAAGGCATGCGGCAGTCGTTGGAGAACGTCGTGCCTTGGTAATCCTGATGTCATTTGCCGATGTAAGCTTCACTAAGACCGAGGCGGATTTCGATGCACTTTTCAATGAGCCTGGTTATGCCGTGGACGGGGCGCAGGGAAGCGTCTATGATTACTTCCGAGAGGTTTCCTACGGGCAGCTTTCGTTTCATTGCGACGTATTAGGGCCTTACAGGGCCGTGTATCCTATGGCTTATTATGGCTCGAACGGTTATGGCGGTTCGGACGTGAACCCGTATGTTTTGTTTCTCGAAGCCATGGAACATGCCGTGCGGGAAATCGACTTGCAGGATTATGATGCCGACGGAGACGGTTGTGGATAACGTGCATATCGTGTTTGCCGGATATGGTGAAGAAGCCGGGGCTTCTCCTCCGCCATTTGGTCGCATGAGGCCATGTTCCCGGAAATCACCATGCAAGGCATGAAGATAGACCGTTATTCCTGTACGCCGGAGCTACGGGGAAACCGTGGAGGAGGTATATCACGTATCGGACCTTGCTGCCACGAAATGGGGCATGCTTTGGGGGCGATGGACTATTACGATACCGATTATACCACGGGCGGTAGTTTCGAGGGCACGGGCGTATGGGATGTCATGGCGCAAGGCAGTTGGAATAACGATGGTATCACCCCGGCACATTTCAACCCTTACGTGAAAGCCTATGATTTCGGTTGGGTGGGCGTGACTACGTTGACGCATACAGGAGATTATTCGCTCCATCCTTCCACTTGGGAGAAAAGACGGCGTGTACCGGGTTGATACAGGTTCCGAGGGGGATTTTATTTGTTGGAGAGCCGTGTTCGTGACGGGTTCGATACGGCATTGCCTGGTGAAGGGCTGATGGTGTATCACGTGCATCCCCGGATTGAGGAAGGGGCGTATGGCAATACGATAAACGCTTCGGCACCGCAAATGATGTATCCGGTGTGTGCTTCTTCGTCTGTGTCCGTTCCCTCATCTTCTTCTTATTCATACGGTGAGATTAATTCGGCAGGTTGCCCTTTCCCCGGTTCATCTGGTAAACGGAGTTCGGCGGGCAGACCGTTCCGGCGGCGTTTGCATGGGACGGAGTGACGTAGGCTTCGAACTGTCCGATATAAACCGCACTGCGGACGGGCAGGTCTCTTCCGTTTTACGGTGGATGGTACGGTTTCGTCTTCGGAATGGAAGACGGAATGGAACGAAAGTTTTGAGAATCCCTCTTCCGCTTCATCATGGTTAGTGTCGAGCCAATGGGGCTATACAACGGAATGGGAACGTATGGTGGCTGACGGTTCCGGAGGAATAGGGGAAATCGTTTCGTGGGACTACATAACCGATGCGGCAGATGGCTCATATTATATGGGGTTGGTACAGCGGTTTATGTTGGGAAGTTTGGGAGGGTGTGATGGTGTCACCGCCCGTGACGGACAATCCCGGCGGTAATGCCAAATTGCGTTTTTTTACCAGAACAAGGCACGAAGCGGAGGACAGGTTACGTTGGAAGTGTATTGTAAAAAGGAAACCTCGAAGGAATGGATTCCTTTGCAGGTTTTGGATGCAATAACCGGTACGTGGACGAAACAGGAAGTGGATTTGCCCGTGAGCACGGAACGCCTTCAAGTCATATTCTTGGCCAAAACGGAAGGAGCTTGTGGGGCGTTTGTAGATGATGTATCCATATTGAAGCCGAAAAGGGCGACGCGCTTGAAGTTGCAAGCAAACCGGCCGGTTGCCAAATCGGCGCGAGGGAGGGATGTTTGTGGGTGTCTTTGTCCGTTCCGTCTGTCTTGTCCGTCTATGCTTGGGATGGCCACCGATACTGTCCGGTCGTTACGAAGCAGGGGAACAGACGTTCCGTTTGCCGTCCGGCATCTATGTGGTGCGAATCGGGGAGTACGTTCAGAAAGTCCGGATTCATAACTGAATCCGACAGCCGACGGTGGCAGGACATTTCCATCCTTGTATTATGCCATTGAAAAACAAAGGGGCAGTATGGAACAGTAGGCAGTCAATGGGAATATTGTCTTTCCTGCGGGTTGGACATATCCCCTACACCGGGATTTCACCAAAAGCACCTTCATCTTTCAGGTTACATGGTAATCCGTTCATAATATTGATGTTACAGGCTGAAAGATGTTTCAGTCATCTTTCAGTCACGTTTCATTTCGTTTGGCTGAGATTGGAAAATCATTCGACTGAGATTGAAAATCATTCGGCGCAGAACTTTTTACCGCTCTCCGCAATGAAAGGAAGCTGAAAGATGGCCTCCTTATCTTTCATTCCATAATATATTATATAACAAGCAGTTGATATGCGACCTGAAGGATGAAAGGGCTTTTCAGAAAAACTCTTGGGGAGGGGAAGCAATAAAGATTTTATTTTGTAACATGGGTAAAATGAACTATATCCGGTAAAGAAGTAAAGGGGCTGTCCATAAATTAATTTGCCGTCGCTCCAGTCTCCTTTTTCTTCTTGTTGGCAGGAGAAGGAGAACGGCGGTGTGAGGATGAGGCGGCGCACCTCCGCATTGTCCATACGTGGAATGTCGCGAATGGTCTTACCCGAACAGGCTGCCTGGATGACACGACAGAAAAGTCCGTGACTTACTGCCAATACACGTTTATCTTTGTAACGGGACACTGTATCGAGCAGGAATGTTTCCGCCCGGCGAAACATGGATTCTACGGGTTCGGCCCGGTGGTCTATCTTTGTACGTGCCTTCAGGATATCCATACCCGTGAACGGTCCCCAATCCCGTTCGCGAAGGAGAGGTGGATTCAAGAGGCAGGCCGTGCGGTTCGTTCAGTATCATAGCGGTGTCCATACAGCGTTTCAAGTCGCTGCACAATAAAGCATCGAAACGGATATTCTTCAATTCATCCCGTAGGGCTTGTGCTTGTGCAATTCCTTCGTGTGACAAATGCCCCGGCATGTGTCCTTGCAGGATGTGGGCTGCATTTTCTTCCGTTTGTCCGTGTCTCACCAGATAAAGTTCTGTCATAAAAGATAAGATTGTCGTGTAATAAGAGGTAAAGTAAGTAAAATAAATCCGTTTAATCGGCTTTTTTGCCGATTTTTCAGGGTTTCTTTCGTTTTTTCAATGATAATATCGTACCTTAGCTGTGTATAAACATTAAACATTTACACTTATGAAGATAGTGAACAGTTATATTTTTCGTGCCGTATGCGCTTTGCTTATCGGCCTTTTGTTAGTATCCAATCCGGAGAGGATGACCGGATTGTTGGTGCAAGTAATCGGCGGATTGTTTCTGATTTCGGATTAGTCTCGCTCATTAATTATTTCATTATCCGTTATTCGGATAAAGTACCGGTCAAGCCCGTATTTCCTATGGTGGGGTTGGGCAGTTTGCTGTTTGGAGTATTTCTTGGCTTCTTCCCGGGGCTGTTCATTACTTATCTGATGTATATTTTCGGTTTTCTGATGGTGGTGGCCGGCATCAATCAGTTGTGGAATATGTTTCGCTTGCGTCGTTTGATACCTTTCCGTTGGTATGTTTTGTTTTTCACATTATTGATTACGGCTTTAGGCGTATTTGTGCTTTTCAATCCGTTGGAATCCGCTTCCGTCCCGTTCATTCTTTTGGGAGTGAGTTTCATGCTTTATGGTGTGTCGGAATTGATTAACGGCGTGCGTTGGCGTAAATATAGCCGGATGCAACAGCAAAAGGAACAAGTATTGATTGAAAGAGGAGATGAAGAAATTTGAGGGTAATTTCACAACAATAAAGAGGGAACGACAGCATTTTGGTCGTTCCCTTTCTTATTGTTGTGAATGTCTTTTTATTTTACGAGCATTTTTATGGTTTCCTTATAATCCTTGTAGATTACTTGTATCAAGTAAGTACCATGGGTATAGTCGTGTGCGTAAACCGGAATCTCAGTTTTCCCGTTTTGGGCTGCGATTTCTTCATGCTTTATGAGGTTGCCTCTTAAAGAATAAATCCGGTAAACCACAGTTCCGTCTTGCGTGTGGTCGACGACCAATGTGGCACTCTCCCTGACAGGGTTGGGTGTCAGGTGCACGGAGAATTTTCCGGCTTCACTTGCGGCGATGCTGCTTGCCCCACCAGTAGTGAACGTTTGTTCTTCTCCGTAGGTCGTTCCGGACGCGGTTTTAGCGAAACTCCTGTATTTATATGTGGTGTAAGGTTTCAAGTCATGCAGCTCTGCTTTCATTTTCTCGCCGTCCACGATAACCGTTTGCTTGTCGGCGTAGCTTCTGGCAATATCCTCTGTCCAGTATTCAAATCCCTTTTGCAGGATTTCTTCCGAACCGCTGATGATGTAGCCCATCAATGTGACGGACGTACCGTCCGGCGATGTGATGGTGATGGTTTGCACGGTGGGCGGGAAGAGTACGAAAGCATCGGCTGTCCCGAATCCTATCCATTCGCTGAAATACTCTTTTTCTTGGTATTTCACAAAAGCGCGGTATTTATAGTAAGTACTTGGCGTTAGGCTGCGCAGGCTGAAAGCCAGTTTGCCGTCTACGGGAGGTTGTGCGAGCACGGTGTTCGACGGAACCAAATCCGGCGCGTCATATTTCCGCCACTCGAAACCGAATTGTGCGTCGCTGTAAGTGTCACACGCCGTGAGGGCATGTAATGTGGCCGAAGTGTGCGAGCATGCATCAGCAGCTTCTATGGTGGCGCTGATAGGTTGTGTCGTAAACGTGTTCCATTCGGAATAAGTACTGTTCGTACCGATTTGGATAAAGGTACGGTAAGATACGGTGGCGTGAGCCGGCAGGTCTGTCAACCGGCAGGGGGTACCTTCTTTTCGGAACGTTTCGTTTCCCACTTTCCATTCTACGCCCGAAGCGGTAATGGCGGAGGTCGGCAGTCGGATGACACCGTGACCAGTGCAGAGGTTTGCAAGGCTTCCACGACATTGCCGCCGACGGTGACCCTCTGAAGGGTGGAGAAGGAGTTCCATCCGCTGGCATAAGTTCCATGTGGCGTTTTCACGTAAGCTGTCGGGGAATAGTATCCGCCGGGATATAGTCCCGTCAGTGTCACGAGAGTCTTTTCCGTTGAGCACATAGTGCTTCCCGTTCAAACCAATCCTTTTTCTATCACTGTGGCATCTCCCGTGTCGAAACGACAAACGAGGGTCGCTGTAGTCTGTGTGGCTTCTTTCAAAGCCCAGGAAACCTTGACGGGAAGGGTAGGATATAAATCCCCGAGGTTATTGTAGAACGTTTCCTCTATGTCGCCTTCATTTGGGATGTTTACGATGGCGTAATGCTTGATGGAGTATTTCGTGCCCTCTATCAGTCCGGATATGGTGGTCTTGAATACATTTTTGTCAATCCCGTGGGTAGAAGGTTCTCCTTTCACTTTCGTCCATAAAGTCATGTCGTTCCATGCCCAATTGTGTTTCTCTAATGTGTCAAAAGGCACGTAGTAACAGCCGCTTTCCTTTAGCGTACCTTCTATTTTGTCCGTGTCCAATGTATGCAAGGCGGTTATGCGAGTTTGCGTGGCGTTAAGTTCTATGGTATGGCAGAGTACTCCCGTGTTCTTCGTGGTGAAGAACCGTGCACTGCTGTAAATGGTCTCGTGTTCGGTTTTCACGATAGCTCGCATGCAATAGGATGTGTTGCCTTGTAGTCCCGTTACGGTAGCGCGCACGAATCCTGTTTTCGTCCATGGGGCTGCCGTCCACAACAGCTATAATCTTGTATCCTTCTTCCAGCGGATGGCCGATGCCCACCTCGAAACTCACATTCTTTACTTTTGCCGGGTCACCCTTGATGAGGGCAAGCAGGTCGGCTGTAGTACGTGGGTTGTGCGCTCAGTTCCTCGAATAAGTTACCGGTCTTGAACTTTTTGGACGGCATGAGGTTTTCCATACCGTTTTCTTCCCATGCTAACAAGTATTCGTATTCCGTGTCAGGAGATACTTCAATGTCTGTTTCCGTGCCGCTCCATGGAATTTCCGTGTAGTCCGTTTCTGTGGTTTTTTGTATTTCAATACCATGTTGCTTGGAACGTTGTCCGGATTCGGGGTGATTCGCTCCAGATGCGCGGTGTAATAGTCCGTTCCGGTAGAAAAGACATCCGCCGTGCGGAAATGTGGAAGGGTGTAGTTGTCCCCCGTCCAGGCGTGGCATTTGTCCGCGGTGGCCGTGTCGTTATAGGCTTGGGCAGCCTCGTTTAAGTCCTGCCGGAAATCCTTGCCTTTCATGTCGAATACGCCTAAGATGTACTGTGACTGTTGGTAATAGTCATTGCCGATGGACTTTCCCGTTTCCGTGCTGTAATAAGTATTCCGGATGCGGGTCGGTACGTTGTATTTGTCTATCAGGTAACTGGCATCCCCTGCGATGCTACCTATCTGTTCTTCCGATCCGGTGGAACTTACCGTCCCCGAATTGTAACATCCGTAAATCAAGGGCGTGATACCTATTGTACTGTATTGAATACGCCGGTGATACCGCCTCCGTTATTGTAGAACGTTTGTCCTTTCCGGCCGTTGCATGCGATGGCACCGATGTTGTAGCTGTTTACAATACTTCCTGAATTGTGAGAACTGATGCCGCCCACGGTGGCTTTCATGTCGCTTTGTACGGCAATGCGTCCCGTATTGCCGCTGTTGATGACGAGGCCATAATTACTGGTGGTAATGCCGGCAGCCGAGAACGGGCTGTATATCGTTTGTGACGAACTGAACCGTATGTTTACCCTCCTTCGTTCAGGCAGCCGTTGATGGTGGAGCCGGAAAAATTGGTGGCCACTATGCCTGCTAGTTCAATGCCTTCGCTTTGGTAAGATGCGCTGGTGCCCGACAGGGTGGCTTGGTTGATGCAGTTGGTGATGCGGATATCTTTCCCGTTGCACACTCCCACGATGCCTCCTGCTTCCGCGCTTCCCTTTTGCGACACTTTCACGGTAATGGCTCCTTCGTTTCGGCAACTGTTTACAGTCCCTTTCGTACTGCCCACGATGCCACCTATAGTGAGTTCGCCCCGGTGGTCATCGAAGGTGATTTTTCCAAGGAAGCGGCAAGCCGCGATGGTTGTGTAGGTTGCCGCTTCACCGACGATTCCACCGACCGTGGCTGTGGAATTTAGTCCTGCGGAAGCCAGCTCGCAGGTTTCATCTAATGTCAGGTTGTAAACTGTTCCTCTCGTATAATCTCTGGCATAACCTTTGAGCGTAGCAATGAATCCTGAATTCCGTAGATATTTTGTACGTGTATGCCGGACAGGGTATGGCCGTTACCATCGAAGAAGCCAGTGAATTCCTCTATGGGAACCCAATAATGCGCTTCCATATCCAAGTCGTTGTCCAAAATAATGCGGCTTGCAGGAAATGTCCTGCCTTGACTAGATAAGTATGATAGTCCTGCCAGTTGTTCTGCTGTGGAAATATGGTATTCCGGCCGGTTGTTACCGTCCCACCATGATGTGTCGTAATTGCCTTCGTCCGTCCAGTTTCCGGTTTGTGCCCACATCATGCCGACAGACAAACAGCAGGTACACAGCGTCCATAATTTTTTCATGGTTTTTATTTTTGAAGTAAATACTATTCCTTTTTCTTCAGTTCCGCGTCAAACTGCCGGATGGCGGCCATACCTCGTTGCAGGCGCACGGACCGCTGATGCAGCCGCCCGGGCAAGCCATCACCTCAATCATGCGCGTAGGGCATTTGCCCGTTTTGGCGTACGCCCGCAGTGCGGCAATGTTTTTCTTGTTCAGGTCAGCTATCAGTGTACCTTGCAGTTCTGGGTCGCCTACCATGTTTTTTACGGCCGTGAATACACCGCCGGTCTTGGCAAAGCCGTGTGCGTCATGTCCGGCATGTTCTTCGGGCGTAAAGTCCTCACATGCCGCCATGTCTATTTCCATTCCTTCAATGACGGCATCCAGTTCACGGAACGTCCATACGAAGTCTACGTTGGGATTCTCGCGTCCTTCCGCCTTTTGAGGCGCAGGGGGCGATGAACACCGTCAGGGCTTCCGGATGTTTTTTGCGGGCATATTCCGCTACGTAGTACATGGAGAACCCGTGGAAGACACGTAAGGCATGATTTCGGGGATGTGTTTCCGCGCCAACTGTACGTAAGCCGAGCAACAACTGGTGGTCATGAACGCAGCTCCGCTTTCCAATTTCTCTTTGAATTCTTCCGCTTCCCGCCGTATGGTTTCTTCGGCGCCGTATGCCACTTCGAGTACGTCGCTGAAACCGATGGCTTTCAATGCACCGAATACTTTTCTACCGGCTGTTTGAATTGGGCCAACACGGAGGGGGGCCACCATAGCCACTACTTGTCGTCCTTCCTTGATGCGGTTCAGCACATCGAATACGGCACATTGGTCGAATATGGCACCGAACGGACAGGCGTTCACGCATTTGCCGCAATAGATACATTTTTCCGGGTCGATATGCTCTACGCCGTATTCGTCTTTGAAATGGCTTTCACGGGACAAGCCTCTTCGCACGGCACAGGAATGTACACGATAGCGTGGTAAGGACATACCTGATGGCACCGGCCGCAACTGATACATTTTTCGTGGTCGATGTAGGCTTTCCCTTCGCTGTCGTAGTGAATGGCATCTTTCGGACAGTTGTTGTAGCAAGGCCGCGCGGCACAGCCGCGGCACAGGTTCGTCACCTCGTAGTTGATTTTCACGCACGAAGAGCACGCTTCGTCCATTACGCTGAGGATACTTTTCTCCGAATCGATTTCTTTTCGTTCCATCATGCGGGCGGCGTAGGTAGACAGACGTTCGGTTTCGTCGGTTTCATCCGTCATGTCAAAGCCCATCATGGCCATGGTCTTGTATTTTGTCACTGCGTTCTTTATACACGCAGCAACGCCCCAACGGTTTTTGCTTGCGTGGATGCAGTTCCACAGGCAGCCGGTCTACTTTTTTCCAATAACTCGTTTTCTTTCTACATTTTCACCAAACGCGCCAATAATTGGTAGCGGATGAACATGATGTTGTTGTTATATGCCATCGTTTAGGATTATTTAGTTTTGATTATTGGACAAATCTACGAAAAAAAAGGCAATCTTTTGTATCTTTGTGTTAATTTTATGACAGAATGTTTCAATAATATTTCAGAAAGCGGTTTTTCAGCCCTGTTGGATGTACTTTTGGCTGGAAAAAGTCCCGGTAGGGAAGGTTGGAGATTGTTACTTGCCGGTTTGGACGACGGGCAGGATGAGTCTCTTCGTGCCCTTGCGGCAGAGGCTGCCCGGAAGCGTTTCGGGAACGGGATATTCATTCGCGGACTCGTTGAAATCTCTTCGTGGTGTCGCAACAACTGTTATTATTGCGGGCTTCGCCGTTCCAACCGTTTCGCCTCGCGCTACCGTTTGTCTCAGGAGCAAATACTCGATTGTTGCCGGGAGGGGGCACGGCTCGGCTTCGGGACTTTTTGTCTTGCAGGGCGGAGAAGATGGGGAACAAGATGAGGATTGGATAGAAGAATTGGTGGGCAAGCTCCGCGCGGAGTTCCCCGGACATGCCATCACGCTGTCTGTGGGGGAACGCGACGGGGAGGTGTACCGCCGCTGGCGTGATGCAGGGGCGGATCGTTACCTGCTTCGCCACGAAACACGGAATGAGGCGCATTATGCCCTTTTGCATCCACGTGAGATGGACGGTGCACGGCGTCGGGAATGCTTGCGGACGCTGAAAGCTTTGGGGTATCAGACTGGAGCCGGCATGATGGTGGGGTCGCCCGGTCAGACATGGGATTGCTTGTTGGACGACATCGCTTTTTGGAAGAATTGGAACCGGAAATGATAGGCATGGGTCCTTTCGTTCCGGCTGCCCATACGCCTTTTGCCCGTCATCCGGCAGGGTCGGTGCCTTTGACGCCCGCCTGATTGGATTGATGAGGCTGCGCTTTCCGGAGGCATTGATTCCGGCCACCACGGCTTTGGCTACGTTAGACGCACACGGGCGTGAGGCCGGTATCTTGGCAGGGGGCAAACGTGGTGATGCCTAACTTGTCCCCTTTGGCTGTGAGGGGGCAATACAGTATTTACGACCATAAAGCGTCCGGAGGGAGCGAGGCAGCCGAAGGGTTGCACCGTCTGGAGCAGGATTTGAAAAAATAGGCTACCACATCTCATACGGTCGCGGAGACAGTCCGGGGACATGGGGGAGGAAAGTAGCTGTAGAACGATTAGATATGAAGATAATGTATGATGTGAAATCGGAACGCGCCGAAGAGTTTATCTCCGACGCGGAGATACGTGAGACAATGGCATACGCCGAGGCGCATAGGACGACCGTCCGCTCATCGTGTCCATATTGGAGAAAGCACGCCTTTGCAAAGGGCTTACCCATCGCGAGGCTGCCGTGCTGTTGGCTTCCGGGCAGCAGGACCTGACGGAAGAGATGTTTGCCTTGGCACGCGACATCAAGCAGCGTTTTTATGGCAACCGCATCGTGATGTTCGCCCCGTTGTACCTTTCCAATTATTGTGTGAACGGTTGCGTGTATTGCCCTTACCATGCCAAGAACAAGACGATACGGCGGCGTAAGCTGACGCAGGAAGAAATCCGCAGAAGTCATCGCCTTGCAGGACATGGGGCACAAGCGGTTGGCTTTGGAGACCGGCGAGGACCCGCGTAACAACCCGATTGAATATGTGTTGAGAGCATCCGTACGATTTACGGCATCAAGCATAAGAACGGAGCCATCCGGCGCGTGATGTGAATATTGCCGCCACGACGGTGGAGAACTACCGCCGCTTGAAGGACGCGGGCATCGGTACGTATATTCTTTTCAGGAGACGTATAACCGGACGAATTATGAGTTACTTCATCCTACGGACCGAAAAGCGACTATGCTTACCACACCGAGGCCATGGACCGTGCCATGACGGGCGGTATCGACGATGTGGGTATCGGCGTGTTGTTCGGGTTGGAGACCTACCGTTACGACTTCATCGGTTTGCTGATGCATGCCGAGCATCTGAAGCCCGTTTCGGGGTCGGGCCGCACACCATCAGCGTGCCGCGCCTGTGCCCGGCCGACGACATAGACACGGCGGATTTCAAGAACTGTGTGCCGGACGAGATTTTCCATAAAATTGTGGCTGTGCTCCGTATTGCCGTACCTTATACGGGAATGATCGTGTCCACGCGCGAGACGCCTGCCAGTCGGGAGAAGGTATTGGAATTGGGCGTGTCGCAGTTGAGCGGCGGTTCCCGTACCAGCGTGGGAGGATATGTGCAAGAAGAGACGGAGGAGAACTCCGCCCAGTTCGACGTGTCCGACCGCCGTTCGTTGGACGAGGTGGTGGGATGGCTGCTCGATTTGGGGCTACTGCCCAGTTTTTGCACGGCCTGCTACCGTGAGGGGCGTACGGGCGACCGTTTCATGTCGTTGGTGAAGAAGGGACAGATTGCCAACTGTTGCCTGCCCAATGCCTTGCTGACCCTGAAAGAGTATTTGAATGATTATGCGTCGCCTGCCACCCGTGCGAAAGGAGAGGCCATGCGATTGCCCGTCTGTTGGAAACCGTGCCCGGCGGACGGGTTCGGGAGAATGCCCGCCGCTATTTGAAAGCCATAGAGGATGGCGGACGTGATTTCCGTTTTTAAAATGTAGGTAAGATACGTTATGATGAAAGAAGAAACTCCACGCGCCAACCGTTTCCATATCGGATTGTTCGGTCGCCGCAACAGCGGCAAGTCTTCGTTGGTGAATATGCTGACGGGGCAGCAGGTTGCCGTAGTGTCCGATGTGCCGGGCACGACGACAGATGTGGTATTGAAGAACATTGAATTGCGGGTGTCGGGGCTTCCGTCTTGGTCGACACGGCCGGTTATGACGACGAAGGGGAATTGGGCGGACTGCGTGTGAGGCAGACCGTCAATGCTGCCCGCAGGGTGGATTTGGCTTTGATCATCGTGTCGGGTTTGCCGGACGGGGCTGAGAAGGAAAAGGCTTGGGCGGAACGTTTCCGGGCGGACGACATTCCCGTTCTGTATATATATAATAAGGTGGACGAAGATGGCGGAAGCCATGCCGATGCTTGGCGCATGACGTTGGGGCGACGGAGGTGGTATCGGTTTCGGCGCGTACGGGCGAAGGCCGTGACCGTTTGCTGTCTGCGATGGCCGAGGTGTATCGCCGTACGGATGAGGTGGAGGAGTTGACGGGAAACTTGGCGGGCGAGGGCGATACCGTAGTGTTGGTCATGCCGCAAGACATCCAGGCACCCAAGGGACGGTTAATCCCTGCCACAGGTGCAGACCTTGCGCAACTTGTTGGACAAACGTTGTACGGCTTTGTAGCTGTACGGCCGACCGTTTGTCGGCCACGTTGTCCGTCTTGTCGTCGCCCCCGTCCCTGATTATCACGGACTCGCAAGTATTTCCTACGGTGGAGGCCTTTGCCCGCCGCAAACGCGGCTGACTTCTTTTTCCGTTTTGTTTGCCCGCCAGAAGGGGGACATCCGGCAATTCCTGCAAGGGGCGGAGGCGTTGTGCGCTTTGCGTCCCGATGCCCGCGTGCTGATAGCGGAGGCTTGCACCCACGTGCCGCAACATGAAGATATTGGACGCGTGAAGCTTCCTCGTTTGTTGCGTCGTAAGTTCGGCGAGGCTTTGCACATTGACATTATGTCCGGTAATGACTTTCCCGAAGACTTGTCCGCTTACGATTTGGTCATCCATTGTGGGGCGTGCATGTTTACGCACCGCCATGTGCTGAACCGTTTGAGGCGGGCACGTGCCTGCGGTGTGCCCTGTGACCAATTATGGAGTAGCCATAGCGGCTTTGACCGGTATCTTGGACAAGGTGGCGGTGCCGGAGTAGGGGGATTGGAAACCGCTCCGTGGAGGCCTTCGGATTGCCCGGCTTAAAGAGCGTTTTCAATCTCCTGAGATTGATTTTCGTTCGGCTGAGATTGATTTTTCGTTTGGCGCACAAATTTCAGGGGCTTTTCTGAAGGTTTGAAATGAAAGTTTAGTGCTTTGATTTTTAGTTGATTGAATGCTTTCGGGGGAAGACCTGTGGATTGCGGTCTGAATGAAGGGAGGTGTTTCCGGGAACCTTCCCTATGGGGCGTGTCGGATGACCTTATTTTCCGTTGCAGGACGTTGCCGTCCTCTTATTTTCTGTTGCGGAAGCCGCGTTTTTTACTTTTTGTGTTATCTTTGTCCCACATTTCGGCCATGCCGGAAAGGAAAACACTCAGACGGGATATAAAGAGGAAAAGATATGCAACAACTCAAGGAGCGCATTTTGCGCGATGGAAAATGTTTCGAGGGAGGAATACTGAAAGTGGACAATTTCATCAACCATCAGATGGATCCTATACTGATGAAGTCCATGGCCGTGGAGTTCGTGCGCCGTTTCGCGTCGCGCGACATCAACAAGATACTGACGATAGAAGCCAGTGGCATAGCTCCGGCCATCATGGTGGGTTACCTCTTGGAACTTCCGGTGGTCTTTGCCAAGAAGAAGAAACCGAGTACGATGGAAAATATGCTGGTGACGAAAGTCTTTTCGTTTACTAAAACAATACGTACGATGTATGCGTGTGCAAGGATTATTTGCAGCCGGGCGATAAGGTGCTTTTCATAGATGATTTTCTGGCCAATGGCAATGCGGCCAAGGGCGTGATGGATTTGGTGCGTCAGTCTGGAGCCGAACTTGCCGGCATGGGTTTCCTCATCGAGAAGGCTTTCCAGCATGGCGGTGATTATTTGCGTGCGCAGGGCATTCATGTGGAGTCGTTGGCGGTAATCGAAAGTTTGGAGGGATGCCGCATAACTTTGAAAGAATAACCTTATACGCTCTTTGTTTTTAAACGTAATACCCTCGGAAGTTCAACCGGAAACTTCCGAGGGTATTACGTTTGTAAGGTGTATTTACGGATGCCAAGGTTTGGCCGGGTCTTTCAAGGCAAGAGCCCGCCTATCCTTTGTGAATTGACTGATGTAGAGCATGAAAAGGATGGCGGCCACAGTGCATCCTATGATGTCGAACAGCCCCCAATTCCTGCCATATATATTATAATGTATGGTCGACCACGGAGTGTATATATATAAGGTGTTGACAGCAATGAGCAGCAATCGTACCTCCGTCGGCCCCAGTTTGCCGTATGTCAGCCGGAATTCGTTGATAATGATAGTGCAGACGTAAGTATAGATGGACAAGCACAAATATCCGGCCAGAATCAGAAATGCCACGTCCATTCTCATCATGGGAGACAGTCCCAGTCCCAAACAGATAAGACATGTGGTCAAGGCGTCTAAAGTGTGGTCGATGAAAAAGCCGTATACGGGCCTTTTGCGTGCGGCGGACGCGTGCCAATGTACCGTCCAGACTGTCTCCGTACCAATTAATGACTAACCCCAATGAAGCCAACCATAGGAATTTTGTGTCGATATGAGCCAATATGCCTCCGATGGCGAAAAGTACGGCTCCTATCACGCCAATGAAAGTCAGGAAGTCGGATGTGATCCATGCCGGTTGTCTCTGTGCCAGCCATATCAGCAACTTCTTCTCCATCTTGTTTAAAATGGAGGTTTGAATTCTTTCAGATGATTCGTTTCCCATTTTTAGTGTTCTTTTGTTCCCTTTTAGTCTTTTGCCGTCAGGACTGCATGCGAATGCCATCTTCTAAAGATACAGTTCTTCCGGATACTTGGAAAATGAATTTCCCGACTTTACCATTCCGTTGGAGGAGATAGTGAAGTCGGGAGTTTGGTTTAGTGAGCCTTACAAACCTTTTAAAAGTCCCCAATTATATGGGTGGAATTTGGTCGGCAGTTTTTGTTTTGGCGGAAAGACAGGATTCGAACCCTGGGAACAGTTGCCCGTTCACCGCATTTCGAGTGCGGCCCGATCGACCACCCGGCATCTTTCCTTGTTCGGTGGGCAAAGTTACAACTTTTTGTGATACGCGAGCGAAAAGTTCCAATAGTTCGTTAAAAATAGCCACGCCTAAGCGGCTCTGGCAGTAAATAAAATGAGTTCTTTGAAAAGTTTGTCAATAACTTGCGGGTCTGGTCTAATCCCAAACACGCAAATAAATCGTTCAAGCATATAAGCATTGTGTATGAATGACTTGCAAGAGGATATGGAATAAGCTATTCCGAGCCTCTTACATGCCGCTTTGGCCAAGTTGATAGCTGCAAGCGACGCATTGAAGTGAAAATCCAACTTTCTGAAGTCAGTTGACTGACAGTTGGTGATTCCTGCATGCTGCTTTCCATCTCTAAAGCAAAATTCCAATTGGAACCTGGTTCTGTAATAATCCAGGACTTCACGTCCATCCATGGAATCGTCTGTAGAGAAATAAAGCTGCCACTTGTCTGTCCTCCCGTCCATCGGATACCAGACGGATAAGGAAACATACCTTTTGAGAGCTTTTGCATATACCCTCAATCCGTATAGCCTTCCCTTTTTCACCTCGTATTCCTTGCACCGGGTCAGATCCAGATTGGCAAAGTCAATCCTACCGTCAAACCACTTGGGATGACCCGGCCTTCCTGTTTTCTTTTCCAATGTCGGATAGTACAGGACTACATCATTCCTAAAGCGGCTGATGACATGGAAATTGTTCTCACACATAGGCGTTATGAAAGTTTCCTTGGAAAAGAATGCGTCTGCAACCACCGTTCCGGATATGCTCTGTAGCTTGTCTTTTCTACTGATAAGATAGCTGCTGTACCAGTCAACGAGGTTCTTGCCCATATTATCCAAGGTCTTGCAATCCGGTGTCTGAATGGAACCTAAAGTCATACATTCATGGTTGTCGATGTCAATGACACCGATGCCCATGATTTCCAATCCACGCTTGTACTCTCCTGCACAACCAGACCAGAAGTAACCTATCCAAGGTGTCTTCTTGCCTGATTTGGGGATATAGGAAGGATCGATGGCGATGGCTTTTCTTTTGCCTGTGAGATACTTGCTGATGATAGAGCCGTTGAACGCAAACCAGTCGAAAGTTTCATGCTCAAAAAGGTTACGATAAGTCTGTTCTGAGAAACAGCCATATCTGCCCAATTGGAGGAAGTTTATACGATCTGGGATGGCCATGAATAATTTCATGGTGTCCATGAACGCTTTTTTCAAAAGGTTTGTGTATATTCGCAACTGATTTGAGAGCCGACAGGCACTGGATTGGTATTGCATAAGGAGTGTTTCTTTAGTCATAATCAGAAGAGTTGAGAGACTTCTAATTTACTAAAAACCAACGAATTATGCAATACTTTTCTCCTTTATTATCAGCAGGTTAGCACTTTTTTTCAGCACATTTCTTCATACTTAACCATTCGTTTTTGACAACATTTCAATGACCTCTTTAGTGTTTTCGAACCGACTTTTGCCGGTTCTATTGTTTAACTTTTTAATTTTTCGGTAAAAAATTTACCGAAGTAATGACAAGATTACACTTGAACAAAATTCAATGGCGTGTCAATTGGTTTTGAAAGGATCTTCTTCCGTAGGTTGGTCTTTTTTATGATGAGGTAAATGGTGGATACCTTTATGCCGCAAGTAGTTCTGGTAACTATTTGAAGACACAATCAACATTAGATGATGATGGAAGAGCTGATATAAGGTTTGAGGCTAATATTGCAACAATTACGTTTAAGCGTACAAATAAAAGAAATGTAATGCAATATAACCCCAATAATGGTTCTCCTCTTTTTGCATGTTATGGTTCGGAATCCCAAAAGCCTTTACAGTTATTTAAAAGGTTGAATCTATTGGCAATCAAGTGGCAGCACCTGTTTTTGCACCGGCTAACGGGACCACCTTTGTGGATAAGCTTACGGTCGGAGCTTCTTGTTCTACAGAGGGTGCCACAATTTATTATACAAAGGATGGAGCAGAGCCTACTACAGGTTCTGATAAGTTTCCAACAGAAGGCGTAACTCTCACGGAAACTACCACATTAAAGGCCATCGCCGTAAAAGATGGGTTGGACAACAGTGAGGTAGTCACTGCGACTTACACCAAATTAGAACCATATGCTTCTTTGAAGGCATTGAAAGAAAGCGGTATAGCTACGGAGGAAGGTAAACCTTGTGTTGTAGAGTTGAAAGACGCTGTGGTGACGTATGCCGATTCCCGAAAGGCTTATATTCAAGATGAAACAGCAGGGTTGTATGTTTTTGGCTCAAATAAATTGAAGGCCGGAACGAAGTTGAACGGTGTGGTAGCTGCCCAATTGGCATTGTACTTTGGCCTGTATGAATTGAAAGTAGACGGAGGGGAGTTCGACAATGTTGCGGTTACTAACGACGTTGAGATTCCGGTACAAGAGGTGACTGTGGCTGAATTGAACCAAAACTTTGCCCAGTATGAATCCATGCGTGTAAAGTGGTAGATGCGACGGTAACATCAAGCTTTAACGATAAGAATGGAGAAATCGAGCAAAACGGCGAAAAGATAGCACTCAGGGCGGCTGACGAAAGCATTACGGCGGATGTGCAGGCCACGGTTGATGTAACAGGGTATCCCGGTTTGTATAATTCAACAAAGCAACTGAATGTAATCTTGCAAGAGGATATTGCTGTAAAGACCGCAGGCAAGACGCAGGCTACGTTGACTTTTGATTCGGATGCTTATTCTGTGAATGTGGGCGAGTCCTTAACGGTCAAGGCTACTACAAATTCTTCGGCTTCGGTGGTTTATTCTTCTTCGGATAAAACGATAGCTACGGTGGACGAGAATACGGGAGAGGTCCAAGCCGGTAACAAGGTCGGGACGGTAACGATTACGGCCACTGTAACCGAAAATGATGAATATACCGGTGCAACTGCAACTTGTACCATGAATGTGGTAGACCCTTCTGCATTGCCGGAAGCAAAGGCTTTAGTGGCAGAAGACAAAGAGGGGAATATTGCACGCTATGAAAAATGAATTAGGGAATACACGACTGAATGCAATGGAGGTATATTCTCTTAATGGTAAAATTATAGATGAGGTAAAAAGCTGATATTAAATGGTATATTGATATAGATAATGGAACAATCCAAAATATAGATGGCATGTATGTAGTATTTGAAGACGCGAATGACTCGGATATTAAATTGTCTTCAAAAAAAGGAAATAGTTGGTATTATAAATCTGAGGATGGAAGTTGGAATACAAAAGAGACAGATGGACGCTTCCTTGGATATAATGAGCAAATAACGGCATTTAGAACTTATTCGTCAAGTACTTATCCAAAAGCTGTTGCGATGCCTATTGTGGATGGGTACATTCGTTCAACTACTTCCGGTGATTACGGTACTATCTGTCTTCCCTATGCCGTGGCTGCAGAAGATATGGCTGGTGCAGAGTTCTTCAGCATTGCCGGAAAGGTCATGAAGGGTGAAGAGCCACAATCCATAGTCTTGAATCAAGTGACTACCCTTGAGGCTGGAGTACCTTATATATTCAGTGCAACTTCCGACAAGCTTATAGCTGCATACAGTGGAAAGGCTGTGGCTGTGGCTGAAGAAGGCAAACGGTTTGATCGGTTCCTTTGAGGGGCAAGATGTGGCTGAAGGCATGTACCTGATTAGTGCTCAAAATAAAGTGCAGCTTTGCGGTAAGAGTTGTAAGATTTCGGGAAACCGTGCCTATATCGATATGAATGAAGTTCCGGAATACAGTGGAGAAGTAGGCGTGAACCAACGCCTGATTTCATTTGAAGATGCGACCGGTATCTCCGAAACAATGGTTGAGGGCGGTTTGGCAGATGTGTACACACTTAGTGGTGTGGAAGTTCGCCATCAGGTCGACGAATCAGAGGCCACTCAAGGCTTTGCCGCAGGGTATTTACATTGTGAATGGTAAAAAGTAGTAGTAAAATAGTATTAACAAGTTGAAATATGGACAAGAAAATATATATAAAAACCGGTTTGCGAAGTGGCAGAATTTGATTCAAGATTCATTGCTGTTGAATTGCTCCATAGAGTCGATAACACGCCACAGGATGGAATAGAAGGTCGGACCAATATGAATCAAGGTTTTACCGATATATGGGGTAACGAGTATTAATATTTTGGTACACTTTTGAACGTGATACGGCAAAGCCGCTTCGGATGAAAACCCGGAGCGGCTTTTTTCCTAATCTGTTGAAAAGGGTTATCTTTGCAAAAACAAAAGTGGTTTGCGGCATGAAAGACGATACGCTCAGGAAGTTGAAGATATTGGCAGAGTCGGCCAAATATGATGTGTCCTGCTCTTCGAGCGGTACGGTGAGGCGTAACGTGAAAGGCGGAGTGGGGAATACCGTGGGAGGCATCGGTATTTGCCATAGTTTTGCTGAGGACGGACGTTGCATCTCCTTGCTGAAAGTCATGCTGACGAACTATTGTATTTACGATTGTGCTTATTGTATCAACCGCCGCACGAATGATATTCCTCGTGCCACACTCTCCGTATCGGAACTGGTAGACCTGACGATGGAGTTCTACAAAAGGAATTATATCGAAGGATTGTTCCTGAGTTCCGGTGTGGTAAGGACCCCCGATTATACGATGGAACGTTTGGTACGTGTGGTGAAAGACCTGCGTACGGTGCACCGTTTTAATGGGTATATCCATTTGAAAAGTATTCCGGGGCCAGTCGTGAGTTGGTGGACGAGGCGGGTTTGTATGCAGACCGTATGAGTGTGAACATAGAGATTCCCAATGAGGCTTCGCTAAAGTTGTTGGCACCGGAGAAAGATCATGAGAGTGTCTACCGCCCTATGGAATATATACAGCAAGGTGTACTGGAGAGTGCGGAAGAACGGAAAAACACCGGCATGCTCCCCGTTTTGTTCCGGCAGGGCAGAGCACGCAAATGATTGTGGAGCAACCGGGGAGTCCGACCGGGATATTTTGTTCCTCTCGTCCGCATTGTACGGTCGGCCTACCATGCGGCGTGTGTATTATTCCGGTTATGTGGCCGTGAATACGTACGACCCTCGACTCCCGGCTCTGAAACAACCGCCGTTGGTCAGGGAAAACCGTTTGTATCAGGCAGACTGGTTGATGAGGTTCTATCAGTTCAAAGTGGAAGAGATTGTGGATGAAACGCATCCTGATTTGGATTTGGAAGTGGATCCGAAGTTGGCCTGGGCTCTTCGGCATCCCGAACAATTTCCCGTGGATGTGAACCGTGCGGAGTATGAACGGATTTTACGGGTGCCCGGTATTGGAGTAAAGTCGGCTCGTTTGATTGTCTGTTCGCGCCGTTTCGGCCGTTTGACGAGTTTTGATTTGAAGAAAATGGGATGCGTGATGAAGCGTGCCCAATATTTCATAACCTGTGGGGAGTTGGAAGCCAAGGGCGTGAATGAGCTTTATCCCGAACGTGTCCGTTCTTTATTGGTGCAGTCGAAAAGCCGGAAGAAGCAGAATGACGGGCAGTTGACATTGCTATTTAAGGAGGAGCCTGCATGAGGAGTATGACAGAGGATAGTGTTTTCGTGTACGACCGTACATGGGACGGTTTGCTGACAGCGGTGTTCGATGCATTCTACCGTCATCAGTTTCCTGTGGCGATTATCGGAGAAAAGGACACGCCTCCTCTTTTTGCAGTCGTACATCGGGTGACAACGGATGAAGAAAAAGCCGGAAGAGTGTTTTGGGCATTGCAAAGGGAAACTCTCGACGTCGGCACTGGCTTGTCTGACGACCAGTCTTTTCTCCGAACTGCCGGATTTGGACTTGCCTTTGTTTCGGTATGTATGTAAAGCCGTGAAGGCCGGGCAGAGCATTGAAACGAATTTTGCCGATCCGGATGTGCTTTTTGTGACGAATACCTATCGTAAGGTGCGTTATGAACGTCTTCGCATGATGCAATTTGTGCGCTTCCAGAAAACTGCTGACGGAACTTATTTTTGCCATGATAGAGCCAGACTATGACGTGTTGCCTTTAATCGTTCCGCATTTTAGCGACCGTTTTTCGGAAGAATGTTGGCTGATTTACGACCGGCGGCGCCGGTATGGCTACTATTATGCCGGGCATAAGTCCGTACGTGTTACTTTTGAAGATGGAGCAGAGGTTTTCCGACTGCCGGACGGACGTTTGAGCGAAGCGATGCGGGACGAGGATGAAATGTGGTATCAGGAGATGTGGCGGACGTATTTTAAAGCCATTTGTATTAAGGAACGCTTGAATCCCCGTAAACACCGGAAAGACATGCCGGTACGTTACTGGAAGTATCTGACCGAAAAGCAAATTGGGGAACAAGAAAAATAAGAGGAGAACGCGGGCACGTTCTCCTCTTTTAAAATGAGAAAAATCAGTGTGGTTAGGCGGTGATTTTTCTCATGGCGTTTAATGCTTGGATTGCTTTTCTCCTGCTTTTTTTGTCGCAAGTAGAAGGAGTCGTTTTTGTATCTTTGGTTTGAGTCGTATCCTTTTCCTCAATCATGGCTACTAAAGCTGTTGGCTTGGCCGGTTGAGCTTTCGTGCTGTCGGTTACGACCGTATCGTTGGCTGCAACCAAGGCTGCCGGTTGTGCTTTGCACTGTCTGTCGTAACTGTGTCGTTCAGTGCCACTAATGCAGCCGGAGCGGATTTTGTGGAGTCTGTGGTTACCGTATCATTCATAGCTACGCACGCCAACATGGCGGTTAATTTAGCTTTGGTGCTGTCTGTAGTTACAGTATCGTTAGAAATGAGGGCAGCCAATGATTTCTGGCAACCTTTTGCAGGACAGTTCTTTGTAGTATCCGTTTTACAGTATCGTTTGCGACGATGTTATCCTGTGCAAAAACGCTTCCCATACTCATAGCCATTAAGGCTGTTGCAAATAACTTTTTCATAATGCTTTCTGTTTTATTTAATTGTTTGACTGTTTTATCTTGTCATCTGCAAAACTAATGAACAAGAGGTGTGCCAGAAAAAAGAGAAAGAAGGTTGTAGGTGTTGATTATAAATGATTTCTTTGTATTTAAGATAGCATGAGGCCAAAAACGAACGTGTGGAATGTGGGGATGAGTGGGGAAGAATTCCACACTTTTATTGTGGAATATCGTAGAGCTTGATTTTGTTGTAGGGGTTTTGCGGTCTATGCCTAAAAGACGTGCGGCACGCGCTTTATTGTGGTGTGCCGTTTGCAGGGCCTGTAGGATACGTTCTTTCTCGGTATTTTTATCGTAAGGCGAAAGGAGTAGCTGCGGGGAGTTCTTCTTCATCACGGTTTATGATATTGAACTCTCCCAAATCGGTCTTATGGATCAGACGGTCTTGTGCCAGCAAAGTAGCGCGTTTCACCCGGTTTTTCAATTCGCGTAAATTACCAGGCCATGCGTAATTGAGCAACGCTTCCGAAGCCGGGGCGTCGAAACCTACGATATGCCTTTCCAGTTCCTTGTTGGCTTGGTCCAGAAAGAAGTTGGCAAATAGAAGGATGTCCTCGCCACGGTCTTTTAGAGAAGGCATGTGCAGGGTGAATTCATTCAGGCGGTGGTAGAGATCTTCGCGGAATTCTCCACGGGCGATGGCCTGTTGCAGGTTCTCGTTGGTGGCACAGACGAGCCGGACATCCACTTCTATTTCCTGGTTGGAACCCACCGGACGTATTTTCCGTTCTTGGATGGCCCGCAAAGAGTTGCACTTGCACGTCATAACTCAGGTTTCCCACTTCGTCGAGAAACAGCGTGCCGCCGTTGGCTTCTACGAAAGCTCCCGTTTTGTCGGCCACGGCGCCTGTAAAAGAACCTTTCACGTGGCCGAAGAACTCAGAAGCCGCCAGTTCTTTTTGAGCATGGCTCCGCAGTCGATGGCTACAAAGGTTTGTCCGCTCTCTTGCTTAATTGGTGTATGCGGTGGGCCACATATTCTTTTCCGGTACCGCTGGCACCGTTGATGAGTACCGAAAGCGGTGTAGGGGCCACCAAAGCCACGTAATTGTAAAGTTGGCGTGCCGCCTCGCTCTTTCCCTCCAGAAATGTCGGGTGGGTTTCGGTACTTGTTTGAGTCTCTTCGGAATCCGTATTCCTTTTGGAGAGGGGCGGAGAAGAAGCGGACAAGGCATCTTCTATCTTTTCCAGAGCATAGCCGGTTGCACCGGTTTGGCAATGTAGTCGCATGCCCCTTGTTTCATGGCGTTTACGGCATTTTGGACGTCGGCATAACTGGTCATGACGATTAAAGGAACAACGAGGCCGTGTTTTTGCATCCAGTCAAGCAGAGACAGGCCGTCGCCTTCCGGTAACCTCAGGTCCGACAGGATGAGGTCATACGACTGATGTTCCAATAACTTGTGTGCTTTGGATAAGTCTCCGGCCGTACTGATTTGAATCCTTGTTTGCCCAACCACGTTTTAAGCATGGTGGCAAACGTCAAGTCGTCTTCTACTATGAGAATGGCTGCCATGTGGTCTTTATCGGATTGTTGACACAAAGATAATGCCTTTTGCAGTACGAAAGTATATGCGGAGCGGCTTTTTAAATGTTTTAATATTCATGCTTACGTGTCGGTTCACTGCCATTCTTTTCTTTCAGGGCACGGACGACGAGGTGGAAAGACTCGATGACTTCTTGTGCCGGGACGTTGTCCGCGTCGTTCCATTCCTGTTCATCCCGTCGTTGTTCCAAAGTCTGCAATGCTTTGATGCAGGGAGCGCCCCACAAGGGGTGAAGGTGGGAAGCAATTTATGGGCAATCCTGCATATTTCGGCCTTTTCCTTTTGTTCGTAAGCCCTTTTGAACGCTTCGGCATGCAGGAGGGTTTCTTGCAGGAAGGTATTCAGGATTTCTTGTGCGGCTTCCCGGTCGTCTCCTGCGAATTCGGTCAGTGGAGTAAGGTCGATGACGGGCGACGCTGAGGATGGCGCAGCTTCAGCTTTCTCGGGTTCTTCTTTTACTTCCGGCCGGACATCTCCGAGTGCTTTCCGGATGGCTTGAGCCAGATCTTTTTGGTTGAACGGCTTGTAAAGGCAGGTGGCGAAGCCGTGTTTCCTGAAAAACGCTTCCTGCATGTCGTTGCGTGCCGTGATGGCCACCACAGGGAGTTGTGCGTGGGCGTGAGGATTCAGGCTCCGTATGTTTTCAATACGTCGAAACCGTTCATGGACGGCATTTGTATGTCTGTGAACAACAAATCGAAACGGTGTTGTTCTATCCGGCGGAACACTTCTTCCGGCGTACGGCAGGAAACAATCTCCCAAGCTGTTTTTCCGGTTGGATTTGTTGTAACATCGCTTGGGTCAGTTGCATTTGGATACGGTCGTCGTCAATCAGCAATATATGGAGAGGACGTTCCGGAGATTCATAACAAGAGAATCCTCCCGCAGGAGCCTGATTGTTCTGTGTGGGTTGTAAGGGAAGCGTGATAAGGAAAGAACTGCCTTTTCCGGGAGTACTTTCCAAATGGATTTCTCCTTGAAGGAGTTGCACCAGTTTCAGCGTGATGGATAATCCTAAACCGACTCCTTCTTCTCCTTGCGCGCTGCTCAGGCGGGTAAATTCCCTTGAAAATCATTTGCTGTTCTTCTGCAGTCATTCCGCATCCCGTATCGCGCACGGTGATGCAAAGCAGGCGGCCGTGCATTTTGGCGCGAAGGAGGATATGGCCCTGCTGTGTGAATTTTAGGGCATTGCTTAACAGGTTGTCCACAATCTGCCGAATGCGGAAGGCATCGCCGGTATAGGTCCGTCGGGTTTCGGGAGAGGTCTCACATTGCAGCTCCAATCCCTTCTTTTCCGCCATAGGTAAGAAACTTTGGGCAATGGTATGAAGCAGTTCGTCCGGATTGAAGCTGACCGGATGCAAATCCATTTTATGGGCTTCCAGCTTATGGTAATCCAACAGTGAACCGACGAGGCTGAGCAGATGTTCGGATGAGCTGCGGATGTTGTCCAAGTAGTTTTTGGGACGGTTCTCCGAGTGGGGGACCAGGAGTTCCGTGTATCCCATGATGGAACCTACCGGTGCCTTGATGTCGTGGGTCACGGTCAACATCAATTTCTCACGCGAAACCAGTAGGTCTTCGGCTCTTTTCTTGGCTTTCTCCAACTCGCGGCGGTAATGGTTGCTTTTAGTGATGTCGCGCCATACGATGACGAAGAAGACAATGGCCAAAAGGATGGCAGCCGTAGCAATGAGGCCGGTCGTCGAGGGCTGCCTGTTTCCGTACCAGATAGGCTTTCCGGCTTTCTTCTTCCAATCGTTGCTGTTCTTCCTTCTCGATGCTTTCCAGGAGTTGCGTGACACGGTTGTTGAGTTCGAGACTTGTGTACCAAAGCCGTTCCGCTTGCGCGTTGATACGTTGTCGCCGTCGGCTGTTATACAGTTTCATGCTGCTTTCTTATGCTGTCCAGAATGTGTGCAAGGGTGTCTCTTTGCGTTGAACTCTTTGATGAATCGTGTCCGTTTCTAAGATTTGCACGGTTTGTTTCACAGAAGTGGTGTCCGCTTCCGGTTTATGGAAAGCGGAAGCCAGTCGTTGAAGAAATTCTTTTTCGGTTCTTTCACCGTGTATGATTTGTCTTTCTGTATGATTTGCCGGGTGATATGCGGCTTTTGGATAACGGTGTCTTGGCTTTTGACAAGCAGGCTGATTTGGTGCTGGTAAATTTGCGGGGCGGAGTTGTGCTCTAAAAGCCAATACCAACCGTTTCATGTTTTCCTGTTTGTCGGCCAGTAAGGAAGACAGGGTGTCGAGCCTGGCTTTTTGCAAAGAATCTGTAAATAAAGTATCCAACGCAGATATGGTCTGTTGTACGTCGGACATGGATTGCACGTATTTGCGGTAAGCCTCCCATCTGCCGAAATGGATGGCTTGCCCGATGTTTTCCGTTTCAAAGAGCCGACTGACAAGCTGATGAGTCACTTTCCGGCGTTCGGCCAACGTTTGTTCATTGCCGGACATCCGGGTCAGTGAAGTGGTCTGGTGGTAAATATAGTAGATGGAACCTAACAGGAGACAGATTAATAAAAAGTATCCGCAGGCGATTTTGAAGGATGTATTTTGTTTCATAAAAGTAAGGCTATGGCCGTTCATTCCTTTTGCAAAACTAAGAAAAACTTCCGAAAAGAGGGAAGAAGACGGCTTCAAAAGTCCTTTTGCCGCAAAAATCGTATTTTATTGTGGGAATGTGTGATGTCTGGTAGGATGATGCCTCTTATCTTTGGCATCATTTTGTAGATACAACTTAACCTTTTAGAACCGATGAATGTATTAAAAGTAAGGCCCGTGGCCTTGGCGATGTTTTTTTGCGCGTGCCTGTCCGTTCCTGTGGCCGGGCAGCCCAGACAGCAAAGTTTTTGAGTGAGAAATGGATTTCCGTTTGGATAAGGACGGAAGGGAGGACGTATGGGGAGCAAGTGGACGTGCCTCACACGTGGAATGCGAAAGACGGCACGTCGCCCGATTATTACAGGGGCGACGGCACGTACCGTTACACCTTGTCCGTTTCGCCCGCGATGATGAAAAAACGTATCTTTTTGCGTTTCGAGGCGGCGAGCCAAAAGGCGGAAGTGAAACTCAACGGACAGGAGGTAGGAGAACATGTGGAGGTTTCAATGCCTTTTTGTTTTGAAATCACGCCCTACGTGCATTCCGGCGAGAACCTGTTGGAGGTCATCGTGTCCAACCGTAAGGAGTTGAACATCGCCCCTTTGGAGGGGGACTTCACCGTCTTTGGCGGCATCTATCGGCCTGTCTCGCTCCTGCTGTTGCCCAAGGCTTGCATCACGCCTTTGGATTATGCTTCTTCCGGGGTATATGTCAGCCAACAGGTCGGCGAGCGACGTGCGGACTTGTCGGTAGTCACCAAAGTGGACAACGGACTGAAACGGGTGAAAGAATTGTCCGTGAAGACGGACGTGTTCGACGCCGCCGGTAAACTGGTGGCGACGGCCACGACCTCCCAAGCCACAGAAGGACAGGCACGGCTCGACTTTACGAACCGGTTGACGGTGGACAACCCCATGTTGTGGGACGGGCGTAAATCACCTTACCTGTACCGTGTCTTCGTGGAGCTGAAGTTCGGGGCAAGGAAGTGTTGGACACCCTGTCGCAGTATGTCGGCCTGAGGTCTTTCCGTGGACGCTGAAAAGGTTTCATCCTGAACGGGAAGCCTTATAAGATAAAAAGGAGTGAACCGCCATCAGGACCGTCCGGACAAGGGTGGGCTATCTCTTCGGCCGACCACCGGGAGGACATGTCGCTCATCAAGGAAATCGGTGCCAACGGCATCCGGCTGGCACATTATCCGCATTCGGACGAGTTTTACACCTTGTGCGACCGCGAGGGCATGTTGGTCTGGGCCGAGATTCCTTTGGTCGGCAAAGCCTTGGACACCCCGGAATTCACGGAGAACATGAAAACGGAATTGACGGAACTCATCCGGCAGAATTTCAATCACCCTTCCATTTTCTGTTGGAGCCTGTGCAACGAGTTGTCCAAAGGGGATGTGAAAGGATTGATTTCGGAACTCAACAGCGTGTCGCACCGCGAAGACCCGGGACGGCTGACGGTGTTGGCCGCAAATGTGGAGAAGCGTCCGGAAAACGCCGTACCCGACATCATGGCGTTCAACACCTATCCCGGATGGTATTGGGCGGAGCCTTCGGAAATGAAATCCACTTTGGAGCGGTGGAACCGCCAGTGTGGGAACAAGGGTATCGCCGTGAGCGAGTATGGAGCCGGCGCAAACGTGTGGCATCATTGGCAGACGGGAAAGAAGACGCCGAAGGCCGACGGGGTGTTCCATCCCGAAGAATGGCAGGCCACGGTGCACGAACAGACTTACGATGCCATCAAGCGCAGCGGTTTCGCGTGGGGTTCTTTCGTCTGGAACATGTTCGATTTTGCCAGCGCGTCGCGCAACGAGGGAGATATGCCGGGGATGAACGACAAGGGGCTGGTCTCTTACGACCGTAAGATACGGAAGGATGCTTTCTACTTTTATCAGTCGGAATGGTCGGAAGAGCCGGTGGTTCATATCGCCAGCCGGAGGGATGTGGCCCGCCGGGATTCGTTGACGGATGTCAAGGTATATACGAATTGCGAGACCGTCCGCCTGAAAGTGAACGGGAAAGATTGCGGCAGTCCGGAGCGCAACGGAAGCATTTGCATCTGGAGGAAGGTAGGTTTGAAGCACGGGGAGAACCAAAGTGGAGGCTTTCGGGCATCGGGGCGGACAGGAGTTTTCAGACCGTTGTAAATGGGTGCTTTTCTGAGTGGGATGAGGCTTTCGGTAGGTAAATGTTATTTACGGCAGAAAGCTTGAAATCGTTGTGCTGAGATTGGAAAATCGTTCTCAGCACAACGGAAAATCGTTCTGCGGCAAATGATTTTTCGTTTGGCGCAGAACGATTTTAAAATGATAAGTGTTTGAATTTTAATAGTTTGTAGGATTTGGATGGCTGTTCCGGATATTTTACGTTTTATGCCCTCCGGATGATTTTCGGACATAGCTTTTCAATATCCTATCGTGAAGCGTTCCCGATGGTGGTTTTCCTGTTCCAATTCATCCACCATGGCCATGGCATAGTCTTCTACGGAGATGAAACTGTCCCCCTTCTCGTCCACAATCAGGTCGTCCTTCCCGAGGCGGAACTTGCCCGTGCGCACGCCTTTCTGCAAATTGCCGAGGTTGGCGGCAGGGGAGAAGAACACCCAATCGAGTTCTTGCTCTGCGGTTAATGTTTCCAAAAAGAACTTGGACAGGGATTTCACGCCCGGGAGCCATGCTTTTCCGGCAGGGTGCCGGTATCCACCAGACGCAACCCCGGTTTGACGAACAAGCTACCTGCGCCGCCCACGACCAGAAAGCGTTTCACGCCGGAGGCTTTCACGGCTTCCAATATCAGGGGATAGACGCGTAAGGTGTCTTCGTATATTTCCGGGTTGCCCCATCCCGGATTATACGCGCTTATCACGGCATCCTGTCCGTGGCATACTTGGACGAGGGCATTCCGGTCTTCCACGTCCATGACTTCAACCTTCAGATTCGTGTGGGACTGCGTAAGTTTGTTGGGTGTACGTACGATGGCCGTGACATGATGCCCACGATTCAAGAGTTCTTCCAAAATGGCGCTTCCTACAAATCCGCTTGCACCAATCAATATTACATGTTTCATGACTTGTTCTTTTTAGGGTTTATACTGTTTGTTCGGTTGATGCTGCAAAAGTTCGTCCTTTACAGCCGTATATACAAGTAGGCACCGAATTCTCAGATACTTACCGGACGGAAACCAATGTTGTGCGTGAGGGGATTATCTTTGGACGGTTTAACTTGTTTTAACGCGGAAGGGTGGGAGTGTTTGTACCATTATGGGTTTTAGTTACTTTTGTAGCGTGATTCAAACATAATGGGTTATGGAAGCAGATAAGCAGAAAGATGAAATCTTTGTCCGGGATTGCCCGATAAGGAACATCCTGTCCCGTATCAGCGACAAATGGTCGATATTGGTGATATTTACGTTGGAGCAGACGGCGGTCATGAGGATTTGGCGAACTCCAAAGGGCTATTCCCGATATTTCGCAAAAGATGTTGACGGTGACTTTGAGGACGTTGGAGCAAGACGGTATTTAAACCGCCGGGCCTATGCCCAGATTCCTCCGAAGGTGGAGTATTCGTTGACATCGCGCGGGCAGTCTTTGTTGCCCCGGTTGAACGCGCTGATTGATTGGGCCAAGGAACAAATGGATGCCATTATGGAAGACAGGGCGCGAAGCGGGCAGCCTGCTTAACCGGATGAAAAGGGAGAGTTTAGGTGAAAGATGTTCACCGGGTTTTTCCGGTTGATGAAAGAAGATGGTTTGACAAAAGGGCCTTTACAAAAGCAAAGGCCCTTTTTGTTGGTTTCAGCTCTTGGGGCCGGATTATTCCAGAATCACCAAGTCCTTGCCTTCCATGACCGATTCGCCCGGTGCGACGCAGATTTCCGCAATCTTTCCGGCGCGGTCGGACGTGATGTTGTTTTCCATCTTCATGGCATCCAAGATGACCACCGCCGTAAGCGTAAAGCAATTTGGCTCCGTGCAGGATAACACCGTTGTATTCCTGGCCTGTACCAGGAAGGAATCCCGGTACGTCGACCAATGTTACCAAAGGAATGTTGAAAGCATCGCAGAAACGGACGAAGCGGCCTGCCTTGCGGAGAGGCGTTGCTGTCCAGACAGCCTGCCATATTACTTTCGGCTGGTTGG
>VOFE01000524.1_pt1 | contig 50001 bp, 74 predicted proteins | sample 5384071 | NCBI WGS metagenome assembly VOFE01 (sample SAMN12384724, study PRJNA508395) | human gut metagenome | isolation source: healthy gut D | host: Homo sapiens
GCAACCTGGCCCTGGACCTCCCGGAATGGGATCCCGCCCTCTGCATCCAGTGCGGCAAGTGCACGGCCGTTTGCCCGCACGCCGCCATCCGCAGCAAGTTCTTCTCTCCGGACGCCCTCTCCGGCGCGCCGGAAGGCTTTGAATGCCTGGATGCCAAGGTTGAACAGGAAGGCCACGCATCCCATAGCGCCCAGATTGCCGCCGTTCTTATCGAAGTAGTGGCGCAGGTCGGCAGCGGTACGGTTGCGGTTGTCGGTCAGGGTCTCGACCATGACCGCCACGCCGCCGGGGCCGTAGCCCTCGTAGGTGATTGCCTCGTACTCGGTCTTATCGCCGCCCTCGGCTTTCTTGATGATGCGCTGGATGTTATCGTTGGGCACGCTCATGCGCTTTGCCTTGGAGATCAGGTCCGCCAGCTTGCTATTGGAAGCGGGGTTGGGGCCGCCGTCACGGACAGCCACGCTGATCTCGCGGCCGATCTTGGTGAAAACCTTGGCACGGGCGCCATCGGTCTTTTCTTTCTTGCGCTTAATGTTATTCCATTTTGACCTGTTTGCCCGCCTGATATAATTAAGAGGATAATGAAGGCCATAACGCGCAAAACAGGCTTCCATAGAAATCCCGCTACACCGCGTAATAAAAAGAAAGGCTCCGAACCCATGCTCGAACAGGAACGCTCCGCGCGTCCGGCGGGAGGGACACTATCTGGGCACCGGCATGCTGCTGCTCCTCTTGGCTATGCAGCTCACCTTTACCGTGGTGCTGATCCCCCTTCAGCTGCTGGGCGTCGTCAATCTGGCCGATCCTTCCCATTATATGGGGCTGGGCAACACCGGCTTCCTGCTGCTGTACGCCAGGCGTATACGCTTTTGCCATGGGCGTGCCTTTTGTGGCCGTCGACGCCGCCTTCCGCCGCCATACCCGTCCGTTCCGCCCGTCGAAATGGCCGGGGCCGCGACGGCGGTGCTGTATGTCACGGCCGGGCTGGGCCTTTGCATTTTCGCTAACCTGATGGCCAGCCGGCTGCTGCAAATCCTATCCGTCTTCGGTATCCAGCAGCCTGACCTGCCCTCTTATCTGGAGGGGACCGGTCTGAGCCTGATCCTGAATATTTTTGTGATGGCGCTGCTGCCGGCCCTGCTGGAGGAAATGGTTTTTCGCGGGTATGTGCTGCAGGCCCTCCGCCCCTACGGCGACGGGACCGCCCGGCTTGTTTCCTCTCTGCTGTTCGCCCTGATGCATGGAAACATCGCGCAGACGCCCTTCGCCTTCATCGTCGGCCTTGTCTGCGCAACGGTGGTGATCCGCACCGGCTGCATCTGGCTGGCCTGCGCCGTACATTTCCTGAACAATCTGATGTCCGTACTGCTGGACTACGCCACCCGGAATATGACCGCAGAGGACCAGCAGCTGGTGCTGATTTCCGTGTTTCTGCTGCTGTCCCTGTTCGGATTGGCCGCCGCTCTGCTGCAAAGCCGCCGTGAAACGGCGGCCCCCCCTCCGGGGAACGCCGGCTCCCTCTCTCGGGACGCCAAGGCGGCCGCCCTGCTGTCGTCGCCGCCCTTCCTGCTCTGTCTGCTTTTTCTCGCTGACGCTCCTTGTCTTCAACACGATAGGGGGCGGCCTCACATGATTACGGACGAACAGGCCATGGCCGAGGCGCTGCGCCTGGCGCGGGAGGCCGCCGCCGAGGGGGAGGTCCCGGTGGGGGCCGCGGTGGTTCGCGGTGGAGAAATCGTCGGCCGGGGCCGCAACCGACGGAGAGCCTCCGGCATGCGTTGGCCCACGCGGAATTGAGGCCATCGACGACGCCTGCCGCCGGTTGAACGGCTGGCGGCTGTTCGGCAGCACGTTATACGTCACTCTGGAACCGTGCCCCATGTGCGCGGGGGCCATTATCAACGCCCGGATCGACCGGGTGGTATATGGAGCCGCCGATCCCAAGGCCGGCTCCTGCGGCTCCCTGACCGATCTGTTTACCCTCCCGTACAACCACCATCCCCAATGGGAAAAGGGCCTGATGGGGGAGGAGTGCAGCCGGATGCTCACCGACTTTTTCCGCTCCCTGAGGGAAAAACTAAGCTTATTACATGTACCCCTGTGTATTTTCCCAATCTCTCTTCATTATTTTACAATTTTTGTTCTTTCTCCCCTCTTTTTCATTGACCCGGTGGATTGGTTTTTATATAATAAAAATTATAAGGAGGTATATCAAGTATGAAACTGCGTAAAATTACCGCTCTGCTGCTGGGCGCCGCTGTGCTGACCAGCGCCGCTGTTCCCATGGCTTCCGCCGAAGCCGCCGACTTCAGCATCAACGGGCAGGAAGAATTTTTTGCGCCCGCTGAGGGTATTTCCGCTACCTTTGGTGAGGACGGGGCTTTGACTCTGACCATCGAGGACGCCGCCGTCAGCGGTTCTGGCGGACATATGATGTGGACCCAGGTCGAGGACCCCTTTGTCAATCTGGCAGAGACCCCCTACCTGTGCTGGGAAGTCACCGGCACCGGCAACTGGGGCCTGGCGGTCCGTTATGACGAGAACGTGGACGATTCCACCTGCTACCGGATGCACATCGCCCGCGGGCACGAAGAGGACGGCCTGGCTCCGGAAACAAATTCCATCAATTTCCTGGAGCTGCTGAAAAATAATGATCTGGGCCTTCTGCATAACGCGGACGAGATCACCATGGTGGCCGTGGCCATGAACGTCTTCGGCGACGCGGGGATTCCATTACCTTTAAGCGGCTGTACTTCAGCGCTTCTCCCATCGGGGAGGGCGGCGCCGGACCTGTCGGTACGACGGCCTCCACCGAGGCTCCCGCCACAACAACGACGGAGCCCACCACTACCACCGCTCCCACCACTACTGCCACAGCGGCGTCTACCACCACCACTACTACCACCACCACCGCCGCCGCTGAGAGTGGCAGCAACACCGGCCTCATCGTCGGCATCGTCGTCGCCGTCGTTGTTGTGGCCGCTGCCGCAGTGGGCGTTGTGTTCTATCTGAAAAGAAGAAGAAAAACGATTAACCGCGGATCCGCGATCATCAAATCAAAACCACTAGTAAACTAGTGGTTTGCACAGGCCCTAGAAGGGCCAGTCACATGCTGGCCCCTCTAAGGGGCACTGAAAGTTTGGCATCGCATCTTTGTTACGGGCGGCCACTAAAGTGGCTGCCTGTTTTTGCCTAGTTGTTCTTGCTACCCGTGAACGGGTCGATATATTCTTTCAAGCTTATCTGATCCGATGCAAAATCTTCTTCCAACTGATTCCGTATGTATTCTGCTATCATCCGTTCGTTCTTTCCTACGGTATCTACAAAATATCCTCGACACCAAAAGTTCCTATTCCCATACTTGTATTTGAGATTTGCGTGCCGATCGAAAATCATCAACGCACTTTTGCTCTTGAGGAAACCCATGAATTGTGCTATACTAAGATACGGTGGAATACTCACTGGCATATGTATATGATCCGCGCATGCTTCTGCTTCGATTATTTCCACCTTTTTCTCTTGGCATAGTTTTCGCAGTATTTCCCCTATATCTGCCTTTATCTCCCCATATATTATTTTTCTCCTATATTTGGGTGCAAAAACTATGTGATACTCACACCGGTAGCTTGAGTGCGACAGTTGTTTTACCTCATTTTTCATCGCCTAAAACCTCCTTGTTCTTTTTAGAGATGTGGTCGCCAAACCTTCTCTATTATAACTCGGAGGTTTTATTTGCTAAAGCTCTTTATTCACCCCTGGTAGAACCAGGGGTTTTTTTAGCTAAAGCACCAACAAAAAAGAAGAGCCGGAAGGATTCCGGCTCTTCTTTGCGTCTGAAAGAAAACGGAAATCCCGCTGCCGCTTCCTCTTCCGGCTCCCATTTTCCTTCCGCGGCCATCCATGCGCGCCAATGTAAATATAAGGAGGAATACGGCGTTATTGCTGGGCGCCGCCGTGTTGGCCAGCGCTGCTGTTCCCATGGCTTCCGCCGCTCCTGCCGATGTCAGTATCAATCTGCAGGAGGACTATATTTTTGTACCGGATACGGAAACCGTTTCCGCTTCTTTTGGAGAGGATGGTTCCGTTATGCTGACTCTGTTGGAAGGCACTGAGGGCAGCTTACGGCACATGATGTGGATCCAGACCGATGAGCCCTTTGTCAATTTGGCGGAGGCCCCTACCTGTGCTGGAAAGTCACTGGTACGGCCAATTTCGGCCTCGCTGTCCGTTACGATGATAATGTGGACGATTCCACCTGCTATCGGATGAACAACGTCCGCGGCCATGAAACCGACGGTCTCGCGCCGGAGAAAAACTCCATCAACTTTCTGGACCTGCTGAAAAATAACGCTTTGGGTCTTGTGTACAACAGTGATGAGCTCCTGATGGTTGCCGCCCTGCTCCAGGTTTTCGGGAATCCGGGCGATTCCGCCACCTTCAAGGTCTGGTTCAGCGCCAACCTGATCGGCGGCGGACAGGTCGGCACCGACAAGCCCAACACCGACTCTCCCGCCGCGCCGATGGACGCGGATAACAACAATACCGACAATACCACCGCAGCTCCGGCTGGCACTACCAAGAAGGCCAACTCTTCCACCGGCGAAGGCGCCCAGGCTGTTGCCGCTACCCTCGTGCTGGCGACCTCTGCGGCGGCTGTCCTTTTGCGGTAAAGCAGAAGAACGGCTGATTGCGCATTTAAAGCTTATTTCACTTACCTGAAAACCGCGTCGGGATAAACTTATCCCGACGCGGTTTTTTCCGGGTTTCTCCGCGATCTCCTTTTCGCCGGAAATCATATCCTCTTTTGGGAAAAGGGGACAGATAACCGCGTTTTGACCATTGCTATATAGATCGTTTTCCGACACTTATAAAATTTATTTTAGATAATTTGTTATAAGTTTGATTGACAAAAGAAAAAAGATTGATCTATACTAATCCTACTACCAGTATAAGCTGGAATATCAAAGGAGGGGCTTTTTAAATGAAAGCAACTAAATGGATTAGTGCACTGTTGGCGGCAACGGTTCTGGTTACCGCCGCTATTCCCATGGCTTCCGCTGAAGCCGCCGATTTCAACGTCAATCTGCAGGAGGACTATATTTTTGTTCCGGAACCGGAAACTGTTTCCGCCTCTTTTCGGAGATGACGGCTCCGTTACGCTGACCTTGTTGGAGGATGGCATTTCCGGCTCCGGCCGTTTTATGATGTGGAACGATGTGGAGGATCCCTTTGTCAATCTGGCGGAAACGCCTTATCTGTGCTGGGAAGTCACCGGCGCTAATTTTGGCTTCGCCGTCCGCTGGGATGAGAATGTGGACGATTCCACCTGCTACCGGATGCAGAATGCCCGTGGTCATGCGGACGATGGCGTTGCGCCCGAAAAGATGTCCATCAACCTTCTGGACCTGCTGAAAAATAACGATCTGGGTCTTGTGTACAACGGCGATGAGATCGTGATGGTCGCCACCGCCCTCAATGTATACGGCAATGCGGGCGATTCCGCCACCTTTAAGATTTGGTTCAGTGCCACCCCTGTCGACTCCGAACTGAACGCCAGCGAGCAGACCGGCACCAATCCTGCCGTTGAACCGACGGCCGCGGATGACGATAATACCACCGCAGCTCCGGCTGGCACTACTAAGAAAGCCAACCCCTCCACCGGTGAAGGCGCCCAGGCTGCTGTTGCCGCCCTCGTGCTGGCGACCTCTGCGGCGGCTGTCCTCTTTGCGGTAAAGCAGAAGAAAAACGGCTGATTACGCATTTAAGCTGATTTTCGTTATCTGAAAGCCGCGTCGGGATAAAATATCCCGACGCGGCTTTTTAGATTTTGTCCGCGGGGTCGGGGGGTCTGTCCTTTAAGGAAGACCCTTTTTGTAAAGAATATCTACATTTTGAATCTATAAATCGAGCAGAATAGATTTTAGATATTTTATTTCCGCTTTAATTGACAAAACCGTGAGATAGAGCTATACTGATTGTGTTACCGACGTAGCCGGTCACTAAAATGGAGGTGCTTTTAAGTGAAATCAACAAAATGGATCAGCGCACTGTTGGCGGCAACGGTACTGACTGCCGCGGCCGTTCCTATGGCTTCTGCTGAAGCCGCCAATGTGAATGTCGGTGTCCTGGAGGACTATCTTTCCGAACAGGATCCGGAGACCGTTTCCGCTTCTTTTGGAGCTGACGGCGCTGTTACTCTGACCTTGAAGGAAGGAACTTCCGGCAGCCGTCTCACGATGTGGACGCATGTCGAAGATCCCTTTGTCAATCTAGCGGAAACGCCCTATCTGTGCTGGGAAGTGACCGGTAACGCCAATTTCGGCTTTGCCCTTCGCTGGGACAGAAACGAAGGCAATGAGGACACCTGCTATCGGATGCATAACCTTCGCGGCCATGAAAACGACGGCGTTGCGCCGGAATCGCATTCCATCAATTTCCTGGATCTGCTGAAAAACGACGACAATTTCGCTTATGAGGGCGACGAAATCACCATGATTGCCACTGTTCTCAACATTTTCGGCAATCCGGGCGACTCCGTGACGATCAAGCTGTACTTCAGCGCCAATCCTATCGAAGATGAGCCGAGCGGCGATGACGAGCCCAATACCGACTCTCCTGCTGCGCCGACGGACGCGGATAACAACAATACCGGCAATACCACCGCGGCTCCGGCTGGCACTACTAAGAAGGCCAACCCCTCCACCGGCGAAAGCTCTCAGGCTGTTGCCGCTACCCTCGTGCTGGCGGCTGCCGCTTTGGGCGCTGTGATCGTCTCTAAGAAAAAAGCGCAGTAAAGCATCGCCCCACGAATTTTAAAGCCGCCGTCTCTTCCGCTTATCAGCGAGAGAGACGGCGGCTTTTCTGCGAACTGCACCCGCGCTTGTCCTCTCTATCGATATATGGTATACTGACCCAGGGTCTTTATGTTGCTGGTAGAGGGGCACCCCAGGGCGACATACCATAGCGTCAGCTGACGTTCAGGCCCTGGGGCGCTGGGTGCTCAAATCCTTAAGCCTCCGCACCGGGTTTTGCCGTTAATCTCAAGGGAAGGAATTTTATCGTATGGATCATACGGATACTTTCGAGCAATTGGAACTCAGCCCCGCCCTGCTTCGGGCAGTGGAGCGCATGGGCTTTACCGCCCCTACGCCCGTACAGGCGCAGACCATTCCCGCCATGCGGGAGGGCCGCGACGTAATCGCAAAAGCGCCCACCGGTACGGGAAAAACCTGTGCTTTCGGTCTTCCGATCCTGGAGGGACTGCGGGAGGATACCAAGGACATCAAGCGGTCATCGTCTGCCCGACGCGGGAATTATGCGTCCAAATCGCGGAGGAGCTCCGCCAGCTGGCGGTTTTTCGTCCTGAGGTGCGCATCGCCAGCCTATACGGCGGCCAGCCTATCCCCAAACAGCTGGCCGCTCTGGACAAGCATCCCCAGATTGTGGTGGCCACACCGGGACGTCTTTTGGATCACATGGGCCGCGGCACCGCGTGGTTGGGTAATGTTTACACCGCCGTTTTGGATGAGGCGGACGAAATGCTGAAAATGGGATTTATCCGGGATGTGCGCCGCATTCTTAACGCCACCCCTGCCGATACCCAGGTCGTGATGTTCAGCGCCACGATCTCCCGAGAGGTCATGGATGTGGCCTGGGAATACCAGCGCGACGCGGTGGAGATCCATATCGCGGCGGAAGGGGATAACCGCCCCCGCATCGCCCAGTTCCTGTTATCCTCAGCCGGGGGAGCGCGAATGGAAGACATGCTGCGCATCATGGCCGCCCTGGACCTCAAACGCGTCATGGTCTTCGGAAACCGGAAGAGCACCGTCCGCCAGCTGGGGGAGAGGCTGCGTCGGCGGGGCTGCTCCGTCGACTGCCTGCACGGCGATATTCCCCAATCCCAGCGCAATAAGGTGATGCGGGATTTCCGGGAAGGAAAATTCGAAATCCTGGTCGCCACCGATGTGGCGGCCCGCGGTATCGATGTCGACGACGTGGAGGCGGTGTTCAATTATGATATTCCCGATGAAAACGAGTATTATCTCCATCGCATCGGCCGGACCGGCCGGGCCAAGCGCCATGGTTTTGCCTTTACTTTCGCTACGCCGGAGGATCAATTCCGGCTGCGGGACATCAAAAAAGTACACCCCTCCGATATCCGGGACCTTCATTTCGATGAAGACGGCCGTTTGGTTACCGATGACGGTCTGTCGGTGGAGGACGCCGCAAAGTCCTGGAATGTGCGGCCGGGGATTCCGAGTAAAGGGGCGCCTTTTCCCTTCCTGTGGAAGAATCGGGTCCGATCCGGACCGGATGCCGGTGCACACAATCCGTGGAAATCAACCAGAGATACCGGACAAAGAGGAACGCGATCCGGCAGAGGACTATCGGCATAAACAGCTCAAAGCAGGAACGAGACGCTCCCGTTCCTGCTTTCTTTTATTGGGCTAGAGCCCCCTCTTCTCCGGAAACAAGCGATGCGTAAATGGTTCTATTTAATTTTTGGAAATACCTTCCTCTTGTTTTCCTGTATATTCCTTTTTTCCCATAACACACTAAGAAAGGAACTTCCTCCAGCTCCATCCATCTTATTATATAATATAGGTATAAAGGACGGCCGAGTCTTTCCCCCTTTATCCTTCCGTTTTTCCCTCATCACCGCCTCCCGCGGTCCCTTTCTGATCAGGGGGAAAGCTCACCGCCCGGCTGCCTTTTCCCTGCGGGGAGGGCTTCCTTATGAAAGAGGGCGGATAAGGAGGCCAGGCGTGGACCGTATGCGGCCGATCCCCTGTCCGGATTTCCCTTCATCCATTCCACCGGGACGGTATCGCCTCGGGCACGCCTCTTCCCGCCGACAGCTTGTCGGCTGAAGTTCTTTCCCCTAAGTCATCCGCTTGAATCCGGACGGTTGCTTTTGGTTTTTCTTTCCCTCTCGACTATCGGGAAAAAGGGCTGGAAATTTTGACGGATTTGTATTTTTATTCATTCTGTTGTTTGGTTTATTAGAATTTTTCCCTTTTCGACAGGCGATCAATCCAATTTTACCTGGATTTTCTTATCGTTTTCGATATTTCAAACGGTTACAGAGTTGTAACATTTGGATAGATGCACAAATTTTTCGATAAAAAATTCAAAAGGCAGTTTGGTTTCCAAGTCTGGAAGTTACTGGATAATAAAGCAATATTCCTCTATTTTTCCCCTGATTTCCCGCAGATTATCCAACAATCTGCCCAATTTCCTGCGAGAATCCCTCGAAATCATTCCGCGGCGAAAACGGACAAATCCCCTGAACATTTTTTCTCTTCTCTTTCCGTTATCCTCCCAATCATTTGTGCATACTGCACGAATTTCAACAGTCTTTGCCGTTTGACATCGTCCTTTCGTCTGCCGTATAATGACTAGCGTCGTTACGGATCCCCCACCAAACCGCTGACATTCGATGCTATACGGAGGCATGTCGGGCACTGCCGCCCGTGACCTGACCTCCGTTTTACATAGAGGAGCATCCTCTCCCTGACCTTCCGGATGCCCCGTTCAAAAAGAAAGGAAGCATTTGATGGAACCCGTGAATCGATTTGTTTCGGCCTTGGGCCGTATAGTCCGCAGCCGTTTATTCGGCGTATCCGCGTTGGCCGCCGTCAGTGCGGTCATGGTAGCCTCCGTTTCCCTGAATCTGCATGCCGTCACCGTCGTGGACGGGGACAACCGCCGCATTGTGCTTACTCTCGGCGCTGATACCGATTCTATTTTGGAAACCGCCGAGGTGGAGCTGGAGGAAGGCGACGAGGTCATCTCCCAGGTCAGCGCCCGCAGCGGCGCTATCGCCATCAACCGCGCCTTTGACGTACAGGTCACGGCAGACGGCTATACCTCCGTCGTGCGCATGACCGGCGGCACGGTTGCCGACGCCCTGCAAAAAGGTAGGCGTCACCCTGGATGAAAACGACATTTCCAGCGTCCTTGTCTCAGAAGAAGTCAGCGAGGGCCTGAACATCTGCGTTTCCCGCGTGGAGTACGGCCAATACACCACGACCGAATCCGTTCCCTACGAAACGACAGTGGAATACACCGATTCCCTCCTGCAGGGCATTACCCAAATCAAGCAGGCGGGCAAAACCGGGGTTAAAACCTTCACCTATCAGGATACCTATGTGGACGGCGCCAAAACCGGCACCGAGCTGGTTGGGGAAGAGCTCACCGAGGCCCCGGTGACGGAAATCCAGCTGGTGGGTACAAAGAAGCCCGCCCCGGTCTCCACCATTCAGCGGGAAGAGGTGGTGCTGGACGCCAGCGGCCTTCCCACCAATTATACCGCCGTCTACACCGGCCGTGCCACCGCGTATACCAACGACCGTGGCTTGGCGGGCAACTGGACGGCCAGCGGCCTCCCGGCCCAGGTGGGCGTCGTGGCGGTCAACCCCAATCTGATCCCCTACGGCTCCAAGCTGTATATCGTTTCCACCGACGGCAATTATGTGTACGGCTACGCCATTGCGGGCGATACCGGCGGCGCTCTGTCCTCTGGCAAAGCGTTGGTGGACCTGTTTATGGACACCTATGAGGAGTGTATCGCCTTCGGCAGCCGCAACGTGGCGGTATATGTGCTGGCGTAATACCGATAAACCGTCCTGCTCTGAATTTTCAACGTCCCGGCTTTCCCTTGTGGAAAACCGGGACGTTTTTTTCCTGGCAGACGCCGGATGAGCGGGAAAGCGGGCATACTAAGGAAAGGAAACCGTCCTTTACGGGACCGGGAAAGGAGCACCCGCTTATGTTTATCCGCATGGAAAATCTCTACAAGATCTATCATCCCGGCCCCAACGAGGTCCGCGCGCTGGATGGTGTATTCCTGTCGGTGGAGGAAGGCGAATTCCTGGCCATCATCGGCCAGTCCGGCTCCGGCAAGTCCACCCTCATGAATATCCTGGGCTGCCTGGACGTTCCGTCCTCCGGCGCCTATTTTCTGGAGGACGGGACGTCTCCCTCCTCACGGACGATGAGCTTTCGGAAATCCGCAATCAGCACATCGGCTTCATCTTCCAGGGCTTCAACCTCATCCCCGGCCTGGATGCCCTGGAAAATGTGGAGCTTCCCCTGCTCTATCGGGGCCTGGGAAAAACGGAGCGCCGCGCTTACTGGCTTTGGAGGCTCTGCGCCGGGTAGGGCTGGAGCAGAGGATCCACCACCGGCCGGTGGAGATGTCCGGCGGCCAGCAGCAGCGAGTCGCCATTGCGCGGGCCATTGCCGCGCGTCCACCCATGATTTTGGCGGACGAACCCACCGGTAACTTAGATACCCGGTCGGGGGAAGAGGTCATGGACATCCTGTGGGATCTCAACGCGGAGGGCCGCACCGTCATCCTCATTACCCATGACAACGATATCGCCTCCGCCGCCTGCCGGATCGTGCGTATCCAGGACGGGCGTATTCTGGAGGATATTCGTCCCTCCCATGGCCGCGGGGCGAAGGAGGAGCGCCGTCGCGCCGCCGACCCCGCCGTATAAGGCGTGTACGGGCGACGCGCGGGTCTTTCCTTCCCCGGCAAGGCCCTCCTCTTCTTTTAAGGGGTAAGGGCTTGCAATTCAGAGGGGTTTGAGGCAAAAATAGGGACAGGCCCTTTCGGCGGAAGTCCTCTCCCGTCAAATTCCGGGCGGGAGGAAGTCCTTTCCATGTCAACCTCATCCAAACCGATGTTTACCGGTCGAGAGCTGTTCACCCTGATCTGGCCGTTGATGGTGGAACAGCTCCTGGCCGTGACGGTGGGGATAGCCGATACGGTCATGGTCTCCTCGGTGGGGAGGAGGCCGTCTCGGGTATCGCCCTGGTCGACAGCATCAATATTCTGTTTATCCAAATTTTTTCCGCGATGGCCACCGGCGGCGCGGTGGTGGCTTCTCAATATCTGGGCCGCCGGGATCGGGACAGCGCCTGCTGCGCCGCCAAACAGCTGCTGTATACCTCTCTTGTGCTGTCCTTGACAATCATGGCTCTGGCGCTGCCCTTTCAGCGGCCCCTTCTCGCCGCGATCTTCGGCTCCATTGAACCGGGGGTCATGACCAACGCCCAAACCTATTTCGGCCTGTCCCTGGCGTCCTATCCCTTTTTGGCGGTATACAACAGCGGCGCCGCCTTGTTTCGCGCCATGGGCAACAGCCGCGTTTCCATGCTGACCTCGCTGCTGATGAATGTGGTCAATATCGGCGGCAACGCGGTTCTCATTTATGGGTTTGACTGGGGCGTGGCGGGGGCCGCCGCCGCCTCTCTGGTTTCCCGCGCCCTTTCCGCCCTGATTATGATCGGTTTGATTTGCCGCGGAGCAACACCATCGCCGTGTACCGCCTTTTTCGTCCGGAATTTCGCCCCTCCATGATCCGCCGCATCCTGTCCATCGGGATTCCCGGCGGCGTGGAAAACGGATGTTCCAGATCGGCAAGCTCATCGTCCAGCGCCTGGTTTCTACCTTCGGCACCTTCGCAATCTCCGCCAACGCCATTGCCAACAACATCGCCTCCTTCGTCAACGTCCCCGGGGTGGCGCTCCAGCTGGCCCTGATCACGGTAGTGGGCCGATGTGTGGGCGCCCAGGATTACGATCAGGCGGTTTCGTATACCAAACGGCTGCTGGGGATCACCTATCTGAGTATGGGAACCCTCAGTCTGCTGCTGCTCTTCACCGCCCATCCGCTGGTGGGCCTGTTCCATCTGAGCGCCGAAGCGACTGCCGCCGCCGAACAGGTGCTGTACCTGTTCGCTGTGTGCTCTCTGCTGCTCTGGCCTCTGTCCTTTACCACCCCAATGCCCTGCGGGCGGTTGGCGACGCCAAATTTACCATGATCGTGTCCATGATCTCCATGTGGATATTCCGCATCGGCTTTAGTTATGTGCTGGCGGACAGCCGGGGCTTGGGCTGGGGGCTGATGGGTGTGTGGATTGCCATGATCATCGATTGGATCGCCAGGGCCGCTGTCTTCAGCTTCCGCTTCCTTCGCGGCAGATGGAAAGAACGTCAGGTTATCTGACCGGCTCTTCCCCCTGGGCCTGGGGTTCCTTTTCCCTCGGAATGGGCGGTAAAGGGCCAATTTTCTCATATTCCACTAAGTTTTCAACAGTCGGGATAAAAATGTTGAAAACTAAAAATTGTTTAACGCTATATTTTGATCCCATCTTTTTCTTTCTAAAATATCGCTGTAAATTGATCTTTTCTTTTCCTCTTTTCCTGTTGATACACCGTGGAAAAAAGAAAAGGACAACGAAATTTTCCTTTTTCCTTTTCCTTTGGTGGAAAAAAAGGGGAAAGGCCTTCCCCTTGCGTTTTTTTTTTCTATCGCTCAACATATTATACAATATGCTGTTTTTTAATAATATATACGGTTCGTTTATTTTTTTAATAAACGTAAAGTAATGATATATGCTTTATATACAGAAGGTATGGTGTACATATGATTTCAACCATCGCGGCCATTTCTACCGCCCCTGCGGCAGCCGGTTTGGGCGTAATCCGGTTATCCGGCCCGGAGGCCATCGCCGTGGCCGACCGGATCTTTTCCTCCCAAACCCCCAAAAAGTTGAAGGATCTTCCCGGGTATACGGCCCGGTACGGCCATGTATACGACGAAGAGGGGCCCATTGACGAATGTGTGGCTCTGGTCTTCCGCGCCCCCCACAGCTACACCGGGGAGGACGTGGTGGAGCTCTCCTGCCACGGGGCCTGTATTTGCTGCAGAGGGTGCTGCGGGCGGTGATAAACGCGGGAGCCGCGGCCGCGGGTCCGGGGGAATTTACCCGCCGGGCCTTTGTAAACGGAAAAATCGACCTGACCCGGGCGGAGGCCGTCATGGACCTGATCGCCGCCGACGGACGGCTGGCGGCCAAAACCGCTCTGGCCGCCCGGGAGGGCGCGGTATTCCATAAGCTCCAGCAGATAAAGGACGAGTTGGCGGCGGCCTCCGCCGCCGTGGCCGCCTATGTGGACTACCCGGACGAGGATATACCCGAGCTGGAGCCGGAACAAATGCGGAATACCCTGGACGGGGCGGAAACGGCGCTGACGGAGCTGCTGTCCACCTTTGACGCCGGCCGGATCCTGCGGGAAGGGGTTGACACGGCCATCGTCGGCAGCCCCAATGTGGGAAAGTCCACCCTGATGAATCTGTTGTCCGGATGCGAACGCAGCATTGTCACCTCCGCCGCGGGTACTACCCGGGATATTGTGGAGGAAACCGTCCGTCTGGGGGAGATCACTCTGCGTCTTTCCGACACCGCCGGTATCCGCCAAACGGATAATGAGGCGGAAGCCATTGGCGTGGACCGCGCCCGGCAGCGCATGGAATCCGCTCTGCTTTTTGTTGTGTGTGTTTGACGGCACGCGTCCCCTGGACGACAACGACCGGGCGGTGGCGCGGGGAGCGGAGAAAAAAACCGCTATCGCGCTGCTGAATAAATCCGATCTGCTTTCCGGGAGCCCCGGACTGACCGGAGAGGACTGGGCGCTGCTCCGCCGTTGTTTTTCCGGGTGGTGACTCTTTCCGCCCGCACCGGTGAAGGCCGCTGTGAGTTGGAGCAGGCCGTCCGGGAGCTGACAGGGCTGGAGCGGCTGAATGAAGCGGACGCCGTTCTGGCCACCGAGCATCAGCGGGTCAGCGCCGCTGCGTGCCTCTCCTGCGTCCGGGAAGCCCGGGAGGCGCTGGAAACGGGGCTGACCCCCCGACGCGGTAGGCGTCAGCCTGGACGGCGCCATCGCCGCGGTGGGAGAGCTGACGGGCGAAACCGCCACGGAAGCGGTGGTCAACGAAATCTTCTCCCGCTTCTGCGTGGGAAAATAAACGGCTTGTCCTTTCTATCTATATAGTATAAGTCCGCTTTCCGTAAACGATTGCAGTAAAAATAAGCCCCAAACGGGGCAAAAATTTTGGAAAAGGGATTTACATAACGTTAGCGTTATGCTATATGCTATAGTAGAAGCGTAGCAAAGGGCAGCGCCACCATCCTGACAAGGATTGGAGGTGGTGCCGATGGGAAAGCGAATAGCGCGATACATAATATGCGCGCTTACATTGCTTGTCCTCGCTGTACTGTTTTGCTTTCGGGCAAAATAAAACGGCTGTTAACCTGTGCGTTAGGTTAACAGCCTAGCAAGCGCCACACATCACGGGCGGCTCCCTTGTCTACACTATAACAGATTAAGGAGGTGCTGTCAACGGGAAAGTGTCTTATGCAGTCAGGAAAAGGTATGAGGATAAAACGTATAAACAGATTGCCTTCCGAGTGCCTATTAACCTGGCGAAAAGATTCCGCGAAGTTGCCCATATGCGCGGAGACAGTCAAGCGCAGATCTTAAAAAGAGGCAATAGAAGAGTATCTACAAAGGTTGAAAAAAAATGAACGGGCCGCCACCCTTCCACAAGCGCGACCCGTTCAAGTCCACCAACAACAATCAAAGACCGTCGGGGCGTCATTATTATAATCATTCACGCCCCGGCTGTCAATGCCGGGGCTTTTTTAATTTCCGAGTCTCCCTGCTACATTTCATTCGCGCGGATTAAATCCCTAGGCGGGACAAAACCGTGCATGAATCAGCTGACTTTTCTTCAGCTGACAGAGAAAACAACACTGCCTTTTTCGCTTATTTTCTTCTCTTATATTACTTTATTATATTATAGGGTCTCTGTTCGCGGTAATGATTGAAATGAAGAGAATTTTATGCTATACTGAAAAAGAACGCGCATCGAATGCTTTTAAGGAGAATTGCCATATGGAAACCATTCAAGAAGCCTGGTCAGGGATATTGGAATATCTCCACGGGCTGGACGATATCAGCGAAGTAGCGTACAACGTCTGGATCTCCTGTATCCACCCCGTTTCCGTCGAGGATGGGGAAGTGGTGGTCCGTGTACACACTAACTTTCAGCGTAAAATCGTTTCTCAGCATTACGCCTCCCGGCTGAAAGAGGCCTTTGAGAACGTGCTGGGCATTCCTTTGGGGCTGAAAATTCTGTCCGAGGAGGACAATATGATTCAGCCTCCTCCGCCACCGCCGCCGGGCACCCCCGTACCGGTACAGGAGCCGGAGCCCGGCAACCTGTTCGGACAGAAAAGCTCCGACTATGAATATTCCTTTGAAAACTTTATCGTGGGCTCCTCCAACAAATTCGCCCACGCCGCCGCCCAGGCTGTAGCCAGCAAGCCCGCTGGATATTATAATCCCTGTTTATCTATGGCCCCTCCGGATTGGGGAAAACCCATCTGCTGTATGCTATTTGCAACGAGGTCAAGCGCCGCTCTCCGTCGGTGAAAATCATCTATACCAAGGGCGAATATATCGCCAACGAGCTGATCGAGGCCATCGGCTCCGGCACCACGCCGGAATTCCGCGCCAAATACCGTCAGGCGGATGTGTTGTTGGTGGACGATATCCAGTTTATCGCGGGCAAAACCTCCACCCAGGAGGAATTTTTCCATACCTTCGACGCTCTGCATCAGGCCAACAAACAGATCGTACTTACCTCCGACCGGCCCCCGCGGGAGATCTCGGCCCTGGAGGATCGCCTGCGCACCCGGTTTGAAATGGGCCTGCTGGCCGATATCCAGCCCCGGATCTGGAAACCCGTATCGCCATCATCAAACGGAAGGCCCAGCTGTTGGAAATCAATATTACCGACGACATCGCGGAATATATCGCCACCCAGCTCAAAAGCAACGTGCGGCAGCTGGAGGGCGCGGTCAAGTGCATGCGGGCCCAATATCTTCTGGAAGGGAGCAGCCCTCCCTGATCACCGCCCAGAATGCCATCCGGGATATCCGCAACGACAGCCAGCCCGTGCCTGTAACGGTGGAGCGTATCATCAACGAGGTGGCCCGCACCGTGAACGTGGCGCCGGAGGATATCCGTTCCACCAAGCGCTCCGCTCCCATCTCCCAGGCCCGGCAGGTGGCGGCTTGTGGTGCGCACCATTACGGGCATGCCGATGAAATCCATCGGTCAGGAGTTCGGCACCCGGGATCATTCCACCATTGTCTACGCGATCCAAAAGGTGGAATCCCGCATGGATAAGGAGCCCTCCTTCAAGGGAATGGTATCGGATATCGTTAAGAACATCAGCGAGTCTTGATTTTCCACCAGCCGCGTTTTTGGCGAAAGAGAGCGTGATTTTTCTCTCTTTTTCTCCGTTTTCCTCCGGCTTTCCACCGGAATTTCTCGGCTTTTTTCCGCTTTTCCCCGCTTGACTGTGAAAAACGAAAAAGCTTCCAAAAATTTTCTTTGGTTTTCTCCACTCCTTTTCCACTTTTTCGCCCCCATTGTCCCCACCGGTGTGAAGAAAAATTTTGCTTTCCACTTTTTCCCAAATTTTCCTCACGGGCTTTCCACGGCGAAAAACGCAAAAAACGGGCGCTCTGGCGGAAAACAAGGGTTTTCCCCCGTTTCCACTGCCCCTACTATTACTATGAAAAAGAAAGAGTATGTTTTATAAAAACGGGAGAGCGAAAAAACCGCCCCCGCGAAAGGTGTGACGGAAATGAAATTTCTCTGCGATCGACAGTCCCCTGCTGGACGCGGTCAACAATGTGCAGCGCGCCGTCTCCGGCAAATCCACCCTGCCTTCTCTGGAGGGAGTGCTGCTGCGGACCTCCGGCTCCTCCTTGTTCCTTTGCCGGATACGATCTGGATTTGGGGATCACCACCACCATCGAGGCCCAGGTCAGCGAGCCGGGGAGATCGTGCTGTCCGCCAAGCTTTTCGGCGAAATCGTGCGCCGTCTGCCCGGCGAACAGGTCCGTCTCTCCTGCGATGAGAAATACAATACCCTGATCACCAGCGGTCAGGCGGAATTCACCATTATCGGCCTGTCGGCCACGGAATATCCGGAAATTCCCACCGTGCCCGACGGCGCGGCGTTCACCCTGCCGCAAAATCTGCTGCGCAGTATGATCCGCCAAACCATTTTCGCTGTGGCGCAGACCGACGCTCGGCCCGTACATACCGGGGTGCAGTTTGAAATCGAAGAGGACAGCGTCCGGCTGGTGGCCGTGGACGGCTCTCGGCTGGCGGTTCGCTGTGAGCCGGTACAGAGCAAGGAATCGGCTACCTTTGTGGTGCCGGGCAAAACCCTGAATGAGGTACTCAAGCTGCTCGCCGACGACGACGCTCCCATGTCCATGGCGGTGGGCCGCCGGCATATCGTGATGGAGATCGGCGGCTATGCCGTGATCTCCCGCCTGCTGGACGGGGAATTTCTTCCTTACCGCAAAGCGATCCCCAGCAGGTGTCCACCACCGTCACGCTGAATACGCGGGACCTGATTGACGCGGTGGAACGGGCCTCTCTGGTGATCAACGACCGGATCAAATCGCCGCTTATCTGCGATTTTCATGACAGCGAAATTCAGATTTCCTGTACGACGCCGTTGGGCAGCGTCACCGACGTGATCCCCGCCAAAATCGAGGGAAATAGCGAGGAAATGGGCTTTAACAGCCGGTTTTTGCTGGACGCGCTGAAAAATACCGAAACGGACGAGGTGCGTATCGAGCTGGGCGGAGCCCTGTCGCCCATGAAGGTGCTTCCGCCGGAAGGGGAAGCCTTCCTGTTCCTGGTGCTGCCCGTCCGGCTGAAAAAAATAAGAGAAACGAGTGGATCGTGTGAAACAGGGGAAAGAACGGCAGGTTCCCATCGCCACCGAGTGGATCCGGCTGGACGCCTTACTCAAGCTGGCAGGCGCCGCTGAAACCGGGGAGAGGCCAAAGTCCTCATTCAATCGGGCCGCGTGCTGGTGGACGGAGAGATTTGCCTGCAGCGGGGAAAAAAATTACGTCCCGGCGATATGGCCGCCCTGCTGGAGGGGGAAACCAGCTTTCTCGTGACCGATGGGCGGGGAGAAGAGCCGTTATGATCGTGCGTTCCCTCCATTTTGAGGGGTATCGCAATTTGCAGACCGGTTCGCTGACGCCGGTAACGGGCGTCAATGTGCTGTACGGCGACAACGCTCAGGGAAAAACGAACCTGTTGGAGGCCCTGTGGCTGTTTACCGGCGGCAAAAGCTTCCGCGGTTCCCGGGACAGCGAGCTGGTAGGCTTTGGCCGGGAGCAGGCGCGTCTGCTCCTTCGCTTTGAAGCGGCGGGCCGGGAGCAGGAGGCGGAGCTGATCATCTCCAAACGCCGTCAGGCCGTTCTCAACGGCGTGGCGCAGCCGTCGCCTTCCCGTCTGGCCGGGCAGTTCTGCGCCGTGGTGTTTTCCCCGGCGGATCTTTCCCTGGTGAGGGAGGGGCCGGAGGCCCGTCGCCGCTTTCTGGACGCGGCGTATTGTCAGCTGCGTCCCGGCTATATCGCCACCTTATCCGACTATCACCGGGCTCTGGCCCAGCGCAACGCCCTGCTGAAAAACGGTCCTTTAGGGCCGGGAGTGGGGGAGCTGCTGGAGGTATGGGATCAGAAGCTCGCCCGTTCCGGCGGCTATATTCTGGCCGCGCGGAATCGATATACCGCCCGTCTGGCTCAGGCCGCCGGCGCCCTGTATCAAGGGATTTCGGGAGGAAGGGAAGCGCTGACGCTGTCGTACCGGCGGGCGGCGGCTTCTTGAGGAGGAGGACGTCCCCCCTTGGAATCGCCGCATTCGGTGAGCGAGGAAGCCCAGCGCCTTTACCGGCTGCTGCGGGAACGGCGGAGATCGACCAGGCGGCGGGCTTTACCACTGCGGGCCCCCATCGGGACGACCTGTTGGTTTCCATCAACGCCCTTCCCGCCCGTACCTACGGTTCGCAGGGACAGCAGCGCTCCGCAGCGCTGGCGCTGAAGCTGGCGGAGGCCGCCCTGCTGGAGGAAGCTACCGGAGAGAAGCCCGTCGCCCTGCTCGACGATGTGATGAGCGAGCTGGACGCCGCCCGACAGGATTATATCCTCAACCGCATCCGGGACTGGCAGGTTTTTGTCACCTGCTGTGAGTCGGGAACCGTCCTGCGGCTGGACCGCGGGAACCGGAACAGCCGGGCCTGGCGGATCCGTTCCGGGGCGCTGAACGAGGAGGAAAAGGGGAAAACGGCGATGTATCTGCATCTGGGTCTGCATCATCTGGTTTAATCGTGGATAACTCCATCGATGAAGCTCTGGCCGGGTATTGCACCCATATTGAAGTGACCATCAAGCCGGGCAATATCATTGAAGTCAGTGATAACGGCCGCGGTATCCCCGTGGATATCCAGCCCAAACTGGGCATCCGGCTGTCACGGTCGTGTATACCGTGTTGCATGCCGGCGGCAAGTTTGGCGGCGAGGATTCCGGCAGTACAAAGTGGCTGGCGGTCTGCACGGCGTCGGTGCCAGCGTTGTAAACGCGCTGAGCGAATGGCTGGTTGTGCATGTGCGCCGTGACGGCGCCGAGTACGAGCAGAGTTTCAAACGCGGAAAACCGGATGGAGACCTGAAAAAGATCGGTGTGGCGGCATCTACGGGTACCACCGTTACTTTTAAGCCAGACCCGGAAATGTTCACCGAAACCACCGAATACGATTATGAGATCCTGCTCAAGCGCCTGCGGGAAGAAAGCTTCCTGAACGCCGGTGTGCGCATTACCCTGACGGATGAGCGCCCCGAAAGCATTGAGAAAAACGACGGTGTACCGCCGCAGGAATCCATGTGCTATGAGGGCGGCGTGCGCAGCTTTGTGCAGTATCTGCATGAAAAGCGCGACCTGACCCCGCTGCACCCGCAGGTCATCTATATGAAAGGCGAAGCCAACGGCGCTGTGGCCGAAGTTGCTTTGCAGTACTGCGACAGCTACAACGAGCTGATCCTTTCTTTTGCCAACAACGTGCACACCCCGGAGGGCGGCACTCACGAGGAAGGCCTGAAAACCGCGCTGACCCGCGTGTTTAACGAATTTGGCCGTGCCAAGGGCTACCTGAAGGAAAAGGATGAAAACTGGCAGGGCAGCGATGTGCGCGAAGGCATGATCGCCGTTGTTTCCGTCAAGCTGCAGGAAGCGCAGTTTGAGGGCCAGACCAAAGCCAAGCTGGGCAACACCTACATCAAGACGCTGGTTTCCAACATTGTGTACAACAAGCTCAGCGAATTTTTGGAAGAAAACCCTGCTGTTGCCAAGGCTGTGTTTGAAAAGGTGACCCAGGCAGCCCGCGCCCGTGCCGCAGCCAAAAAGGCCCGCGACCTGGTGCGCCGCAAGAGTGCGCTGGAAAGCAACCGTATGCCGGGCAAACTGGCAGATTGCCACGAGAATGACCCCGCCAAGACCGAAATCTTCATCGTCGAGGGTGACTCTGCTGGCGGCTCTGCCAAGCAGGGGCGTGATTCCAACATCCAGGCAATCCTGCCGCTGTGGGGCAAGATGCTGAACGTGGAAAAAGCCCGCGCCGACCGCATTTACGGCAACGACAAGCTGATGCCGGTTGTGACGGCACTGGGCACGGGAATTGGCGATGAATTTGACATCAACAAGGTGCGGTACCACAAAATCTTTATCATGGCTGATGCTGACGTTGACGGACGGCCCACATCTGCACCCTGATGCTGACCTCTTTCTATCCGCCGTCTGGCCAAAAAACAGGCGGAAATGGACAAATGCCTGCGCCTGCGGATATACGACCACGGGATAGGCTTCGGCGACGACGAGCAATTCCGCTTTTTAAGTACAGGAAATGTCACGCCAAGGCGTATGAGGATATGATTTTGTTCCGGTTCCAGGACGGTCTGGTGGCCGTGCCCCGGCGGATGGAAAACGGCGGGGCGTGGGAGCTGATCCGCGACCGCATGGACCTGGCCGTGGAGAAATAGCCGAAAGGAAGGGAACGCGTCATGGATCCACAGAAGGCGCTGCCCCGCGCGGTGCTGACCGTCGCTCCCACCCGGGAGGAATACGTGGAGGCTTCCCTGATCGCGGCAGGCCGCGGGGGGAAGGCTTCGCTGTGCGCCGGTTTGGCTGCTGCTGCCGCGGCGCTGCTGTTCGCGGGAATGAGCACGGTGGGCACCCGGTCGGTACTGCTGGGCGTCCTGCTGCTGGCGGCGGGGGCGCTGCTGGTGCTGTGGGTCCTGCTGATCGAGCCCGGACGGATTCGGAAACGGGCCCGAGCGGAGTGGGAAATCTATCAGGCCCTGCTGGAACCGGCTCAGGTGCGGCTGTATCCGGATGTGGTGGAGACATACACGCAGTATCTCACCCCTGACCGACTCCTATGCGCTGATGGAGGAATGCATCGAGACGCCGCTCCTGGTCATTCTGCGCAAGGACGCGGACCGTCTGCTCCTGCTGCCCCGCCGCTGTTTTTCGGAACAGGCGCAGGGGGAAGCGGCCTTGAGTTCCTGCGCCAGACCTTCGCCCGCAAACGGCGGGTGAAGCGGAACTGGCTGTTTTGATGAAAAGGGGGCGCTCGGATGGATAACCCTTCGCCGGCTTTTACCGTCCTGCTGACGCGGGACGAATATATCGCGTTTCGTGTCGGTCAGAAGAAGCAGGATCGAAAGGGGCACGCGCCTCTGCTCACCGGGGCGGGAGCCGTGGGCTTCCTGGCCGGCGTGGCGGGTCTCTTTTTTCGGGGAACGCATCCAAATGACGGCGGGGGCGTCCCTATGCCTGATTCTGCTGGGGCTCTTCTGCTTTGGCTATGACGGGCTGATCGCGCCGCTGCTGGCCGGAGGCGCCGCCGCCCGGGAGTATGACGAAAAGGAAGAGCTGCGGATGGCCACCACGCTCGTTTTTGAGGGGATCGGGTCCGGGTGGAAAACGGCCGCGTTCAGGGCCGTCTGCCTTTGAATCTCGTTACCCGCTGGGAGCTTCTGTCCGGCCAGTTCAGTTTTTCCTTTGGCAGAGAGCTGAGCTTTTGTTATCCCCGCCCGTCTGCTAGATGAGACCCAGACCGCCTGGCTGCGGGAAAAGATGGAGACTGTTTCCCGTGAAACATTGGAGAGCCGGACGCCCGGCGGAAAGGCGCGGTCATGAACGAAAAAATCCCCTCTATTCCGGATAAAGGCGCCGCCGCGGAGAATGCCGAACCGCAGGATGAGCTGTCCTTCGCCGTGGACCTCAACCGGGAGGAATTTATCCGCTTTAATTTATTAAACCTGCGGCTCAACGGGCTGATGCGCTTCCGCAAGGGACTTCTGGCGGTATTGGGCGTGCTGGGCGTCATGAATGTGCTGGTGCTGATCCTGGACGCCAGAAGCGGGAGCGTCGATCCGGTGATGGTAGCCCTGTTGGCGCTGCTTCTTCTCATCGGGGCGGGGTATCTTTTGGGATTCCCGCCTATGTACGCCGTTCTTCCGGCAAAGCGTATGACAGCAGCCGGGCCAGCGGCTATGAATACCACGGGATGGTCACGCTTTACCCCGACCGCATCGAGAAAAAGGGCGCCGGGGAGGTGTCCCGGATACCCTTCGGGGAGGCCGTCTACATCGAAACCGCCGATATGATCCTGTTGATGTCTCCCCGATCCAAGGCCATCGTGCTTCCCTCCCGCTGCGTTACCGACGCGGACGCCGGCCGGGTGCGGCAGGCGGCGTTTGCCGCCGTTCCGCCGTCCCGTCAGAAGCTGTATAAGCGGTTTGTATCCGCCGCGCCCCGGAGGCTGGAGCCGCCCGACTGGACGCGGGACGGGGATCCCGCGGACTCTACGGAGTGGGGCGGGAAGAGGAATATCGTGTTTATGTGGCGTATACGCCGGAGGAATACCGCAAAATGACGGCGGACGCCGCGTGGAAGAATTTTGTCCGCCTTCTGCCGCTATATAGCGGAGGCGGGCTGATCTGCGCGGTTTTGATGCTGCTGGCTTACGGCGTGGGCGCGGGATTGGCGGCTTTCGTTTTTTTGATGGCCCTGTCCTTGCCGGCTGCGTGTTGGCGCCCCGCGGAAATGTCCATTTACTGCTGCAGGCGGCGGGTCGGGCGCCTACGCTGGACGTTTCTTTCCGGCGGGAGGGGCTGGTGATGGTGTCCCTGTCGCCTGTTCCTCAGGGATATCCCCAGGGAAAGCGGCTTACGGGAGAGCCGGTACGCCTGGTCGCTGATCACCCGGGCGGTGGAGAATCCGGACAGCGGGGATATTTATGTCGGCAGCCAGTCCTTCCGGCTGCCCAAGCGCTGTATCGGAGATATGGACCTGTTCCGCGGATTGGTGGACCGCCGTCTGAAAAAGAGTGAAGGCGCCGTCCATTTCCGCAGGCGATAGAGTGAAAGGAGGAAAAGCCGATGGAAGAACCAAACCGCCAGCCGTCGGGCGGGCGGAAAGCTGGCTCCCTTCGGACGCGCCTCCCGCCTACACCGTGGGGACGCGCGCTCCCTTGCCGGAGGAAACCTCCTGGTTTGAAACCAAGCGTTCCCCGGATATGCCCCGGACGGGAGCCCCGGGTATGACCCGCCTTTCATGGTTTCAACCCTCCGGTGGTTTTCAGACCTCCCCGGCCGATGCCGCCGGTGCCGCCTTCCGCAGGGCCCTATCCCCGGGAAGGGGAGCTATGCGTTTTCCTACGGGCCGCCGGCAGCCTTCGTTCCTCCCGTACCCGCGCCGCCGGTCGTTTCGGCCGGTAAGGGAGGGGCGGGAAACGCCCTGCGGGCCGTCATTGCTAAAGCCGCCCCTTTACCCGGGAGCGCTGGGAACGCCTGGAGGCCCTGCTCCGGCGCCGGGACAGGCTGTATCTGTCGCTGACGATGCTTCAGACGGCCTTGTTTACCCTATTGGCCCAGCTGCTGATCTGGCCGCGGCGCAATATCGGCGATATGATCATTGCCTGGGCGGTTTTGGCGGTTTCTCCTATCGCCTTTTTTATGCTGTGGAGCGTCCAGATGAGGACCCTCTCCCGCTCCCCGGCAAGCGAGGATTCTCCCCTTCCCGATCAGGTGACCGAGCTGTACGGCGACCGGGCGGTCGTGATCCGCGCGGAGGGCCGCGCGGTGCTGCGGTTCCGTCAGATTCGCTGGGTAGAGGAGGGCGAAGGGCTGTTGGCGGCGGCCGACCACTGCCAGCTGGTCGTGGGCGCAGGAGGATCTGACGCCTTATGACTACGCCCTGCTGAAGGCAACGCTGTTTCAGGCGAGTGCCGCCGGCTGCTGTGGCATACGCGGCGGGGAATGACGCCCCTGCTGTGGGAGCCGCTGCCGCTGCCGGTGTTCGCGCCCGTCAAGCCGGAACGGCAGGTACGGCTGCCTTGTCCCCCGGGACGGTTCGCTGGGCCTGGTTTTCCTGGGAAGAGCTGCCCCGCTTGCTGCAGAGGGTGGCCGTGCTGCTGCCCGCCCTGGCCTCCCTGGCCAGCGTGTGTGGATTTACCGTGTATTACGCCGTGGATATCGTGCTGTTTGCCCTGATCCTGGGCGCTTTCGCCGGGCTGCTGGAGGGAGGCCTCCATTGGCTGCGAAACCGGGAGCCCGGCGCCGGGATCCGCTGCGGATCACCCTGGTCCCCGGGGCGCGGCGGTTCATAGGGGGAGAACACCTGGCTTTTTCACGCCCCGGCAGCTGCGTCCCGCCGTCCGCCGCGGCGCGGTGTACCTATCGACCCCCTGGGGCCGCCTGCGGCTTCGCTTTGAAGCGGCGGAGGATCCGGACGCCCTGCGCGCCTGGTTTAATCAAAAGAATCCGGCGGAGCCGGAGCGGAGTGCTATACAGACAGAGGAGGAGCCTCCTCTCCGGTAAGCGGCCGTTTATTCCTTGACTCTAGCAGAAAGGCATGGTTTCATTATGGACGAACAGACTCCCCGCGAAAACAAGATTATTGACGTGGTGCTGGAAAAGGAAATGCGCAAAAGCTTCCTGGACTACTCCATGTCCGTTATCGTCTCCCGCGCCCTGCCCGATGTGCGCGACGGCTTGAAGCCGGTGCACCGCCGCATCCTGTACGCCATGAACGAGAATAACCTGACCCCGGATAAGGCGTACCGCAAGTGCGCCGACACGGTGGGCACCGTGCTGGGCCGCTACCATCCTCACGGCGATGCCTCCATCTACGACGCGATGGTCCGGATGGCCCAGGATTTCTCCCTGCGCTATCCGCTGGTGGACGGTCACGGCAATTTCGGTTTCCATCGACGGCCATCCGGCCGCCGCTTATCGGTATACGGAAGCGCGCATGAGCAAGATGGCTCTGGATATGCTGGCGGATATCGATAAAGGAAACGGTGGATTTCACCTCCAACTACGACGACCGCCTCAAAGAGCCGATGGTGCTCCCCTCCCGGTTCCCCGATCTGCTGGTCAACGGCTCCACCGGCATCGCGGTGGGTATGGCCACCAACATTCCGCCCCACAACCTCGGCGAGGTGGTGGACGCCATCTGCCTGCTCATCGACGATCCCGGAGGCCGGACATGAACGCCATCATGGATCATATCAAGGGGCCGGATTTCCCCACCGGCGGCGTCATTATGGGCCATGCCGGGATCCGCGCGGCCTACGCGACCGGGCGGGGCCGGATCGTGGTGCGGGCCCGCACGGAGATCGAGGAGTGCACGGCAACCGTTTCCGCATCGTGATCTCCGAGATCCCCTACCAGGTGAATAATCTGAACCTGGTGAAATCCATCATCGAGCTGGCGGACGAGAAACGGGTCGAGGGGATCCACGACGTGGTCGACCATTCCGCCGCGAGGGCCTGCGGGTCGTCATCGATCTGAAAAAGGACGCCAATCCCCAGGTGGTGCTCAACAAGCTCTTCGCCTTCACCCAGATGCAGGTGACCTTCGGCGTCATCATGCTGGCGCTGGTGGACGGCGAGCCGCGGATCCTCACCCTCAAGCAGATGCTCGAGGAATACATCAAGTTCAAAAAGAGGTCATCACCCGCCGCACCCTGTTCGAGCTGGCCAGAGCCAAGGAGCGCGCCCATATCTTCGAGGCGCTCAAGGTCGCGGTGGATTTCATCGATGAGGTCATCTCCATCATCCGCTCCCATCGAAGGATGTGCCGGAATCCAAGGCCAACCTGATCGAGCGGTTTGGATTCGACGACGTGCAGGCTGACGCCATTGTCAAGATGACAGCTGGGCCGGCTGGCCGGACTGGAGCGGCAGAAGATTGAGGACGAGCTGGACGAGCTGCATCCCGCATCGCGGAGCTGGAGGAGATCCTCGCCGATGAGCACAAGATTCTCGCCATCGTCAAGGAAGAATGCCTGAAAATGCGGGACAAGTACGGCGACGAGCGCCGCACCGAGATCTCCGCGGTCTCGGGTGAGGTCGACATCGAGGATCTGATCCCGGTGGAGGACTGCGTCCTGACGCTGACCCGTTGGGCTATATCAAGCGCCAGGCCGCCGACGTGTACAAAACGCAGCGCCGGGGAGGCCGGGGAATCATGGGCATGGCGACGCGGGACGAGGACGTCACCGAGACTATGTTCCTGTGTTCCAGCCATGACTATGTGATGTTCTTCACCTCGGCTGGGCGGGTTTATCGGCTGAAATGCTATGAAGTGCCGGAGGGCAGCCGGACTTCCAAGGGGATGAATCTGGTCAATCTGCTGCCTCTGGCGCCGGAGGAAAAAGTCACCGCCATGATCCGTGTATCCCAGTTCGAAGAAAAATGCCGGCCAATACCTGTGCATGGTGACCCGGCGGGGCGTCATCAAGCGGACCCGCCTCGACGCCTACCAGAACGCCCGCAAGAGCGGCCTGATCGCCATTGACCTCGACGAGGGGGACGAGCTGGCTTGGGTGCGGATGACCGACGGCTACCAGCGCCTGATCGTGGGCACCCGAAAGGGAATGGCCATCTGCTTTGATGAAAACGACGCCCGCGTGGTGGGCCGTACCGCCCGGGGCGTCAAGGCCCTGACGCTGCGGGAGGGCGACGAGGTCGTCGGCATGGCGGCCTGCGGCGAGGGCAGTCAGCTTCTCACCGTGACGGAAACGGGCTATGGCCGCCGCAGTGAGCTGACCGATTACCGCGTCCAATCCCGCGGCGGCAAGGGCCTGACCAACTACCATACCGAGGAATTCGGCGACGTGGCCATGATCATGTCCGTGGATGAGGACGACGATATCCTGCTCATTTCCTCCGATGGCATCGTGATCCGCACCCGCGTCAGCGAGGTGCGCCAGTGCCGCCGTCCTCCAAAGGCGTGCGCGTCATGCGGGTAGAGGAGGGCAGCCGCATCGTGTCCCTGGTCCGCGCCCCAGCGGAAAACAGCGCCGGGGTGGAAGGGACGGAGGAAGCATCCGGCGAGACGCCGACCCCTGAAACAGTGGATGTGGAGCAGGTGCTCTCCGGGGAGGCCTTCGACGGAACGGACGAGGAAGAATAGAACCGCCGCTTCCCCCGAACAAGTCATATAAGAAGGGTAAGGCAGGGACGATAGCGATCGTCCCTGCCTTTTGTGTGGAAGAAAAAGGCCAGGAGAGCCAATACGGGGATAAAGCGCGCCGCTATGTCCGTCACAGGCGGGAACAGGCATAGAAAAGAAAACAAAACGTATAAACTGCAATACAATATCCAAAAAGGAATTGACTTTCGTTGTGTTTGAACTATCCGTTTATAAATTCAACCGATATACGGAAGGCGAGGAAATACGGATGGATATACGGCTGCACGAACAGCTGAAAGCTCTCCGCCGGAAAAAGGGAAACACGCAGGAGGAGCTGGCCGCTCACCTGGGAGTGTCCGTTCAGGCTGTTTCAAGTGGGAAAGAAAGGAGGGCTGCCCGGATATCGCTCTGCTGCCGGGCATCGCCGCCTTCTATGACGTGACGGTGGACGAGCTCCGGAAGCGGGAAAAATCGCGGCGTACCAAGAGCGGGATCTCTCTCTTTTCAATCAGGGGAAAACGCGGCACGTGTGGCGCTTTGGCGTGAGGCGCACAAGGAGTTCCCCAATGAAGCACAGGTGCGGCACGGGCTGATGGCTCTGATGGCTGAGGATGAGAAGGGGCACACAGAGGAGATCCTGGCCTGTGCGCGGCAGCTTCTGAACGGGGCGACGGAGCCGGACTTGCGCAAAATGCGGTTCAGTGCGCGGTTTATGCCTGCCAGACGATGGGGAAGATCGAGGAGGCAAAAGATACGCTGAGACGGCGGCAGACTATTACACCTGTCGGAACGAGCTGATGAATCGTCTGCTGGCGGGAGAGAAAGCGGTTGCCTATTGTCAGGAGAATATAAAGGATCTGTTTGATTTGGCGGCGGGCAATGTTTCGCTGATGCTGGGCAAAGGCCAATACGGCGAAGAAGAACAAAGGAAAGCCTACACCTTTGTGTTGCGGCTTTACGCCCTTCTCTACGATGACGGCAATTACGGCTTTATCATTCCCGGGTGGCAGGGTGGAGCCTGCGCCTAGCAAAGCTGTATGCCAAGGCGCAAAATGCGGAACAGACGCTGCGCCTGTTGGCGGACGGCTGCTTTGATTTTATCCGGGAGAATGCCGCGTTTCAGAAGATCGCAGCCAAACTGCAAGCATGTGCGAAGGCATGAAAAAGGCATAGAGATAAACATCCCGCAGGCTGCCCATGGTTTCCACGCATCATGGACGGATTATATGGGAGGTCCGGGGCCCGGAGTTGTCCCTTTACACTTATGGTGAAATAAGCGGGAAACAACGGCTGAAGAGCACGCTTTACTATAAGCATATAAATGTAACAAAATACAAAATGTTTAGGCAACATATTGATCCTCCAGCTTCTCATCCTAAAAAAATTCCCGCCGGGGCTTCCCTCCGGCGGGAATTTCGTATATGATAAACTATTGGAATAAAAATGTGCCGACGGAAACATAAGCGAAAGAGGATCGGCGCGGAATTCTGCAAAACATCTAGGGGCGAGACGTATGAAATTTTTGGCCGGAGAATACGAGGTGGCCGTCATCGGCGCGGGACACGCCGGCATCGAGGCGGCTCTGGCCGCCGCCCGCCTGGGCTGCTCCACCGCGGTGTTCACCCTGAATCTGGACTGGATCGGCAATATGCCCTGCAACCCGTCAATCGGCGGCACGGCCAAGGGGCATCTGGTGCGGGAGGTGGACGCCCTGGGGGCGGCGAGATGGCCCGGGCGGCGGACGCAACTCTTCTCCAGTCCCGGATGCTCAATCGGGGGAAGGGCCCGGCCGTCCATTCCCTGCGGGCCCAAATCGACCGGCGGGCCTATTCCGTCCGGATGAAGCATGTGCTGGAGCAGACCCCGGCCTTCATCTGCACCAGGGGAGGTGACCGCCCTGCGCCGGGAAAGCGGCGGCGGCTGGCTGCTCACCACCCGTTTGGAGTCCCAATACCGGGCGCAGGCGGTGATTTTGGCCACCGGTACCTTCCTGCAGGGCAAAATCTTCGTGGGGGACGTCAGCTATCACGGCGGGCCCGACGGCATGTTCGCCGCCGACGATCTCAGCGGCTCCCTGGCGGCGCTGGGCATTGAGCTGCGGCGCTTCAAGACCGGCACCCCCGCCCGGGTGCTCCGTTCCAGCATCGATTTTGCCGGGCTGGAGCGCCAGCCGGGGAGGACCCGGTAATTCCCTTCTCCTTTGAGACGGACCGCCCTCTGCACAATCTCACCGATTGCCACATCACCTGGACCAACGCGGAAACCAAGCGGGTGATTCTGGACAACCTCCACCGCTCGCCGCTCTACGGCGGCAAAATCGAAAGGGGTGGGGCCCCGGTACTGTCCCAGCATCGAGGACAAAATCGTCCGTTTCGCGGATAAGGAGCGGCATCAGGTATTTATCGAGCCCTGTGGCCGGCAGACGGAGGAGATGTATCTCCAGGGGCTGTCCTCGTCCCTGCCGGTGGATGTGCAGCTGGCCTTTCTTCACACCATCCCCGGTCTGGAGCGCGTCCAGGTGATGCGCCCCGCTTACGCCATCGAATACGATTGCTGTGATCCCCTGCAGCTGGACGCCACGCTGGAATTCCTGCGCGTCCCCGGTCTGTATGGGGCGGGGCAGTTCAACGGTTCCTCCGGCTATGAGGAGGCCGCCGTTCAGGGGATTGGTGGCGGGCGTCAACGCGGCCTTAAAGATAAAGGGAAGGGAACCGCTCCTGTTGGATCGGGCGTCCAGCTATATCGGGACGCTGGTGGATGATCTGGTGACAAAGGGCTGCTCCGATCCCTATCGAATGATGACCTCCCGGTCGGAATACCGGCTGCTGCTGCGGCAGGATAATGCCGATGAGCGCCTGACGCCTCTGGGGCGGCGGGTCGGTCTGGTCGGAGATACACGGTGGGAACACTTCTGCGCCCGGCGGGACGCCAAGGCGGCGGAGCTGCGCCGCCTGCGTGGAGACCGTGATTCCTCCGGATGAAACGCTGAACGCCCTGCTTGTTTCACGTGAAACAACGCCCGTGATCAGCGGTGTGCGGATGGATGAGCTGCTCAAGCGCCCCCAGCTGGATTACGCGGCGCTGGAGCCGGTGGACCCGGCGCGGCCGGCGCTGCCGCCTTTGTGCAGGAACAGGTGGAGGTCGAGCTGAAATACGAAGGATACCTGCGCCGCCAGCAGGCGGCGGTGGACGAAATGCGGCGGCTGGAAAACCGCCTGCTTCCGGAGGACGCGGATTATGGGGATATTGCGGGTCTGCGGATGGAAGCGCGGGAAAAGCTGAACAAGGTCCGGCCCCGCGGTATTGGGCAGGCGTCCCGCATCAGCGGCGTCAGCCCCGCCGATGTGTCCGTGCTGATCATTTGGCTCTGCCAGCAGCAGGGGACCGCGCCGCCGGATAGTGAAGGGGAGGAGAAGCATGATTGACCGGGACAGACTGCGGGTCTGGGCGGCGGACAACGGGCTGTGCGTCGGCGAGAGGCAGGCGGAACAGCTGGACCGCTACGCGGAGCTGCTGGTGGAGTGGAACGGGAAGATGAACCTGACCGCCATTACCGATCCGGAGGGATACTGGTCAAGCATCTGATGGACAGCCTGACGGTGCTCCGTTCCCCTGCCCGCCTCCACCGGCGGCCCGCTGCGTCTCATCGACGTGGGCACCGGCGCGGGCTTTCCCGGCATTCCTCTGGCGGTGCTGCGGGAGGATCTTTCGCTGACCCTGCTGGACAGCCTGAACAAACGGCTGGTGTTTCTGGAAGCCGTTTGCGGCGAGCTGGGGCTGAAGGCCCGCCGGGTACACGCCCGGGCGGAGGAGGCGGGGCGGCAAAGGAGCACCGGGAGCGTTACGACGCGGCCACGGCCCGGGCGGTGGCGTCCCTGCCCGCACTGTGCGAATACTGCCTGCCCTTGGTAAAGCCCGGCGGCGTTTTTTGGCGATGAAGGGCCCGGAGGGGGCGGGAGGCGGCGGAGGCCATGCGGCGCGATAAACGCTCTGGGCGGCCGGCTTACCGGGACGGACAGCTGGCGTCTGCCCCCGGTGGAAGGGCAGGAAGCGGAGAAAAATCCTGCAAATCAAAAAAAAATTTCCGCGACTTCCGACCGTTTTCCCCGGCAGGCGGCGAAAATCGCCAAAGCAGCCTCTGTAAAAGACGCGAAACGACAGCGTCTATCGACAAAACCGCCGCCCCTTCCGTGCTATGCTGACAGCAGGGAGGGCGAAAAAGCCCGGCAGTCCGGCAAAAATCCGGCTCAAAGCGCTTTTTTTTCGCGGACGGAGGATGATCCTCCGGCGGCGATACAAAAGCTCTCCGTACGGTATTCCGGCGGGGGTTTTTGCCGTTTGCCGGAGAGCCATCAGATGGAAAGGACGTGAAGCGCATGTTCAGCAGCGGACCACGGTACAAAAACGGGGAAAAATCCTGATGATCCCCGTAGAGGATATCCGGCCTAACCCGGATCAGCCGCGCAAGGCCTTCGATCAGGAGAAGCTGCGGGAGCTGGCGCAGAGCCTCAAGGAAAACGGCATGCTCCAGCCGGTGACGGTCGTTCTGCGCGGGACCCGGCCGGTGCTGGTGGCGGGGAACGCCGCTGGCGGGCGGCCAAAATGGCGGGTATGCAGGAAATTCCTGCATCGCGGTGGAGGAGCGCGCCGGGAGAAGGGCGCGTTACTGGCGCTGCTGGAAAACCTGCAGCGGGAGGATATGAACTGCTTTGAGGAGGCGGAGGGATACGCCCGCCTGATCGAGGGGTATGGGCTGACCCAGGAGGAAGCGGCGGCCCGGCTGGGATGCTCCCAATCCGCCGTGGCCAATAAGCTGCGGCTGCTGCGGCTGTCGGAGGAACAACGGACGCGGATACTGGCTGCCGGGCTGACCGAACGCCATGCCCGGCGCTGCTGCGCCTGCCCGACGAGGGAGCCGGGAGGCGGTGCTGTGGCAGGCGGCGGGACAACAGCTGGCGGTGGCGGAAACGGAGCGCCTGGTGGAGAAAATACTGCTGGGCGAGCCGGAAAGGAGGGGGCGGCGAGGAAAAAGCCCACGCCGCTGATCCGGGATATCCGTCTGTTCCTCAATACGGTGGAGCACGCGGTGGATACCATGCGGCGCTCCGGCGTCGCCGCCACCATGCAGAAGGAGGAGACGGAGGAGTACATCGAATACGTGGTGCGGATCCCCAAGCAGGCCCAGGAAAAGACGGCCAGGCCCCTGACGATCCACACCGCCTGACGCTGTTTTCCACAAACAGCGGGGCCTGTGTGGAAAAACGGCGGCGCGGGGACGCCTTGAGGTACTTCCCCGGCTTCAAGCGGCGGGGAGAATCCCCGATAAAGGCCAAACCGCCCGGAGAGCGCTTATGCACTCTCGGGCGGTTTGCTATGGAGGCGGCCGTTCAGGCCTTTTTCATCACAGCCAGCCCGGCGGCGGGGATCCGCAGCAGGGCGGTTCCGTTCGCCCCGGCCTCTACGGTGGTCTGGCCCGCCGGACGGCCGCAGTGATCCAGCAGCTCCACCGTATACCGACCTTCCCCGGCGGTAAAAGCGCAGCAGGGTTTCCTCCGCCTTGGTGGCGTTCACGATGGTTACGTCGTGGAAACGGGAGGCGTCCAGCGTTACCGCGGCGGTGGCGGCGTACCGGCCGATGATGGTCCGGCCGTCTTCCTCCGCCCGCAGAAGGGGATAAAGGAACTGGGGATTTTCCGGGATCAAAGGCGTATCCAGCAGCAGATGACGGTTTTATCCATGAAATCGATCCAGAAGCGAATCAATTCCAGCTGTTCCGGGCTCTGCTGATCCAGCCGCACCGACAGCTGCAATACGCCGAAGATCACGTTTTCGATCTGGATGGCGCAGTTGACGGGAGCTTCGTTCGGATTCCACATCAGCATGTCCGCATGAACGGCGCTGTCCCCGCTGAGCATCCGCAGATCCGCAATACCCACCCGGTTTTCACGAAATTGTTGGGGCAGTCGCCCACCCGGAACATATTGCCGTACTGGCGCATGTTGGGGCCGATGTACGCCTGACGGAATTCGATGAGAATATCCGGCTTGATTGCCCGCAGGGAGGACAGAATGTCCTTCATCATGAAATCCAGCGCGTCCTGGACGCAGAGGAAGTCCATCCCCGGCTTCTGTACCGCCCGGCCGCTCAACGAGAACCAGTCGATGAAATCCAGCTTGAAGCCGTCCAGATCCCACTCCTTCAGGGCGGTGACATAGGTATTTTTCAGAAAATCCCGCACCTCCGGATAGCGGGGATCCAGCACGCCGTTGGGACCGTCCATGCAGAGGAATTTATCCTCAAACCGCGCCCGGTTTTTGGCGTGGATGCCGATAAAGGGCACCGTATACCAGATCATATATTTCAGCCCCAGGGCGTGGACCCGGGCGACGTGGGCCTTCATGTCCGGGAATTTGGATCGGGCGACCTCCCAGTCGCCGCAGAAGCCATAGCCCCGGCTGGTGTCCTCGGTCTGCCAGCCGTCGTCCACGATGACGCTGCGCAGGCCGATGTCCGCCGCCCGCCTATGGCACTCCTCCTCCAGCTCCTTATCGGACAGCGCCTGATGGAAATTGTACCAGGTGGAGTACAGGGGCTGCTTGCCCGCCGCCGGGACGGAGGCGGGATGGACATCGCAGGTGTCCTCCCACCAGAGACGGACCTGATTCAGCGCCTGATGGAAGGGAGGGGCTCCCGAATCAGCAGAACGCGCAGGGTGTAATGGCATACCGGGCCGAAGGGAAGCAGAGGGATGACGAAGCCGCAGCGCAGATCGCCGGTTTCCTCTTCAACGGCAAACAGCCAGCCTAAGTCCTTTTTGAGTTCAGAGGCGGCACAGGTAAGCACATTTTTATCCAGATCGTTATAATATCCCATCACCGGGGCGGAAATAGCCGTCTTGGTATAAAGCGGGCCGTTCCAGGTGATGCGCTGCGTTTTGTCTGTACAGGACAGGGGCTGCCACGCGTACAGCATGTCACAGAAGGGCTCTCTCCAGATAATCTGAATCTCCGGGTTGTCCAAAGCGGCGGCGTCCTCCGCCCTCCAGTCGAAGGTAAAGGTCAGCTCCGTCCCGTGATGATCCGGGCAGTCCTTTCGGGTGATGGAGGCCTTGCCCTCCAGGTCGCTGGAGATAGTAAAGCCGTCCTGCTTCAGCCAATCGCTCATGATGATGTTCCTCCCTTGTTGGGTGTCGTCTTTCCCGCATTGTATCGCAGCAGGAGGGAAAAGTAAAGGCGATCCGGCCAATTTCCCGGCGGGATTTTGCCGGGGAAGCAGGGGATGTTTCACGTGAAACAGAAAAGGGGAAAAGAGGGCTCCTTTTATCCGTTTGCAGAGAAGCCGGGCGGCTGTCTACATAGGTGCGCTATTCGCGCAAACGGGGCCGGAAGGAGCGGCGGGAGATCTACTACAGCGTTTGTATGGGGGAGGTTGTTTGCGGGATTCCGGGGATTTTCTGACGCAGGAGCCTTGTACATCGTCCTCGCATATGCTAAAATAAACAGGATCATCCTTTATTTGTACAAAAAGGGGCGTGCCCCTGATTATCGGCGTCCTCCTTTCCAAAAAGGGGGCGGGACGGAAAGGCGGGACAAGCGTTGGGCAAAATACTGGCAGTGGTGAACCAGAAGGGCGGCGTCGGCAAGACGACCACCACGGTGAACCTGACCTCCGCCTTGGGCGAGCTGGGCAAAAAATGCCTGTTGGTGGATATTGATCCCCAGGGCAACGCGACCAGCGGACTGGGCGCGGACAAGCGCAAGATCGCCGTCACCGCCTATGAGCTGTTTATCGGTTCCGCTCAGCCGGGGAGGCGGTGCTGCCTACCGCCTACCGCAACGTGGATCTGCTGCCCTCCGGCATCCGGTTGGCGGGGGCAGAGATCGAGATGGTGGAGCTGGAGCGGCGGGAAAACCGCCTGAAGGCGGCGCTGGCGCCGCTGCGGGAGGCGTACGACTATGTGCTCATCGACTGTCCGCCGAGGCTCTCGATGCTGACGATCAACGCGCTGTGCGCCGCGGATACCTTCCTGGTGCCGATCCAGTGCGAATATTACGCTCTGGAGGGGCTGTCCCAGCTGATGACCACGGTGCGGCAGGTCAAGCGCTTGTATAATCCGTCCCTGGAGCTGGAGGGCGTGCTGCTGACCATGTACGACGGACGCCTGAACCTGACTCAGCAGGTAGTGGCCGAGGTGAAGAAATTTTTTCCCCGCAAGGTGTTCGCCGCCGCGATCCCCCGCAGCGTCCGGCTGTCGGAGGCGCCCAGCTTCGGCAAACCCATTAATTATTACGACCGCGGCTCCAAGGGAGCGGCGGCATACGACGCCCTGGCCCGGGAGCTGGCCGGAATCAAGCCGGTCGGGCAATAGGGGAACAAAGGAGGAGAACGGAGATGGCGCCCAAGAAAAGCGGATTGGGCAAGGGGCTGGAGGCCCTGTTTGCCGAGAACGCGGTGGAGGAACAGGGCAAGGCGGTATCCCTGCGTCTGTTGGAGATCGAGCCCAACCGGGATCAGCCCCGCAAGCAGTTCGACGAGGCTGCGCTGAGCGACCTGTCCGCCTCCATCGCTCAGCACGGCGTGCTGCAGCCCCTGCTGGTACGGCCGCTGCCCGGCGGCGGGTATCAGCTGGTGGCGGGGGAACGGCGCTGGCGTGCCGCCCGGATGGCGGGACTGGAAGAGGTGCCCGCTGTCATTCGGGAGCTCACCGACCGGGAGGCCGCGGAGCTGGCTATGATCGAGAACCTCCAGCGGGAGGATCTCAATCCCATGGAAGAAGCCAGAGGGTACCACACCCTGATGGAAACCTATGGCATGACCCAGGAGGAGGCGGCCCAGGCGGTGAATAAATCCCGACCGGCGGTGGCCAATGCCCTGCGTCTGCTGCAGCTGCCTGGGCCGGTGGCGGAGCTGGTGGCGGACGGCCGCCTCGTCCGCGGGCCATGCCCGGGCGGTGCTGGCCTTTCCGGAGAGGAAGAACGTCTGGCCGCCGCGCGGGAGGCAGCGGAAAAGGGATTGACCGTCCGGGAGCTGGAGCGCCGCGCCAAGGCGGCCCGGTCCTCCCGGCGGGAAGCCGCCCCGGCGTCCGCCTCTGCCCGGGACAGCTTTTTACCACGAGGTGGAGCTGGCCCTGACCGAGCAGATGGGGCGCCGGGTCCGCGTCAGCGAAAAACGGCGGCGGTACCCTTCAAATCGAATTCTTTGACCGGGACGATCTGCGCGCCCTGGCCAACCGGCTGTCGCCGGAATCCGAAGACTGATGTAGATCCGAGCTATCATTTTATACGCGAAAGGACGAAGAACCATGCTGGACATCAAACTGATCCGAACCAATCCGGACGCCGTAAAGGAGGGAATCCGCAAGCGCTGCCTCGATCTGGACGGGACGGTGGACGAAATCCGGAGCATCGACGCGGCCCGGCGGGAGCTGGGGACGAAAACCGATGCGCTCAAGGCGGAACAGAACGCGGCCTCCAAGGACATTCCGCGGCTGAAAAAGGAGGGCGGCGACGTGGCGGCTTTGATGGCCCGCATGAAGGAGCTGTCCGCCAAGATCAAGGAGGACGACGCCCAGGTGGCGGAGCTGGAGGCGAAGCAGCGCGCCCTGATGCTGTCCCTGCCCAACCTGCCCGATGACGACGTGGTGGCCTGGCGGCAAAGAGAACAACCAGCCGGTACGGACCTTTGGGGAGCCCCGCGCTTTTGATTTTGAGCCGAAAACCATGTGGAGCTCTGCGAGGGCCTGGGCCTGATCGACTACGAGCGCGGCGCCAAGCTGGGGGCAACGGCTCCTGGGTATACCGGGGCATGGGCTCCCTGGCTGGAATGGGCCCTGCTCAACTACTTTATCGCCGAGCACCTGAAGGATGGCTATGAGCTGGTGCTGCCGCCCCACATGCTCAATTACGACTGCGGCACCGTGGCCGGCCAGTTCCCCAAATTTATGGATGAGGTGTACAAAATTGCCAACCCCACCAGCGCGGACAGCAAATTCCTGCTGCCCACGGCGGAAACGGCGCTGGTCAACCTGCATCGGGACGAGATTCTCTCTCTGGAGGAGCTGCCCGCAAATACATCGCCTATACTCCCTGCTACCGTCGGGAGGCGGGCAGCTACCGCGCCGAGGAGCGCGGGATGATCCGCGGCCATCAGTTCAATAAGGTGGAGATGGTGCAGTATACCACCGAGGACGGCTCCGACGCCGCCTTCGACGAGCTGGTGGGAAAGGCGGAACGGCTGGTTCAGGGCCTGGGCCTTCATTACCGGCTGAGCAAGCTGGCGGCGGGGGACTGCTCCGCTTCCATGGCCCGTACCTACGACATCGAGGTGTGGATCCCCAGCATGGGGATCTATAAGGAGGTCAGCTCCGCCTCCAATGCCCGGGACTACCAGGCCCGCCGGGGCAACATCCGCTACCGCGGCGAGGACGGCAAGCTGCACCTGTGCCACACGCTCAACGCCTCCGGCCTGGCCACCAGCCGGGTATTTCCAGCCTTGGTGGAGCAGTATCAGAATGCCGACGGCTCTATCACCGTACCGGAGGTGCTGCGCCCCTTCCTGGGCGTGGACGTGATCCGCTGAACCCGCTGACCGGAAAACAGGGACGCCTGAAAAAAGGGCGTCCCTGTGATTTTCTCGTTTGATAGAACGGCAGTTTTGTATAAACAGATTGATATAATACTTATTGTTTATTTGGTGGCAAAGAAAGGATGAAAAAAGCATGGCCTATGCGGTGCCTAAGGACTATACCTGGGAGATCAAAATCGCCTCTTATGACGCGGGCGGGACCGGCGGCTGCGCCCTCCAACCAGCTCAAGCTGCAGCAGGAGGTAGGAGAGCTGCAGCTGAGCGCGGGCGGCTTGGATTACCAGACCTTTTACCGCCACGGGATGGTGTTTGTGCTCACCCGCACCCGGACGGTGATCCACCGGGCGCCGCTGCTGGACGAGCGGTGCGGCTGCGTACCTGGCATCGGGATTCCCAGGGGCCCAGTTTTTCCGCTGCTATCAGTTCCTGGATGGGGAAGAGCGGCCCCTTATCGAGAGCGTGTCCGCCTTTGCTCTGGTGGACTGCGAAACCCATAAGGTGCTGCGGGCCTCCGCCTTTGACCAGTTCGGGGTGGATAGTCAGATCGGGCGCTTCAACGGATGCCCCGATCCCGCCAAGCTGAAGCTGCCGGACGGGCTGGCCCCGGCGGGAGAGCGGGCGATCCGCTGGTCGGATACGGACTACAACCGCCACCTGAACAATACCGTGTACGCCGACATCCTCTGCGATTACCTGCCCGGCGGTATGGAGGGCAGGCGGCTGACGGATTACGCTATTTCCTTCCTGCGGGAGGCGGGGGAAGGGGAAACCCTTTCCATCGCCGCGGCGGAGCGGCCTTGCCCGGCGGCGGCGAGGCGTTCATGCGCGGGACGCACTCCCGCGGCGTGGGCTTTGAGGCCTGGGCGCGGTACGAAAACGAAGCGGCGGACGCCTGAGGGGGAAGAGGATGACGGGGGATTTCCAACAGGCGGTGCAGCAGGGAATGCTGTCTCTGAGGCGGGCGGCGGAACGCCCCGGCATTGGCGTGAAGCAGGAGCGTAGCCTGCACGCCATCCTGAAATATTGATGGAGCCAAATGAAGCGCTGCACGAACAGGTGCTGCCGGATACGGGGCAGATCGCGGACATTTTTGATGGGGAGCGGGTCACGGAGGTGCAGACGGGTCTTTTACCGCTCTGCGCAAAAAGCTGGAGCGGATGCTTCCTCTGTATCCGGTGACGGTGGTGCATCCCCTGCCCCGGGCCAAGCGGCTTATCTGGGTGGAGGAGGACGGCTCCTGGGTGACCCCCATACCTCTCCCAAAAGGGGCAGCCTTGGGACGCATTTGATCAATTGGTGTATATGGCCCCACTGCTGGGGCATCCCCACCTGACGGTGCGCCTGGTGCTGCTGGATCTGGACGAGTACCGGCGCCGCGACGGTTGGGGCCGGGAGGGGAAGCGGGGCTCCCATCGGTTGGAGCGGATCCCCTGTCTGGATGAGGGGGCGGCGCCTCCCACCGTATGGGATTTGCAGTCGGCGGCGGATTATGGACGGCTGCTGCCGTCGGAGCTGCCGTGTCCCTTCACCTCCGTCGACCTGAAAAAGTGCTCCGCCGCAGTGTCAAACAGACCCAGGGAGTTATTTACACTTTGTATAAATGTGGCTCAATAGTCCGGAAAGGAAAATCCGGCCATGCGTATGTATATGAGCTGGCAGAGAATTGCGCGGAAAATAACGCAGAAAAACGATAAACTTTAAGGTGTATTTTGTATTTATAATACAATTTGTATATAAAATATTCCGTTAAATTCCATATAAGGACAATAAAAGAAAATATGGCGGAGAAATCACGGCGGCCTGTGCCTCTGTTTTGACGATCGAATCCATGACTCCGATTCGGTCGTATTTTTTCCCGCTGCGTCCCTGGCCTTCTCGATCAAAGGGGAACAGGCGGACCGGAGAGCTGTCAGGAGGATTCCATCGGGGCCCGGAGGATCTCCACCACGCCTTCGCAATAGCCTACGCTTTCGTCCCCTGCCTCGCGGAAAACGGCCGCTTCCGCCTGCGATTCGTTCCGATAGGCCGGGCGCAGGTCCAGCACCAGATACTCCGTATCCGGGGTGGGATGGTATTTCAGCTCGTACAGTACCTCCCGTCCGGCGAGGTGGGCCACCAGCATACAGGAGGCCGTTACCGACGCCCCTCCGGCACCGTGTCCAGCGCTGCGTCCAGTTTAGCGGTTTTCTTCTTCGTGCTCCCGGGCATAAAGAAGCTGGTTTTGGAGAGTGGGAAGCACGGCCGTTTGGAACAGCAGCAGGCAGGCGGCTCCCGCGCCCAGGAGCACTGCCGGACGGTGCCGGGCGGGCAGGTCGGCGGTATGGAGCACGGCCGCGTACAAAAGAAAGGCCGTAACGCCGAAGCTGTATTGAAAGCCGATGTCGTATTGATACGGGTAAAGCGTGAGCAGATTGAGTAGCAGGGGCGCCAGCAGCAGCAGACGGCTGGGCTTCCGGGTCATCAGCGGCAGCCCCGCCAGCGGAACCAGCAGCTGGAACAGATACAGCCACTTGCCCGAATCCCCGGAGGAGGTGTGGAACAGCTGGGTGAGGAAAAATCCGGGGCTGCGCAGCAATGTCTTCGGCAGAGAGAGCAGCCCGTCCTCCCCGTCAGGTTGTCGTACCGGCCGAACATGGCGCCTTCTCCCGCTGCCTGCAGCCACACAAGGGCCAGAGCGAAGTAGAGAAGGGCAAAGGCGCCCAAGGACAGGGGCGTGCCGCCGGTCCTTCTCCGAGAAACAGAGGAACAGGGCGAAAAGATCACGTATACCGCCGCGTCCTCCTTCACCAGCATCACGGCCAGAGCGGATGCAAACATCAGCGGATAGCGCCGGTACTCGTAACAGGCGAACAGGGTCAGCAGCAGCGGGGGAGGAAGCAATTCTCGTGGATGTCGTAAAAAGCCTCCCGTGCTCAGGGCCGGGTAAAGAGCGTACAGCGCACAGAGAGCTGCCGCGGCTTTGGGAGACAGGCGCCGCTTGCGGCAGAGGAACAGCAGCGGGATCAGGCCGCAAGCCAGCACGACCGCTTGGGCGAGCTGCAAGGTATACGGGGAGGGGAACAGGTGGTACACAGGCAGGAGCAGATACCAGATGGGGGACAGATGCACCGCGAAATGGGACAGCAGACCGTTGCGCTCGCAGGTGGTCAAGGGCAGAAGGGTTTCGTCCATATAGTGGAACATCTGACAGAACAGGCCGAAATCGAAATTAGGGGCCCGATAGTTGGCGTAGCGCAGACAGGTAACGGCCCCCGACGCCCCCGTGAAAAAGACGCCCAACAGCACGGCCGCGGCGACAGCCCCCGCCAGCCCAGCGCAAACGGGAAAGGGGTGAATCCCCCGCTGCTTGAACAAGGGGATCCACAGCAGCATCAGGGAGATCAGCACCGCCGCGGCAAAGGCGTACGAGTCCGTCGAGGCATATGCTCCCACCAGCAGCATGGCGTACAGCAGGGAAGCGCCCAGCAGCAGATGATCATCTATACGGACGGCAGGGGAGGCCAGCACCGCCGGAACGGACAGGACGAGAAATCCCCCGGCCAGCGCCAGCGCCCACAGCCACAGAGGAAAGGAAGCCGCGGCTTCCGGCGTTTCGAAGGTTCCGCAGACAATGAGGGACACACAGCAGGAGAGGAACCAGGCGGCGGCTCCCCGCTTGAGACAGAGGGGAGAACGAACGCTTCGCGGATACGGGACATGGGATACGCCCCTTTCAAAAAGACAACTGTAGTTAAAAAGAGAGAACAGCCCCAGGATCAGGGAGGAAAGCGGGAAGCAATACCACGCCGGGTTTCGTTTTTCAATAACGATAGTCTTTAGAGGGGAAGGGAGAAGAGAGGCTGCCGTTTATGCCTCAACGGGGGAGATCCCCTCGGGAAACATCGCCTGCGGGCGGCTCGACAGGGGAAGAGGTCGTCCGGCTTGCGGCGAAGGGGAAGCCCTCATAAGCCGTGGCCGTCGTATAGATCACGGTGGTCGTGGCCGTCCACTCCGCCGTGCCGTCCGCGGCCTCCGGTCCAGTCTTTTCCGCCCGGGCGGGGAAGAACATCCCGCATCCCACCGTCAGCGTCAGCAAGATCGCCGCCACCGCGAGGAACCGGCGGCGTTTGCCGCCGTCCAGGGCGCTGGACAACCTCTGCTTCAGGGAGGCCTTCCCGCCGCCGAAGCCCGTGGACAGCACCGTGGCGCGCTCCATTTCCTGCGCGGCGGTATCCAACAGCAGATGGCAATACCGGTCCCGGGTGTCGGGGAGGCGCTGCGAAGCACCATTTCGTCACAGGCCAGCTCGCAGTCCCGCTCCATCATACGCTGAATCAAAGGGAGCAGGGGGTTGAACCAATGAAGGCACCGGCAGAAGGCCAACAGCGTCTGAAACAGCAGATCCTTCCGCCGAAGCAGTGGACCAGCTCATGCTGGAGCACCAGGGACAGCTCCTCCGGAGGGTAGGGACGGTCGGGAAGCAGGATACAGGGCCGGAACAGGCCGACCGCCAAAGGGCCGGGCACGCAGCGACACCGCCTGACCGGGAGGGAGGGTTTTCCCCCGGCGGCGAGAACCTCCCGGGCCACGCGGGCGTCCTCCCTCTCCAGCGGGCGGCTGAACCGCGCCGCCGTTCGACAGAATGAGACATGCCGAACCAGCAGGCAGGCCAGCATAAGTCCGCCGCCCAGCAGCCAAACCAGAAAGAGCACGGGATAGGGGTCGAAGCCCGGGGCGGAGGAAACAGCAAGGGCCGCCGCGGTTCCCCGGCGGAGCCGCGGGCAGGGAAACAGGGGAGGAGGGCCACGCTTACCGGATGGGCAGCAGGAAACCCGCCAGCACCACCAGCCAGGCGGCGTAACGCCACCGGGCGGCATACCGCTGCCCAGCGCCCGGCAGACCAGGCGGAACAGCAGGGCGATAACGGTCATGCTCAGGGGAGCAGACCAGCAGGCTCAACACGAAGGTTTTCATAACAGCTACCTCTTCCGTATGGCAAAAACGGCCGGTTCTGAAGCGGGGGGATCAGGATCCGCGCTGATTCAGCCAGTCGCGCAGCTCGTCGATATCCTCCCGGCTCAGCCCCTGCTCATCCAGCAGGGAACGGATCAGGCGGGGCGTCACCGCGCCGCCGAATTTGCTGACCAGGCTGCGGGTTTCCAGCTGAAGATATTCCTCCCGGGAAACCGTCGGGGGAGTATTCCCGCTCCTTGCCCGGCTTTTCCGAATGGAGAAAGCCCTTCTTTTCCAGCCGGTTCAGCAGCGTCACCACGGTTTGGGCTTCCAATCCGCCTGTTCCGGCGGCAGGGCCTCTATCACAGCGGTGGAGGTCGTATGGCGCCAGGCCCCAGATGGTTTTCATCACTAGAAATTCCGCGTCCGGAAGCTTTTTTCATCGGCGGCTCCCTTCCTTTTCCGGCTTTCGATGTCGCGAATAAAAACGACAACCGTCTTTCATTGGATTATATCAAATTGGGTTAAGAATTGTCAAGGGCAAAAAAAACCACGGCGGAGGACCAAACATTTGATCGTTTTCCTCTTGCGGCGGGGAGGATCGCGTAGTATAATGAACAAAAGTTCCGAAACTTTGTTCGATGGGAGGAGAGCGGTATGTGGCAGCAAAGCGAAACCTCCCTGGCCGCCCGCCGCGGACGATCCTTTGCCGAGGTGGTGATCGAGGGGGGAGGCTCCGGCAAAGCGGCCGGGGGGAGAAGCGAAGGCCTCCGCCGGGCGCATCCGGCGATTTTTGGAGATGCGCCGCCTGGGACTGCCCGCCTTTTCCCCCGCCGGACGGGACAAACGGCGGCAGGCGGCGGTGTTTTACCGGCAGGCCAGACTAATGGAGGATTTTGAGGACGATTATCAGGGGAACCACCCCTTTTCTATGTATTTTCCCTGTTACCAGGTGATGGATTACGAGCAGTGGCGCACGTATTTCTGGCGGAGCCGGTACGCCGGGCCGGGTGGAACGGACCTCCTTTTCTTATGTATTCGTCTATCTCTATGAGCTGATCCACCATATCGGTGCGGCGGACAGCCGGGACGGGCTGGATAAGCTGGCGCTGGTGTGGGATGAATACCGTGTCTTCGAGCCCAAGCTGGACCATTATCTGCCCGGATGGGTGAAGGATTATTATATCACCAGCGGGTTTGAGGCGCCCTTTGACGCAGTGATAGGGGAAAATGAACGGCTGCGGCGGCTGTACCCCTTCCTCTGAGGCCGGGGATTTCTACGATTTTACGCGCCGCTGTCCGCCTATAAAGCCGGAGGCCTCCCGATTTTATTCAGAGGAAACCGCCGGGCCTATGCGGGAATGCTTCAATTACCTGGCGGCCTCCCTGGTCCGTTATCAGGAGGAGGGCGGGCTCGAGTGGGAAAAGCTCCTTTTTTTCGATCAGCCGGAGAATGCCTGGCAGCCCTTCCCCAAGGCGTTGTACGACCCCGCGTGTGCCGGGGAGAAAAAGCCGCGTCGTCCGTTTCAGCGACACGGAAATCTACTGGTATGACGCGGGAGGTGGAGATCCACCCGGAACCGGGTGTGCCGGGGAACAGGCAAGCGGCTGATCGGGCAGCTTTTCAAACGGGTGGAGCAATTTTACCGCGAGGCCGCCCATTACCGTTACCGGCTCCAGGTGGATACCGACGGCCCGGAGGAGGTCCGGCGGCGCGGCGTTTTGGCGCCGGGTGGACAGCGCTATCGCGGAGTTTTACCGCCTTTCCCATCGGAAGGCGGTCACGGTGGACCCTCCGGTTGGAGCGGATCCGGGAAAACGCCCGGATTACGCAGGAAAAGCTGCTGGCGGAGCGGGAGGAGGACGAAGAAGCGTCTCCCGCGGCTGGCGCGCCGCCTTTGGAGGGCCGGTGCTCCCGGACAGGCTCCTGCCGCATCCGGCGGAGGGGAAAAGGCCGCGGCAGGAGCCGATCCCTGGGTCCGGCTGGTTCGCTCCTTCACCCCGGCGGAGCGGGAGGCCGTCCGCCTGCTGCTGGACGGCGCGCCGCCCCCGCGCCTGGGAGCTGGCCTCGCCGCAGCGGACAGATGCTGGAGGTGCTGGTGGACGGCCTCAATCAGAAGGCGCTGGACACGGTACAGGACACTCTGGCGGAGCTGTCGGATACCGTTATCGTATACGAGGATTACCGGGAGGAATTGGAAAGGGAATGCGCATTGAATCCGAATAATCCGCCCAAACGCATCACCAGCACCATCATCAACGCCCTGGGAGGCGGCGTGGTCCCTCGGGTAGGGCTGGAATATATCGCCGTGGGCCGGGATAAGGAAATCGACGCCCTGCTCCACGACGTGGAAATCATTTCCTCCGGCGGAGCCGCCTTCGCTTCATCGTGGGCCGGTACGGCAGCGGCAAAAGCTTTCTGCTCCAGACCATCCGCAACTACGCCACGGAGCGGGGCTTTGTGGTGGTGGACGCCGACCTGTCACCGGAGCGGCGGTTTGTCGGCTCCAAGGGCCAGGGGCTGGCCACCTACAAGGAGCCTCATGCAGAACATGTCCACCAAGACAAAACCGGACGGCGGCGCCCTGCCGCTGATTCTGGAGCGGTGGCTTTCCCGGATCAAAATGGACGTAGCCGACGCGGGCGGCGCTGCGGAAGGGGACCCGGATTTCGACCGCCTGGTGGAGAAGCGCGTCCGCCAGGTGGTGGGCAGCCTGGAGGGATGGTCAACGGCTTTGAATTCGCTAAGGCCGTGCTGTTGTACTATCAGGCGTACAACGCCGGAGACGATGAGGGGAAATCCGGGTCGTTCGCTGGTTCCGGGGCGAATACGGCACCAAGACGGAGGCAACAAAAACGAGTTGGGTATCCATCTGACCGTTACCGACGACAACTGGTACGATTTCCTGAAGATTTTCGCCTCCTTCCTGGTCCACGCCGGGTACCGGGGATGCTGGTCATTGTGGATGAGCTGGTGAATCTCTACAAGATTCCTCAGGCGGTGACACGGCAGAGCAATTATGAGAAGATTCTCACCGTGTACAACGATGTGCTCCAGGGCAAGGCCGGCACATCGGCTTTTGCTGGGCGGCACCCCTCAGTGCATGGAAGACAAATACCGGGGCGTATTCAGCTACGAAGCGCTCCGTTCCCGCCTGTCGGAGGGACGGTTCGCCTCCACGGACACCCAGGATCTGCTGTCGCCCATCATCCGTCTGTCCATGCTCACCTCCGACGAGATGTTCGTTCTCATTGAAAAGCTCATGTACATGCACGGCCAGCTGTTCGATTATGAGCCGCGGCTGACCCAGGACGATCTGGTCCGCTTCCTGACTATCGAATACAATCGGGTGGGCGCGGATACCCACATCACGCCCCGGGAGATCATTCGGGATTTCATCGAGCTGCTCAACATCCTGCTCCAGAATCCCGGCCGCGGGGTGGAAGAGGTTTTGGGAGAGGACGATTTCCTCACCGTCGGGGAGCCGGACGGCGGGGAAAGGACACCTTTGCGGAGTTTAGCCTATGAACGATATTTTCAGCGCCTGGCCCCTTACATTCAGGACTATATCTATGCCAATCACTGGGAGGAGCTGCGGACATCCAGAAGGCGGCCTGCCGGGTGATCTGGGATACCGACGACAACCTGCTGCTCTCCTCCGGCACCGCCTCGGGCAAGACGAGGAGGCGGCGTTCCTTCCCGTACTCACCGAGCTGTACCGGCATCCCGCTCAGTCGGTGGGCGTGCTGTACATCAGCCCGCTGAAGGCGCTCATCAACGATCAGTTCAAGCGCCTGGACCAGCTGCTGCTGGAATCCGGTCTGCCCGTGTGCAAGTGGCACGGCGACGCCTCCCGGACAGAAAAGGAACGGCTGGTGAAGCATCCCCAGGGAATTTTTGCAGATCACGCCGGAATCGCTGGAATCCCTGCTGATCCGCAAGCGGGGAGCCTGCTATTCCCTGTTTCACGACCTGCGCTTTGTCATCATCGACGAGGTGCATTACTTCATGCGGGGATGTGCGGGGCGTGCAGGTGCTGTCTCTGCTGGAGCGGCTGCAGCGCCTGTCCGCCCATGTGCCCCGGCGCATCGGCCTGTCCGCCACGCTGGGGGATATCGGGGCCGCCGAGCAGTGGCTGAACGCCGGAACGCCGCGCCTCTGCTGCCCGCCCCGGCGGGGAGGCGGGGCAGCGGAAAATCCGGCTGCTGGTGGAACGCTTTGAAAAGTCCGGCGGAGAGACCGCCGAGAAGGAGGGGGATAGGGGGAGACGGCTCCCTCTACGAATATCTCTACCGCATGACTTTGGATAAGAAGACGATCGTTTCGCCAACTCCCGGGAGGAGATCGAGCTGATCATGGCCCATCTGCGGCAGCAGGCCCTGAAGCACCATACCCCCGATGTGTACCGCGTCCATCACGGCAATGTTTCCGCAAAAACGTGGAGCAGGCAGAGGATGAGATGAAAACGTCGGAGGATAAGCTGGTCACGGGCGCCACCGTGACCCTGGAGCTGGGCATCGACATCGGTTCTCTGGATCAGGTGGTGCAGATCGGCGCGCCGGCTACCGTGTCCAGCTTCGCCCAGCGCCTGGGGCGCTGCGGCCGCCGGGGCCAGATCCCCCAGCTGCTGTTCACGGTTGTGGACGAGGTGCACGCCGCCGCCGCCGATACCCTGGGAGCGGTCAACTGGGAGTTCCTGCGCATTATCGCCATTTTGGAGCTGTATACCAAAAGGAAATGGATCGAGCCGCTGACTCTCCGGGACGCATCCCTATTCCCTGCTGTATCACCAGACCATGAGCGTCCTGCTCTCCGCCGGGGAAATGCCGCCCAAGCGCCTGGCGGAGGAGGTGCTGAGTCTGGCCGCTTTCCGGCAGGTGTCGGAGGAGGACTACCGTGTGCTGCTCCGGCATCTGCTGTCGATCGGCCATCTGGAGCATATGGAGGACAGCGACGGGCTGATAATCGGCCGGGCGGGGAAAGGGTGGTAAACGACTACCATTTCCTGGCCGTGTTCCAGGTGCCGGAATACTATCTGGTCAAGGAGTATAACGGCAGCGAGGGAGTATCGGTGGGTGCCGCCATCGGAACGGTGGACAAAATTTATCCGCCCCAGACCCGGTTCGCCCTGGCCGGGCTGACCTGGGAGACGGTGGAGGTCAACGCTAAGGCCAAGGTGATCTTTGTCAAGCGTGTGCCCGGCGTGTCCACCGTGGACTGGAATGGATTTCGACGGTGAGCTGCACACCGTGCTGGTGCAGGCCATGAGACGGGTGCTCTCCGGCGGGGAGGCGTACCCCGTATTTGAGCGCCTCCTGCCGGGAACGGCTGGAGGATATACGGAAGGTGGCCCAAAACTCCGGTCTCCTCACGCAGACGGTTATACAGCTGTCGGAGAATAAATTCGCCGTGTTTCCCTGGGTGGGCACGCGTCAGCTGTATACTCTCCACTTTTGCTGCTGCAGCGCGGGCTCAAGAGCCGGCTGCTGTGGCGGACCTGCGTGTACTTGGAGATTACGGTGCGGTCCGGATTCCCCGGGCGGGGCGTATATCGAAGCCGTTATTCGGGAGATTCTCGCCTCCCGGCCCGACTTGTTTTCCTTGCCGCTGCCGGATAAGGTGCAGATCGGCCATAAATACAACGAATTTGTTCCCCGGAGCTGCTGAAAAGGAATTTGTTCTGGATTTTCTGGATTTTGACGGCCTGCAGGCCGGTCTGTCCTTTTCGGAATAACCGCTCAAACAGCCTTCCGCCCTACCGCCGGTGAGGCGGTAGGGCGGGAGGCTGAACCATGTCAGGCGGGGAACCGAGCAGCATTAAGCACTGTGGTAACGGGCATGTCGTCTATTCAAAGGTGGGTGTGCAGTCTTGTCAATGGTCACGTTTTTTCATGTTTTCCGCTCCCGGAGGTGAAGCGCGCAATGTATCAGGCTCTCTACCGCAAATACCGGCCGAAGACGTTTGACGACGTCGTCGGTCAGGAGCATATTACCGAGACGTTGAAAAAGCAGGTCGAGACCGGACGGCTGTCCCATGCCTACCTGTTCATCGGCACGCGCGGCACCGGCAAGACGTCCTGCGCCAAGATTCTGGCCAAGGCCGTCAACTGCGAGCATCCGGTCAACGGCAATCCGTGCAATCAGTGCGCCGCCTGCCGCGGCATTGACGACGGGTCAATCCTCGACGTGGTCGAGCTCGACGCCGCGTCCAACAACGGCGTGGACAACGTGCGCGCCCTGCGCGACGAGGCGGTGTTCTCCCC
>VOFE01000621.1_pt1 | contig 50001 bp, 78 predicted proteins | sample 5384071 | NCBI WGS metagenome assembly VOFE01 (sample SAMN12384724, study PRJNA508395) | human gut metagenome | isolation source: healthy gut D | host: Homo sapiens
GATCATAATAGTAATCCAGCGCTTTTTTCTGCTGGGGCATGCCGCCGTTGATATAATCCGCCAGATCCCCGCCGCCGCTTTTGAAAAAAAGCCGGTGTCCTCAAACACGATCAGACGGCGTTCTGCAAAAAAGGGTAGGGTTTCCGCCAGATCGATCACTTCTTTGATCTCCGTCTTCTTCCCCTCATACCGGGTGTAATTCATCGTATCCCCCTCCGCTATCATGGCTTTGACAAAAATTTTCCTGTACTGCCGCTTGAGATAATTTTCTCCGCCGTACAGCAGATAGATCTGTTTAAATTGTCCTGTTTTTAAATCTTCATTCAGGCTTTTCATAACTCTTGTATTATAAAGGAAATCCCCCGCTTTGACAAGACTTTCTCTCAGACTCCGCCGGAAACCGTTCCGCTGATTCGGATCCGGCGTCCGTCTGTCCGCACGGTCAGCGCCCCGTTCTCCTGTGTGGAATATATTTTACTGCCGGTCTTTTTTAAGCCGTTCAACCGTCTCTGCATGCGGATGACCGTACCGGTTATCCTGCCCCGCCGAGATCAGGGTCAGGGAAGGCTGCACGATATCCAGGAATCCGTCGCTGCCGGAATTCTTCGAACCATGGTGGGCAGCCTTCAGCACATCGCACCGTTCCAGTCGCCCGCTGTTGACCAGCGCATTTTCTCCGCTGCCTTCCACATCCCCGGTAAACAGCATCCGGAATGCTCCATATTCTGCTTCCAGCACGAGACGCCTCATTGCCCGGCTCCAGGTCGGCATCCGCCTCCGGCGCCAGGCATTCAGGGTAAGTCCCCCGTCCGTGATCTTCTCTCCCGCATCCATGACCAGCACTCTTGTGCCGGCCTCTGCCGCGGTGAACGCCAGCCCCTGAAGCACCCTGTCATGATATTTTGCCGGCGGAAGTACCAGATTGCATATCCGCACCCCGAATGTCTGATCTTCCAGCATTTCCCGGATGCCGCTGATATGGTCCCCATTCCCCGTGGGTCACAAAGACATAATCCAGGCTGTCCGCGCCCCGGCTCAGAAGACAGGGGGCTGATCCGGTATGTCCCCACATCCGATACATCGCTGCTTCCGCCGTCGATCAGAATATCCGCGGACGGGCCTCTTATGTGGATACAGTCGCCCTGTCCCACATCCAGCACGGTAACACTGACCTCGTCGCGGGACAGGAACCCTTCCCTGCACGCGGTCCCACAGAAGGATCATGCCTGTTGAAACGAGCAGGAGCGCCATGCCGTGGGGCCTGCCGATCCTTTTCTTCTCCCGCTTCTTCATCCGGATATAAAGAATCAGGACAATGGCAATCATCATGTAATATAACATAAGCTGCCACATGTCCGGCCGTCCGGTCACGATCCGGCCGAAAGGGAGACCGCTGCTCCACTCACATACCATGTCATACGCAGCAGGACCGCCCTGCAGAGCTGGAGCACCGCGCCGCCTCCGGGTTCCCAGAGAAGAGCCAGCGCAGAACCAAAAAAGCCCCGCTCCCATGGCGACCGGCATGAGCGGGATCACGATCAGATTCAGGAACACCGAATAAGGCGGGATCTCAAAATAAAAATAAAGCAGCGGGCCCAGAAGCATGAGGTTCACCGCGATACTGGTGGACAGTCCGGTCAGCACCCACAGAAGGGCTGCTGATATCCGTTTCTTCACTCCGCTTTTCCAGTGCTGCTTTTTCCTGATCTGTTCACAGCCGAAAGCCTCTGCGAACACCGGGGCAAAGAGCGCGATTCCGAGGATCGCGCCGTAAGACAGAAGAAACCCTGCATCGGTCAGGTACAGGGGCTGCCCTGCGCATAAAATTGCCGCCGACACGGCCAGGCTGGTCAGCAGATCATAATCCCGTCCGGTAATCTCGGCCCCGATCCGCACCAGGAACATGATGAGCGCACGCAGGCTGGATACGCCGGCCCCGATCATCAGGCTGTACAGGATCAGAAGGGCTGCGCCCGCTGAGTATTCCGGACGGTTTTACACCCCAATTCCGGAGATAGGAAACCGACGTTCCGATGTGAAGGAAACCGCGCTTCCGTTTTAATGGAAACCTGTATTCCGGAGTCATGGAAACCGCATCTTCTTTCCTTATAATGTATGTATGCGTCACTTGACGTAAATACATACATTATAAGGAGGTCAGCTGTTATGACCAAATATCGTGAGATCATCAGGCTTACCAGTCTGAATCTCAGTCAAACAAACATCGCACTTAGCTGTGGTGTGTCCAAGAAAACGGTCAATAAGGTTTTAAAAAGCTGCCAGAGAAAAGGAATCTCATGGCCGCTTAACCCAAACCGGACCGATGCTGAGATTGAGCAACTTCTGTTCCCGAAGAAGAACAGTCCTGCGTCTCAGTCAAACAGGCGTATGCCGGACTATGCGCATATCCGCAAGGAGCTTCTCCGTAATGGGGTGAATAAGAAACTCCTCTGGACGGAATACCTCGAGGAATGCCGCCTTTCCGGAGACGAGCCGCTTATGTATTCCAGTTCTGCTATTACATCCAGCAGGACGAGCAGAAGCGTCGTGCCACCATGCATATCAGTCGTAAGCCTGCGGAACAGGTTGAGGTAGATTGGGCTGGTGATCCGGCACACATCATAGATCCGGATACCGGCGAAATCCTGGATGCCCACATTTTCGTAGGGGTGATGACTTACAGCCAGTACCCATATGTTGAGGCATTCATGGATGAAAAGCAGCCATCGTGGATTGCTGCACATGTGCATATGTACGAGTACTTTGGCGGTGTCGCCAGGATTCTCGTGCCGGATAACTGCCGTACTGCGGTGGATCATAATAAGGGCTGGAAAGACTAGCGGATCAATGCCGTCTATCACGAGATGGCAGAACACTATGGCACTGCGATCATTCCAGCCCGTATTCAGCCCCTCGCGATAAAGCAAATGTCGAAGGCAGTGTGGGGAATATCTCCACATGGATCACCGCAGCCCTGCGTAATGAGCAGTTCTTCTCCCTCAGTGAGTTAAACCGGGCAATCCGACAGAAACTGGAAGATTTCAGTCACCGCCCTTTCCAAAAGAAAGAGGGCACCCGATACGAAATCTTCCGCGATGAAGAAATGCCATTGCTGGCACCTTTACCTGCCACCCCATATGAACTGGCGGAATGGAAACAAGCCACCGTTCAGTTCAATTATCACATATCCTTTGCCGGAATGCTATATTCAGTTCCACATGAATATATAAAGCGCAAAGTTGATGTGAGGGTTACAGATAAAACGATTGAATTTTTTACAATCACAACCGAATCGCATCCCACCGGCGTTTGTATGGCCGTAAAGGGCAGTACAGTACGGTTACAGAACACATGCCGACTTCCCACCAGCAGTACCTGGAATGGAACGGCGACCGCTTCCGTAAATGGGCGGAACGGATCGGCTCCAGTACCCATCAGGTAGTTGATGCAATCCTTACCTCCAAACGTGTAGAACAACAGTCCTACCGCAGCTGTATGGGGCTTTTGAAACTGGCCGACAAGTATTCTGTCGATCGGTTGGAAGCCGCCTGCCGGAAAGCACTCTCCTTTACGGCCACTCCCAGCTATAAGAGTATTAAAAACATCCTTGATACCGGGAGCGACCTGCTGGAGGCATCGGACAAAGCAGCAACAGGCAGCCATACACACAGAACCGTCAAAAAGAGCAGCCATGCGCTTACAAGAGGCGCAGATTACTACAGGAGGTAAGGAACCATGACTACACAAAGCACCATTGATAAACTCATTGAAATGCGCCTGACCTCTATGTCAGATGCATTCCTCACCCAATATCGGACCCCAAGATGAAGGAGATATCCTTTGAGGATCGCTTCGGGATGCTGGTGGATATTGAATACAGCAACCGTAAGAGCAATAGCCTGAAGCGACTGATACGGGGTGCCGGGTTTGACCAGCCGGATGCCTATATTGGAGATATCAACTATACTTCCGGACGCAAGTTGAACCGATCTTTGATTGAACGGCTTGCAACATGTGAATACATCACAGAGCACAGGAATCTCTTTATCACAGGCGCAACCGGGAGCGGCAAGACCTATCTGGCCTGTGCATTTGGGATGGAAGCATGCAAGCAGCGTTTTAAAACAAAATACGTTCGTCTTCCGGACCTTCTCCTGGAACTGGAAATGGCACGTAATGACGGCACATATAAGAAATTCCAGGGGAAATATGCCAATCCGGTTCTGCTGATCATTGATGAATGGCTCCTGCTGAAACCAACTGAATCCGAACAGCATGACATTCTGGAGCTTCTCCATCGGAGACGCAGGAGATCCTCTACCATCTTCTGCTCCCAGTATGATTCCAATGGCTGGTATGATCAGCTTGGTGGAGATGACAGTCCCTTATCGGAAGCAATCCTGATCGCATCAAACACGATGCATATAAGATCAACATCATCCCGACAGATCCTACGAATTACAGATCCATGCGGGAAGTGTACGGGTTGGATCCGGCATTAAGCGAGTAAACTCGCAGGCAACAAACAATCATTAAGTGCGGTATCCCTGTTCCGGTTTAACGGTTTCCTTCCGCCGGACTGGCGGTTTCCGTTCCTCCGGAACAGCGGTACTCCCGCACAAGAATATTCACCCGCCGCGCCGGAGACTGTAAAGCCGAACCCGCACGGCGAAGTGCGTTATAGATCCCCATCCCGAGAAAAGTCATGTGAAGCCCCGATATAATTTTCGGCACCACTTAAAAAGTGGAAATAGCCATTTACAGGCTTTACACACAATACACATCTATTTTTGATAATGTGTTCTATGTAGAACCAGCGTAAAATAGCTATTTCAACACCGTTTACATATGTAGATAATGTATGCCTTTTTGATTATCAATGGCGTAATCAAATGCATTGCTACAATAATTCTTTTGGTAATTCTTTAGGTGCTTTTCTTCTAATAATTTTATAAAACCCGGGCTTTTTCCCATCCTCTTCATAATTTTGAATCCATCTCTTCTTTTAAATGCCTCCAGGATTTTCTTACTAATCAGGCCGATTTCAAATCTAGGACGGCTGCGGTTATCGAAAATTTTAATATAATCATCGAACCCCCATTCCGCCAGTACAGGCTTTACATATTCCATATCTAAGTCGGACAGCATTGCTATCAGCAAGTCAATTCTACTCTCAATATTCAGTTCCCTAGAGTACAGCAATCTGTTCTTCAATTGAGAAGAGACATTTTGAGGATCCGCTATTATATCGGAGATATATGTTAATGCTAAAGCATATATCTTAGCCTGCATTTCTTTATCCCAATTATCATATGACTGTAGCAATTCCGGCAAATCGGTTTCAAAAATTATTTTCAAGAATGTACATACATACTTTGGTTGAATAGTGCTCGTTAATTATAGAAAATTCCTGATTTGTAAAGGACATAAGTTTGATTTTTTATCTCATCACTAACATTCCACTTCAGCACTTCCGATAATTCTTGAAGGGAAAAAATCTCATCGTCCATAATATCCACATACTGATCGATATTTACGTTGATAAAGTTTAGTACATGATCCGAGTACTCATTACGCATAAACACCAAATTTTCTTTTTGTCATAGGAACGATAGGTATCTTTATAAGAATATCAATCTTTTCATCTGAAATTCCTGAAATAGAAAATTCTTTAAATTCCAACTTAAACGATGATAGAAGTTTTTCATATCTTGTATTTTCAATATCATTACATGATGTGAAACTTGTAAACATCTGTTCTTTAGATTCCTCTGTACAATTATAATCTGAAAAATTAAGAATCATATCATGGCAATTGATGAAAGAAACCAAAGTATGGTCTATCTCTGTTCCTTTCTGCTTTTCAAAGTAAGCAAAAATGTTTTTCCTCTGAATAGTCCACCGAATCATTGTCTAATAATCTTCCCCATAAGGATGAATCTTCAACTTGTACTATCCGAGAAATAACAGTGTTTAAACACTGAATATATTTCTCTTTTGTTCTTTTGTAATATCAGAATTGTTTAATATAGTTACTACAGCCGTCTCATCATCCATAATGCAGCCTTCACACATTTGCAACATCACGTCAATGTATTGTGCTATATTCTTTTCAATATATTGAGTGATTGCAGAATCTGATATGAAACATAAAATCGAATAATTTTTATGCAGTATTGCCTCCTGATCTTCTATGCCACACATCTTGCGCAGCATAAGCTGAATATTTTCGCTATTTATCACATATAGCGACTCCTCATAGATGCTTTGAAATAAAGCCTTATTTGACTTTTCATAGTCAATACCTTTAAATCTCACTTCCAAGAGTCTAAATCCAGCTACAAGTTTTTCAATATCCACATCATCATTAATCGAAAGATAATTCCGCTCATTTGATATATAGTCGCTAATGACATTATCCTGATTCATCAAGCAGATTGTATCGCTGTCCGAATAATACAATGTGTAAACAGAATATTTCCATATCTGTTTCTCTGATAAGTTTTTTCATCAAAAGCCTCTGCCAACATCTCTGGCCATCTGATATTAAGATTTCGAACAAGCTCAGGTAACGCTGTTCGAGTGTCAAAAAGTCCCCAACAAATTCATAATTTTTTGTATTTTTAAGCTGATTTATAAATCTATTTAAGTATTTCGCTTTTTTCTGGGGTCCTTAATAGATAAGCAAACAAGTCAAAATTTAAGGTCTCTTCTTGATCAAAATCTACGATTTTGAGCCGTGAAAATAACTAATTGGGGATTTTTTAATCGGTAGGTATACTCTTTAGCCTTTTTGTCTGCAACGCTACGCAAGAAAAATTTTATCATTACGGCTCAGACTATTCTCATAAAAATATGTCATATAATCGCTATAGGTCTCGTCAATATAGCCATTACGAATGAGGTATTTTAATAAAGAAAAGTATTCACTGCCTTTTATTTCAGTAAATTCATTTACATGCCCAATATCATTTTTACTCGTTACACTAAATATACTATCGATATTGTCCCTATTAATTATTTTACATAGTTGTTTATTTCGCACAAAATTCATTTCTCGTTTTATCTCTGACAAGCTTTCTTCTAAAGCGGAAAGCTTGTTGTCTTTACGATTTTCCACTGCCAGTTTACGTTTTTGATATTCCTCTTCCAACTTCGCCGACAATGGTTTTTTACGCCCATATACATCAACTGATTTCTTACTATCATATACGAGATCCAATTCACTTTGTTTATCAAGGAATTCATCAGATACCATTTTTATTTCTTCGTTCTTTTGAGAGTATTCTTCCTGTAATCTTGATAATTCATTTATTATAAAAATATCCTTACTTTCAAACAACGTATGAACAAATCCTCGATTCAATTGTAGGTCGCCAAAATCACGCGGAAATAAATTCTTATATGTAATCATAGCAAGCATTTTATTACAATCCAATTCTGTTATGTTTATACGGTTATAATAAATTACAAACTCATTATAGATATTTTTTTAGAAGACGCATATCATCAATATATAATGATAACCCCTGTAAAAAATTCTATCAAAGCGTTCTAAAATCCCGCCTTTTTCAAGAGATCAAGAAATTGATCATAGGAATTAGAACTGTCTAAAACCGGTACAACAGGAATGATATAATCGAAAAACTTCGTTCTATCTTTTGATACAAAAATGTCATCACGCAGCAAATAGAAAAAACGAATAATTTTTTTATTATCCTTTTGCAGTCGGATATTCACAAGAGTATTTACCTCTCGTAGTCGTTCAAATATGCTATTTACATTAAAGCGGTCCATATCTTCAAAAACAATCGCATCAACCTCTGCATTCTCAAACAAATACAACACTTCATTGAGATATTTGTCAAAATATGAATCATTGCTCTCTTCAAATATCTCGATCTCATTTCCCTTGAAAACTCAATTTACGGAATACATTTTTATTCTTCTGTATTTTTACCACTCCATAAATTACGATTCCTAATAATATGGTCAAGATAATCCCACTGATCAGCAGGCTATATTGACTAATGGTACACAATAAAATTGTTTTTCAATATATTGTCCGGCAATGATAGCACATAATTGCCCCAGGATTTAAAAAAAAACGAAATATAGTATCATAAGCACTAACATAAGTATTATTACTGTACTTTTCGCAATATCCGATCGCTCAATTTTTCTCTTAACTCTAAAATTGGTTTGAGGAATTTTATCAGAAGGTATCTGGTGTATCAGTTGATTTAATATTTTCCCTTCTAATACAGATTCTTTAATCCCTCCCTTTTCTTCATGATCCTTTTTGGTCAGCATCCCCTGTTTCTTCTTCTAAATCCGGAGATTGGAAATGTGCAAGAGAAATATGTAAAAACTGTAACTTACTATGTTTCTTCTTATATGACTCCAAAACGCTGCTTTTACCTGCACTATATGCACCCGAAATAGCTACGTTCTTTATATCCTGATTCTCAAATACATAATTGATTGCATCTTCATATACTTTCAGCTCAATATCATTAATTGGTGTTAATCGTTCAAAATGATATTCATCTTTTGTCATACGCCACTCCCTCTAGTACAGTTATATTGTTATTACTTTTCCGCTGGCTTCAAAACTATATATGTCCTACTACCCGCTCTTTCAAATAAATCTTCCCAGAATTTATATCCAAAAATTTTCTGGTTATATAAATTATCAACAGCGGTTCTAATCTCGGATTCTGCTGTGGCCTGTCCACTATACTCTTGGTACCATGTTGAAAACTCTTTAACAAGCAAATCTTCGTCCATGCCAATCTCATAACCATTTCTTATATGGAGAAAATAGACCATATATGCCTCAGTTTTACCTATAGCTCTCCCTGTTGACTTTTGCACAAAAAAGGCTGCAACAATTACCAATTGCAGATAATTAAAAGATTCTCAGGATGATTAATAGCAGCCATCAGTTCCAGCCCTGCAGCTATTGCTTTCTTCAGGTCAATCTGACATTTCCTAATTTATAGGAAACAGCATCATTTCCCAGAAAAATCATCCCTTTTCTATCATCATCTGGGATTACCATAATATAACGATCTACAATACCGGCACCGGTTTTTCATCCATTCCCAGCTCTGCAGATGCCTTCATTAATTTCGTTTTCAATTCATCATCAAACTCTATCGCTTCCTGCCTTGTCATTCCCGGGCTCCTCTCATCATATTTCTTTTATCCATATGTATAATCTTATCCAATTTTCCTCTTTCCATCTTTAAAAGCAATTGATCTTTATATTCATCGTACACATCCAGAAATCCGCCATACAGATGATTGCCTTCTACAGTGTCCAACTCATACTCGTCCTTATCCACAACTGCAAACAGCCGATTCTTTCTTTCAATTGGCAATGGATGCTCCGGATCATAAAACCAGGACTTGTATAATACTCTGTCCGTATAATAATATAAATCAAAAAATCCATATACATCATAGGAGCAAGATACGTATACTCCTCCAGTATTTTATTTTCGCCACTGTTTTCCATCATGATTTTAAGAACAATATGGTATGCGATCATATCAGCGTCGAATTCTTCTTTTTCCGGATGTTTCTCAGAATAGTGTTTTCCAATATCAGCCAGATAAGCATGTGCTACTTCGTGGGCCAGACTAAAGACAACAATTGTCCAATAGCAGTCTTCTGCCAGTTGCAGAATCTGTACATCACCGGTTACAAGATGAAGAAGGACATCATTTGCATATTGTCCCTGCATATTTCCGAAAATACAAACCTCATTCATTAAAAACAATGTATATCGAAAACATTCACTGTAGACATCCAGATTATCAAAATCCTTAGACCACTTAAACATAACCAGCAAAAGGATATGACCGTCGATTCAAAAGCTCGTCTATATGGATAAATGCCGGATTCTCTTTATCATCATATATGTAGCTGTTAATGGTGTGCTGATATCGATTGCTCAATGTAATATCATCAACTTTATAGCCATATTCCTTTTTCAAAATACTGCTTAACCAGCTCAAACATTCTGGAAAGATTATAGTGCTGCATATTATTTCTAAGCTGCTCTTCTGTAAAAAATCAGGAAAATACTGCAGCATTCTTTTTATACCTCTTTCATCATCTTTTTACAGTACCGCCACCAAACTTGAACAAATCATATAATTGTGGCACCATAAATTTTTCAACAAAAGGCATTTGCTTTTCATTATTAGATATTTTTCTGTCTGGCTGATCCACTTTTCATTTCTCCCCCTATTTCTTTTTATTGCAATATACAGTCTTCAAATCATCCTATTATACCTCTAGTCATAATATCTGTTATTGCTTTAGAATCCATACCTAATCTTGTTAATGCACAGCAGTATATTAATCCCATTAGCGCAAATGCTGTATTTGCTACTTCGTCACTCACTCCGGTGCTTCCGTTATGAGTAATGTTGTTTCTTGCTTTGACAAATCCCTCAATATTTTCATGAGTAATTGAATGTCATATCTTTTAAGAAATGGCTCCAGTTCGCTAATATGCTGATCCCACGCTTTACAGACTCTATTTGCTAAAGGTTGATCCCAATGTGCGATAAGCTTCCGAAAATATTATCATACATTTTTTACGCATATTATTCTTTTCTTGGCTTTCCTGGTCACCTCGCAATTTATCTTGCTCTTCTTTATATTCTTGAACCATTTTTTTAACCATCTCAATCAAGTCCGCAATCTCCGGGGACTTTTCCAAGCGAACTCCTTCTAAATCCAATTCCATTTCTAAAGCAGAACATATATGTCTTATTTTTCCTATATCTATTGTATGTGCATCCATATCATCCTTTGGTATAATTAATAAAGGCAAACCTTTATGCTTTTTATCCGTCTTGGCCATATTTTTAAGTATATTTTCAAAAACTGTTTCCTCTAAACTACGTACTTGAATGATATTTAACCATTTTCTATGTGAAATAACATCTGGCTCTTTCATATGGCATTCTGCAAAGCTACATTGATTTTCTCTTGGTCTCTCTTAATTTTCTTAAATAAAGAAATCTTTTCAAAAGAAACACTATTTCTAAAAGTTAAAAAAGAGCAGAGATCACACACTTGATTATAATAATTTAATAAACTTGAAAAGGTTTGCGGCTTGCTAAATTCTATGTCCAAGATTGAATTAGAATTGAAATAGAATCTCCTTCTGTAACAGATTTTTTTGCGTTACAAGTGAATAAAATTTCCATTTTGTCACATATTCATTTGATGCAAATTCAAATATTCGACTATCTTTATCCATTTCATATGTAAATAAATTAGGGGCTCCTTATCCCGTATTTCATGTAAAGCATTACATGGATAAATATCTTTAATACATCCATTTTCAAAACGTATTCCATCGAACCACATGTGCTCCAGTGACAGCCAATTTTTAGATACAATATAATTCCAAGTATTAAGGATTTTAGTACTTTTTATGTTAATATCAGTACCGGAATAAATACCAATAGTAGCCTCTCCATGTGTCGTGCCGCAGATATAGCCACTTTCATCAGCCTTCAAAAACGACCTCATCTCCTAAAAGATCAGTTTTCATAAAAACAAATTTAAAATCTTCACCGGAAAATGCTATATTCTCTTTATCTGTTTTTATAATACCAGTTACATTATGAGTATTTTGTTTTTCTCATTAATTTTTACCTTTCCTATCCTATAGGATCTAACACATCATTTGTTACCTTTTTTCACCAATTCTTGCTAATATGCCTAGATGACTTCATTACATATTCAATCTAACTTATCACATCTATTATAGCCAGAGTTTCCAAGTTTCCCATAATCCATAAAACTCTCAATGAGTTTTAAAAAGAATGATGGTTTAACTATCTGCTTTTTTAAGGCTTTGTATAATTCAAACCAATCTTTGTAAAAGGTCATACAGCCTGTCACAACATAATACACTTCCTGTTGCTCATCATACTGAGGCAGAACCTTAAACTTTTTGTTTTCTGTTGACACAGTAAATTCAATATTCTCAATAGAATAAATGTCACTTTCATCATTTTCTTCGCTGAGATTTACCAAACCAATCTCCTGTAGAACTTCGAGTTCCTCTTCAATTTCACTGCCATGCAAAAGCCCTATCATTAATACTAAAATAGTTTTTATAAAGCATGGCGTCTTCTTCTGTGAAATCTATACAGGTATTATGAACCATTTTACACAACTCAGTATCTCTTATATAAAGCGGTACAGAATAATTCCTTCCATCAGATACTTCTATGTCATATGTCAAATCACATAAGATCTGAAGCAAAGCTGCGGATGACCTGTCTAGTAGCGCTAAACGATCTAGCATAACTCGTCTAAAAGTTCCTTGCTCGAAGCATTCTTGCGTCAAAATGCACGCCCACAACCGCTGAACCGTTTCGTCAGATACAGTTTTTTGCCCTATCCAAGAAATAATCTATCCAATCATCTTCTGGGGCCTTCCTCATTTCGTCTTTTTGTGGTTTCCATTGTTCATATAACTGATCTGCCTTCACTAAAATATTAGCTATGTTTTTATAATGGCGCCTCATTTTGGGAACCGCATACAACCTGGCCCGCAATCTCCATATCGTTTGCAGACGGCTTCCCCTTCTCTTTAATCACATCATTTAGATACTGATCTGCAGCACTATATTTTGCAATATATTGCCTATAAATTTGAGTAATTATATTTCCTGTAGATTCTATCCCTCCAGTAGATTTTTTTCTGAGAGAGATAAAATTTTTTCCAAATCGTCCATAAAAATCACCTTATAATAAAATAGAATTTTATCGTATAGAATATTTTATAATCATGATAGACATATTTTTCGAATTGATCTCCGTAATCTGTAAGCCCAATCATTCGTTTCTCACAAAATACCCTTCCCATTTTTGCTGCTTCCGTTTCAAGGCAATGAAAATATTCCGAATCTATTATCTTATTATATCTCCATTCATCTACCAAATAAGCATTATCTGGTATCTCAACCAATGAAAGGCGAATCATGTTGTCAATATACAGAGGTATCTTTTTCCGGAAAGTCACACCCAGCCTCATATCCTAATATTCCACAATTGCTGTATATTACAAAACTTCCCTCAACATTTGATTTTTCTATTTTTATATTAATTAAAGGTTCACAGAGGCCCTTGTTGGGAAGTATTTTTAATATTTTAGCTTCATCTGGTGTGATTTGTTTAATGATCTCTGCAAAAGAAGGATGAACGAAGTCCATCGTATCTCTATTCATACTCGCTCCCAGGAGATCAACATACATCTTTTGAGCTCTCCTTTATTCGCATACCGCAGCGCTTCTATGGTTGGTACAGCAATTTCTGGTGGTGGTGTTTGAATCTTTTCTTTAGATATCTTCCTATTTTCAAAATATTTTGGAATTTCTTCATCTAAATATTTTGCAATCTTCTCATACCCCCATACGAGTGCTGATATAGGTGCCAATGCTACCCCTCACTGCTCCTTGCAGCGTATTCCCAACTTCAGAAAAAGATGGATGCAAAACGTCATCATACACTTTATCAACAGGAAGTTTTTTTCCTACTTCTTCCCAAAATTTTTCCTTATCACCCATAAACACTACTCCCTTTTCTAACTATAAACATCCTGTCATATCATGGTTATTTCATCAATGCCTTATAGCAATGTACAAGCTCCTTATGTGTTACAATTGTTCAACTCAATTTATTATGCCAGACGCTCTCCCCAGCCTCACTTTGCCTTCTTCTATTACAATGGTCTTTATTTTCAAGAGATTATCCACGGCCCTGATTTAGTCTTATATCAGACAGTTCATCCCCTGTCTGATTTCTGTACCAAACTTTAAAATTTTTTAAAAATGTCTCCTCATCCTCTCCCTGTTCGTACATCCGGTTCTTATGTAAATAAAGGACAATATAGCTTTCATTTTCGTCCAAATCAACTTTCAGCGATTTATATATTGCAACAGCGGACAATAGATAAAGCTGTATATAATTTAATAGAGAGTCCGGGAGTCCAAAAGACAACGCCCACTCTACAGCTGCTAGAAGAAACGCTTTCTGATTTACCAGAATATTTCCAGGTTTAACAGAAAAGGAACCCTTTTGGTTTAAATCTATGAGTTCCATCATAGGCCCCTTTATCTGGATATATTTCTATATAACGCTCTACTAAATCACTTCCTGCTTTTTTTTGTCAAATCCCAAAGTAGCTGCTTGTTCTTCCATATATTTCTCTAATTCTTTGCGGAATTTGCCAGCCTCTTCTACATTCATTCACTCATTTCCTCTGCTTTTCTATATATTTCTTTCTGCATTTCTATGTAGGCAAATTGATTACTGCATATTTCTCCAATTCAATGCGCAGTTTCTTCCAAAGCGGAAGTAAAATATTATTATAGTACTCTTGCATCTCATCAAATTCATCAAGCACAATCTTTTTCTTCGGATCCTTTTCTGTATATAATTCATCCAAGAGGCTGTTACAAACACGAAACGTATCCATGAGTTTGTCTGGTGTTTGAGAGAAAGCACAGCTTTGGTAGTCAGTTTTAAGCTTATCCTGAATGATATGTACAACGAGCCGAAAGCGTACATCCCTTTGGAATATATCTCGAATTATGAATGTCATAAGCAGCATCTTCCATTCCATCAAAAGAAGACCGTTGTAAGCGCAATCATGATACAATGGGGTAGCAGCTCTCCTAATCCGTTAAGAAAACTTTTTATATAGAAATCAATCTTGGTGCTAATACTTTCTAAAAGACATGCGCTTGTTATTGCGTCTGCATCCGTCTCCAGCATCTGATAAGCCTGTGGATCCAATGCGAAAGAATTTCCCTGCGCATAAAGCTGCTGTACTCCCATCTTTCTTTCCAGGAACTTCAAGTGTCCTCCTACATGATGGCCTAGCTCATGAAATAATATGAATTCCATTCCAAATATTGTAATCAGTTCAGCTAGCTTTAAACGCTCTGGGTCTTCTGGACCTATGTAAAATGCGATCTGCTTGTATCGATTGTCATATTGGCATATCTCCGGAGTCACAAAATGTTCAATCCTATAGATTCCTTCATACATTCCTCTTCGCCTACTTGTGGAAGAAGTTCACTTCGCCCCATAAGCAAAAGAACATGGTGATATAATTGTATAACCGTAGCAATTGAAACATTAGTATATGCACTGTCTCCCATCTCATAAGCTACCGCATTAAAATCTTGGTTATCGGAAAATTTGACATGAAAATCTATCGCTCTCACAGGCAGATGATTAATATGTTCACATTCTGATTTTAGAGCAGAAAGTAAATTTCCATCTGAATTCTTCTAAGATATAAGTTGGTGCATATAAATCCATATTTTCATCCTCTTTTCTCCCGGGCATCTTTCATGATTCAGATTGTCTGTTAAAGCGTATCCAAGCTCATTTTTAATTCATCACAATAAATTTATTCTTTTCACATTCAATTTCCCACAGAGAACCATAAATAATAAATACATACTTCTTGTCTTCAAAAAATCTATTCTATATTACCCTCACTCGTTTTATTGCCAAATCGTCCTCATTTGAGATTTCTAATTGAAATATCTTTTTAATTCCAGCCGTATCTGCAGCTGATAATACCAATGCCTTGCCTTCCTCTGTTATATTCAGCCCTAAAATAATCCCATATGGTTTCCATACTGTATAGACTTTTGAGGCGGTGCAAACTGATTGGCCCATATAGCTCGCCACTCCGAATCATATTCATGGCACTTTTTCTTTATAAGAGAAATCCTCTCCTTTTCCCAATAATGCGGAGGAAGCATTCTGATCACCTTTTCCGCATTACCATTGTAAACGCTCAAAGAATTTTAAATGCCAGCTGATCCCTGGCAAACTCAGTGGCATCATATTTTCATTGAATAATACACCGGATAAACCGGGAACTGATCTTTTTGCAAACCCACAGTTTGCACACCTTTTTGTGTACCGCATATTAATTTATCTTCATCGGTCAAATCATAGATTATTGCATAGCCTTTATGCTGATCAGCATATTTTATCCATAGAGTTTCATTATTCCATAAATCACTAAAGCAAACAGAAAACACTTTTTTCTAAGTTCATTCCGCACATTACGAAATGCTACTTTTTAGTGAATTATCTATATATTCTATTACATCTCTGTCTAACTTCTCCGGTATGCTGATATTCGGTTTTCCTAACAAAGAAGCAACATTTTTACAGTGCCCTTATCATCTTTAACTCTTTGCAGGGTCGCTTTAATCTCACTCTCAATCTTCTTTTCATCAATTCGCAAAATGTATCAAAAGGATCATCATAATAATTTGATGAAGAGAAATACATTCTATTCTCGCTAAGAGCCGCAAGAGAACGTATGCTGATTGGACGATACCTATAGAGAAAACGTGGGTATTTAATCGTCTGGAGCAGCTGCTCCATATCCGTAGCTTCTCCCTTAAGCTCACATAAGGTATCCCAAAACTTTTTCTTATCTTCCGCTGTCATTACAGCTTGTTCGTTTTGCAAAAACTCGTCCATTTATACCTCCCATATTCCTTTAAACAGCCTAAAAAGTGTGATTTCTTAAATCCATTATTTTTCAAAAAAGTTATGTGCAAAGATTTATCCAAGTCCTTCCCCAATTTTATACTGTATTAGCAATTAATGCTCATTTGAAGATATACAGTGACTCAAATCAATAGCCAGTCCAGGTATTTTCTATTTCGGCATTCTTTTCATATCCCACCGAAATCTGCAGAAAGAAATAAAGTTCCACAGATTCGCTTTTACCGGGAAATCTTTTCTGTACTTAAATTTCATTACGACTGGGATATTCTGGGCTGTACACCAGCCATAGATATCTTTCATTCTGATATTGCTTCCACTTTTTGATCCACTTGCTTAGTGCACTCTGCTTCAGGGTATCAATTCCTCTGCGGAATATCATATAAAAAATCACGTTATAATACTGCACGGATATAATCTCTTTTTCTGGTGTTCTCGGAGTCTCCATCTATCTTCTCCTTCCATTGATCTGAATAAATTATACCGCATTTAATCTTTGAAATCTCTATATTTTATAACAATTTTCCTGCAATCGTTGCATACATCTCATTTGACTGGAATAGGCTCTCTGTTGCCTCGGCCAGTACTTCCTGATCCATATCAATATACCTTCTGGTGACGTCTAAATTCCGGTGTCCTAAAGCCCGACTGATCACCTCAATCCCCAGCCACCTTTCCAGCGTTCTGTAGCAAAGTAATGCCGCAGTTTCCTGCCTGTTGCCATAATCCTCGTCCTAATTTTCGGTTAACAAATCATATGAAATAGTCTTTATACAAATCTTACCGCAATACGTTGCCCGACAAAAAGTAGAGACCAGTGCTCTAGTCGCACTGGTCCTCCTTCTTTTTAACTAAACTTTGTATAAAGCTGCAAGTTCTGACACATCTATATTATCTGTAAATTCTGGCCGCATTTCTTGATAAAGAGGATTCGTAATATATCTATTGCGATAATTATAATTCGGATGTAATCTTGCTTCAATATCTGTTACACACTGAACTACTTTTTTATTTTCTTGATCTCTTCCAATAAAATACAATGTCTCTGGATTAATTTTGGTATGCTCATCATTCATACGATCCATAATCATTGTATTATGAGTCATTATAATAAGTTGACCTTCAATCTGTCCGGCTACAATTTCTAATAGTTTAGCCGCCAAAAGGTCATGCATACCTATTCCAAATTCATCTATAATTACGGTTTTTCCTGATACAGCCTCCATAAGAAATGGCAAAAGATTTAACACTTCCCGTGTACCTCTTGATTCTTTTCCAAATGGAATATTGTATCTATAGTCCCCAATCTGCTTAGTAAAAAATAACCTATACTTAAGTTTATTTTTCTGCTCATCAATCTCATAATATACCTTTTTACATCTTTAAACATTGATGTAAAAAATCGCTTAAAAGTTCTTCGACTCTTTGTAATTTTGACTTTTCCGCTTTTGAAACTTCACCTTTCTCTAGATTGGATAAAAGTTTACTATCTTCAATAGAAGAACCGTTTTTATCGCTTCTCCCCGATATATCATAAGCTATGTTTTGAAATGCAATTAGAAGATTCATTAAATTCATAGAAATGCTTGAATTAATATATGTATCCGCTTTTTCTGACATCTGATATAACAAAATCGAAAGGAAAGAATGTTTTCCCCAATACATTTCAATTTGTTCGTTCATGTCATCAATAAATTCTTTTGTTTCAAATATCTTCTCATTTATGTAGGTATGATCCTCATCTATTTCCACATAACATCCTCTATTTTTATTAATACAATACTCCAGGCGTTCTCGGATAATACATGAATCATCCATTTCAATAAGGTAACTCCCCGGTTTCCCATCTATTACAAATTCATATTCCAACGACATGTTTTCATCAGAACCAATAGTTTTAGATTCACGAATGATACTTTCAATTCCATCATTTTCAAGGCTGGTTTTCAGAAATGACAACAAAGCTTCTGGCTTAACCAACGAATCTTCTGGAGGAACAAGTTTTTTATCTAGTAAGTCTTTAAGCATACCTTTGAGTTCCATCGTTTTCATTGTTCTCTGTAAAGTATAAAAAGCCTGTGCAATTGTTGTTTTTCCGCTTCCGCTTTCGCCATAAAAAATAATAACAGGCTTATATGGGAGTTTCCTAGATCTTAAATCTATTCTTACATCTCTATACAATTTGAAATTTTTTAGATGAATTCCTGTAAACATATATGCCTCCCTTCTTATATAAAGTAACATGATTCCCGTTTTTTTCAAGATTTACAGGCATTTTTCTCATTTTTGTAATATTTTGTAACATTTGTCTTGACATTATAATAGAACAGTGCTATCATAATCAATGTCAATTAGCACTTTCAAAGTAAGGCTGCTAAAAAGATTCCAATTAATGAAAGAAACCAGCGGTTTACACCCACTGGCCTCAAGCAAAAATCATCTTTAAAATTTTAACACGAACATATCAAATATTCAATCGGAACGTATATTCGTTTTTCTTTCATTGGTTGTTTACATATAGCACCCGTCAACCTATGCACCAAGATATTTCTAGTATCCTTATAGTGTCACTTTTCGATAACTTCTTGTATCACAATTCCTAATTTTCCCAAGCAGTTTGACAAAAGAATATTGAAAACAGATCAATTTCGACTTTTGCTTAGCAACTATACAAGGATTTTAGACTCTTGAGAAATTAATCCAAAATATTTTTTTAAAGAAAGGAACATGCTATGACAGAAATTGTTTTTAAGCTCACATGATTATGAAACACCAGCAACTACAAATTATGGAGACTGTATCCTTATTAACACAGGATCCGAACTTATCATTTATGATTGCGGCTCTGAAGAGCATGCTGATTCGGCTATTTCTTATATGGATCAACATGGTTATAAAAGTGCAAAGCTTATTCTCTCACATAATGACAACGATCACTTTAAGGGGATTCCCAAACTTCTGGAACAAAATCGTGTATCCTCTATCCATACGCTCCTTCTCCTTAAATATAAGGAAGAACTTCTTAAAAGAATCGGAGATGGGCGCAAAACAGCCCGTTCAATTGCCGAACAAATACTCGATACTTATGATAATATAGCAACTCTCTCCGGTGCGTCTCTGGAAGACATCTATAAAGGTTCTAGTTTTCTCTGTCCAGAAGTTAAAATTGTAGGGCCTGATCTAGATTATATGCTGGATTCTGTTGCCAAACTTTTAAATACCTGTGAAAGTGACAATATTGACGATGAAACCATTATCAATGCCACCAGCATCCAAGTGGCTGTGTCCATAGGAAACTATTCATTATTGCTTACTGGAGATGCTTCTTTCACAGCTATCGAGGATAAAGTTCGCCGATATGATGCAATTCAATTACTGCATCACGGAAAGCCACAACAGGCTGAAAACATTTTTACTAAAAAAAGCGATCAACTTTCTTTCCATATATATCGTATCCGACAACACAGGAAATACGAATGGAGGATCCGATAATCCTAGATACCAGAGGGCACAGGGTTTACAACACAAAAGGTGGCCAGGTAGTAATTAACGCATCCAGCTTTTTACTTGGAAGTATCACACAGGCACCTGTTTGGGGTATAGCTTATGCGCTATTTACTGCAAAATCTAATGGATCATGAGCTTGAAGCCAGGAAAGCGTACATATATAGTACGCTTTCCCTATGGACCATCCCCTATGATTCTTCGGATGGCTTTGTTACTCTTCAAAGTATTCCTACAAATGCTTTGGATACATTATTTATCGTTGGACATAATTATGCTGTTACAGAGTATTTATCTACACATGAAATACAAGAAAGCTGTATCGTAATAATTTCATGTTATAAAAATTTGTTTATCAACAAAACATTACTGCAGTCTAAACGTATATATATTTCAAGGCAAAACTCTCAAAAGGAATCCGGCCTGTATAATGGTCACGAATACGGGTTTATGTTTAATCCTACAGAATCTGAATTAATGCTTTATAATAACAGGAACAGTCTCAATTTTTCTAAGCGCCTTGAAGCGGCTTTCCAACGAATCAAATAGGAGGGATTAATATTAATAAATTGTTCTCATCATTCAATATTTACAACCTTAGAGCAAGAATAAGTGTTGCCATTATCTTATTAGCCCCATGTTTATTGGAATTCTATTTAATATTCCCTGAAATTAACAATTTAGCTACAACTACTATTGTAATCTTAACTATTTTTGCTCTTTGTAACGTTATAATAATTTATTCCCGCATTCCTGGTGTAAATGCCATGAAAAGTGTTTTCCTCAAATGTTGCCAGCGCAAGAATTTTTGTTACCATCAAATACATATTTAGATTCTCTAACCAAGCAACGATACTACAAATTCTTTTTTTCAGAAAAATTGGAATCATTTAGTGTATTGAAATCAGATAAAGAAATGATACCAATGGCTGCGACAGCCGTCACTTGGCTTATTGCTCAGACAAGAGATGAGGAAAAATTTCCTTTAATCAATGAAGAAAATATCAATTTTGGATTTTCCTATAATTTATTGGGGCTTAAAAAATGTGGAATTTTTTTCTAACACTTATCGGTTTGGCAGTCAATATTATTTTTATGTCTTACAAATGAATTTTCATCTTGATTTAGGAGTTAAACTTAATGCCCTGATTGCTTCCACTATCATAAATTTTCTTTTTCTTCTTCTTTGATTGTGATAGTGTCCAAAAAGCTCGTAAAAATTGTGCTAAAAAATATGCTCGTGCATTATTATCTGCATGCGATTCTGCCACACCTCAACTCATAATGCCCAATCACCTAGATGCTTTGCAAGCTTTAATAGCTACGAAGCATCTAAAATATATTTTTATATTATATCTTACTTGAATGTAAAATTGAAAATAGATAAATTAGCCTATATCCTAAAGTAAAGTTTTTACAATAGTTTCTCTGCAATCATCGCATATATCTCATTTGACTGGAATATGTTCTCTGTTGCCTCGGCCAGTACTTCCTGATCCATATCAATATACCTTCTGGTGACGTCTAAATTCCGGTGTCCTAAAGCCCGACTGATCGTCTCAATCCCCAGCCACCTTTCCAGCGTTCTGTAGCAAAGTAATGCCGCAGTTTCCTTCCTGTTACAGTGATCCCTGTTTTGCTTTCAGCCGGCGCATCATAGCTGATACAGCGGTTGTTTTTAATGCCTTTCCTTTTTCTCTTTCCTGTCAAGGTAACAAAAAAAGATATTCTGACCGGATAAGAATATCTTTGTATTCCTGTACATACCGGCACAAAAAGCAACGATTCATTGCTTATTGTAGCCCATCGCTGCTCTTCATTTTTGCCCTGGCCTCATTTTCCTGATGTGTACGTGAACAAACATAAACTCTCTGTTTACTCCAATCAAAATCCATCTGCTTTATCCCGCAAAGCTCTCCGGGCCTGACTCCAGTTTCTGCCAGAAACAAAGGAGAACCTGATCCCTGCTGTTGTCACATGCTTCCAGCAGCTTGATCAGATCCTCTCTGTCTGTTCCGCTTTCCTTAACCTCATATTCCTTTAAATATCCTTCAAAGCGACGTACAATCCTTGTTCTCCGGTTTCCAATCTTATTTGTATATGATACTTCTCTGTCTTCCAAAGCAGAAAGAGTGCCAAATTGCCCCTCTAACATCTCCAAATATTGGTAAAATCCGAATACATTTCGCAGATACAAGTTGCAGGTGTTATTTTCTATCTTCCCGCTTTTCTGCTCATACACATGATTTCTGCTTTTTTAAATAATGCAAAATCCTTGAAAGATCTCCATCTGTCTTAAATATGGTAATCCAAACAGATCCTCCAGCTCCATCTTATGTGAACTCAGATATCTCATAAAATACACTAAAGAACGTGCAATTCCTTTGACTGTATTAGGTGATCGGTTCAGTCTCATTTTATGCTTTAGATACTTTGTAGGAAGTATGCAGATCTTTCTATCCTCTTCTCTACGTATCAAAAATATTTCGTTCCCCTGTCATTTAATTCGTCTACAATAAAATTCTCCATAATCTCATCTTTTCTGTATTCTAATTTTTGAAAAATGACCCTTTCCAAATTTGCAACAATCCGTTTATTAATTCTATATTTGCTTCAGATTGTTTCTTCGCTTCAGACGTCATTAATCGCATCCAGTAACTTAGAAACATTTTGTTGATATTACTCATAAATGTTATTTTCTGTTGCTCAATAACTGGACAGCAATGCATTATTTTGTAGCATTTCAAATTTTAATCAACGCTATGTTGCGCAACATAGCGTTGATTTTATCTAATAGTAATAAATTGTTACTCTTATAGCAAATGCAGCATTTCTATCTCTAATTGTTCCATTGCAAGTTTAAGGTTCTCATTTTCCTTCTCCAACGACCGATTCTTCGCCCGAAGTTTTTCAGCCTCTTTTTCCAATAGCTTTAATTTTGCCTGCAGGACTCCATTCTCCAGCACCGCCCGGTGATTGGCGAGGTCTGTGTTCTTACATTCCCTGAGCGCCTCATCCAATTTTTTCTTACTTCCGGATTTTTATAAAATATGTTCTAGAAAGTCCAGTCCGCCTGGTCAGCTCCGTAACAGAGATCCCGCGCTCCTCCTTCATTTCTATGAGCGCATTAATTGCTCGCCGTTCTTTTTCCTTGCTTAATAATCGGTTAAGCTCAACCATCTTGTCATATCGATTCATTTACTGTCTTTCCTTCTAGTAATTTTTTAATTGCTTTCTATAAATACGGCCTCGATTTTCTACCATATAAAGTATGATCACTCCACTAATCTCTTCCTTTCGTAGCCAGCCCCGAGGTCCGACTATTTTTCGGATCACTAAAATACTCTGTACTTTTTTGCGCCAGCTCCTCTTCAGCTGCGCCGGTCAATTCTTTTATCCTTCCGTCGTCCCTGTACCCTAAATATTCTCTGATTGCAGAAACAGACACTCCCTGCTGATACATAAAGCGTACTGTAAACTTTTGATAATCGGACCCTTTAAAAAATATACTTTCCTTCCAGAATCCCCAGTCTTTTACAGATTCCCACAATTCTTTTCTCAAATGTCTGGCCTGTGTATTCATCCCCAAGTTTATTTTTAAAAATATATTCTCCCACGTTTCTTTTTCTCTCTCAGGATAAATTCTCCGATCATAACATATAACCTGGAGGAAATCGGAATGATCCTATATCCCTTTCTGCGGATATTTTTACCCTCATCCATGCGCTGTCCTCTTCCCAATAAATATCCTGGGTTCGTAATTGAAACAAACTGGATTTTTGTATTCCCGTAAAAAGCAAGATCGTGCTCATAAGCCTTATATTCTCTGGAAAATGCTTCAGATTGTTGACAAGCACTTGCAGATCATCTTCCGATATGTCCTGTTTTGGTTTCAAAGGGCCTTGTTTTTCAGGTAATAATCGCTTCTCATAAACGGCTCTTCAATCAGCTCGCTCACCAATAGATACTCCTGCAGATCACGGACTGCATTTACTTTCATATTAAAACTGGAAGTACTATTTTCCCGTTCTTCTAAGTGAATGAAATATCGTTCTGTCACAAAAGCATTGACGCCTTTTACAATATATCCTTCTTTTTCTATAAACATAAGGAATTCTCTTATGTTTAAGAACTTTGTGATAATAGTAGAAAGAGAACATTCTGATATCTGAAGCAAACGTTTTGTATATTGCTGCAGGATTTCCCGATCCTCCTGTTCGTCCAATTCAAAGAAACGAAAGTTTTTCTGCTCCTAAGCTTTCTGTCTCCCATCGTTTCCGGAAGATGCAGTCTTTCCAGATACCAAACGTAAGATTCCCAGCAGGTTACATAATTCTGACAAAGAGGGTTTTTCTGCATAAATCAATGATGGGAGGAGGTATCATATCGATCCGCTGCATTAATGCCAGATATGTCCTAAAATCCGTTTCATCGCTCATTGACACTTTTCTTAAATCTTCGATCCCCTCTTCCACGGAAAAACTATAGAGATCTTTTTAGCGGAAGAAGATATTTTTCCCCGCCTCTGCTGCTGGTCTTTTACTGTTTTCAGGATAAAAAGCAGTACTTTAAAAACCTGCCGTTTTAACGTTTTGTATCCTTTTACGCTAAAATCCCACAGCAGGATCTCGGTCTTCTTCCGGATCAAATGATTTCGCTATTTTATATACTGGGAAATAAGGCAGAAAGAACTTCTGCTCCGAATACCTCACGTTCCAATCCGATGCTGCTTTTCCTTCTGCTGCCCATTTTATGCTAGCCAATTTCATAGCATCTAACTCTTCGAGATATGACTTCTGAAGAAGATTTCCTTTCAGCTTTCCAATCTCACGTAAATACTTCTCCCGCTCCTCATAGCCAAGCTCCTCCAGGCTGTTAATCCCTATGTCTTTCAAGATATTTTGAATCCTGGTCTTCTTCCGTACAGGAACATCGGGGAACATCTGTAGTTCCTTATGTAATAAACTTTTCGCCATGCAACCTCTCTTTAGATCTAAAGCTTTTTGTATGCCTCTTGGATATAGTATACCACAGGTTATATCTGCTTTCATCACCTTTTCTATGTACTGGGATAGTGCGTCAAACCTTCTGTTCCATCAATATTGCCATACAGAATTGTCTGACGGAAATGGATATCATCCGATGAATATTTCAGTTTATACCAAGCAGAAATCCGCAAATGCCACATCGTCATTAACATCAGAAAGCTTCTGCAGCAATCATCCAAGCAATACTACCGGAATCATGCCCACGTTTTTGTTATATCTCCCAGAATCTCATCTATCGCCTCTCTGCATTTCTTTGTCTCTTCTTTCAAATGCTGGCTGCTTGCTCTCCTATACCGGTATACGCAATTCATCCCTCTATGCCCTAAAAGGTGGGCGATAGCAGCATCATCTAAATAAAGTTCTGCAAGCTTTACTCCATAGGTATGCCGGAAAAGATGGGATCCCAAATCCCATCAATTCTCCTGCATCATTTCGTATATCATTTTCATAAATCATAGCATATACTTTATTTTTTAACATCGAGAATTGAAATGGCAACTTGGGATCCTTCTCATTTACAAAGATAGACTCTGTTTCACCATATCGTTCAAAGGTATACTCTCTGCTCTTTTCAATCAAAGCAGCAACCGTATCCGGAATCGGCTTCTCATAATACAAAGTCTTTACTTGATATATTCTCAGTATATATTGCCCGTGTTCCTGGTATATACAGTTCGTTCTTAACGTCAGCGTATCCGAGATCCGTCCTCCTAACATCTGATGCAGAATCAGTGCCCTGGCCACCTGCTCTTCCAGATTGACAATATGCTTATTCAGCCTTTCAATCTCTGCGTCAGAATAATACCGAAATGCCGGTTCAGGCATCTTTGGCATATCATTCTTGATAAAGAGCCTGCCCAGATAAGGCTTTTCTATGTTCTTTTTTTCCCACCTGTGTCAGAACACGCTTTAAATGGGCCAGTTCTGTTTTCTATTTTTCCGATCCGGATTATTGGTTTTCGTAAAAAGCAAATAGTTCTCTATCATGCTACGATTGATTTTCTCCAAAGCTCTGCACTTTTGGGTATTTCTCCCGGAGATAATCCGCAAACCGTTGTGCTGCCCGGATATCAGATACTATTGTTCCTGCAGACTGGTATTTTAAAAGATATAACACGCTTGTTTTACTTCACTTTAATCCTTTCCTGCCGGATTTTTCAAATCTTAAGGATCTGATTGGATCTATCGGATTCCTGCGGATGGAAAACTCAAAGCGATCCAGATGCCAAATATCCTTCTCTTCTTCCGGCCGTTCCTCCTCTGGCCTCAAGAATTGAAGCAGTTTCTTTAGGAATTGAATCGGTTGGGCATCTTCTACGATTACTTTATTTCCAGTTTTCATCCGATGATTACAGGTCGTCTTATGTCCATTATTCGGCATCCAGTTTTTTCAAGCAATCAATTATTTCTCCCTCATCTACTGCGGAAAAGCTATCGAGATATGGAAATTTTTTCTTTCATAAAGCGTGCCAGGACTTTAAACTGGATAGTGTCACCATCGATTGTCGATAGGCTAAGATTTTCGAACGCTTTAGGATAAATGCACGCAGCTCTTTCCTTTGTCCTGCTGTTGGCAAGAGATTCAGATCAAAATAGTGCTGCTTCATTATATTCTTCTTACGTTCAGAAACTTTTCCTTCTTTTTGCAGCACGGAAGATTTCTTAAATAGATTTTATTGTCCAGTCGTACCGCACCTCCCGTTTTATTACAGGCTTCGATTTTCTCATCCGGATCAGCCGGCTAAAACTCACGAAAAAAGAGGCAGAAGAATATTCCTCTGTCCCTTTTCAAAACCGAATTTCGTACCCAGTAAAATCACTGGTGACATTTAGCCCCACATCCAGCAGCATTTTTATCCATCTCTCGTCCAGATTCAATGAATGAATCATGATCTGTAAATACTCCAGCCATTGCTGCCACATCAGATCCTACTTTATTATCTTTCAAATAAGCATACACTTTATCCATTTCATCTTTGTATGCCAGCTCTGCCAATGTAAAAGCATCCTGCAGATCCTTATTATCAAAATGGTAATGCTCTGCATCCCTTGCCTGAATCAGATTTATTCTATAATCGGGGAAAACCTCCCTGATCTTTTTCAGGGACATGAGGGAACAGCTCTTTTAAAACTCGTGGCGCCGTTCCATGGCTCTTTTCCATAGTAAAGTACAAGGTTAATGATTGGCTTAAGCCTGTCCTCTTCATGAAGTGCGGCAAGCACCTCATCCATATCATCTTTGTTCTCGCCCCGGCCTTTTAGGATTTCCTGGCACTCTTTTCAGATATCCTACTGAATCCTGATAAAGAAGCTGCAACGGCATATCCCGGGAATCCTCTATCCCAGTTAGAACAAACTCTGCGCCATGCCCCGTCTTTTTTACAACGGTATTCATCTCGCCCGGTGTTTCTGCGCTTTCTCCATCATTTGAATCACTAAGCTCTTCCGGTCTGATCATATCTTTACCTTCGAATAATACCGTATTTAAGAGGCTTGCGAAACGATCATTCTGGTTCCAAAATTTTTAAATATCTCGTCTTTCCTTGTAGTCGTCAATCTTTTTTTCACATTATGTCCTCACTTTTCAGTATGCTCACAGTATTATACCAGATTTAGGTAAAATAGCAATAATAAATCTTATAAGTAAAAAGTGATCCTTTGCAAACAGGATTCAAATATGCATTCGAAAAATACTATAATCTGCCTTCTTCGTCGCCAATAAGCTGAACTTTACAACGTTTCTTATAACAAGCGATACCGTATTTCAGGATTCTGTCACCCCTTCATTTTTCATTTCCTCTTCATAATGCGCATTTACAATCTGTTCAAGGGCATTTTCACAGCTTTCTACCAGGTTTCCATCATGTGCATACTTTATTTCCAATATGATTCCTGTTGCACTATTTTCTGTTTCCACAACAATATCACTATGGTCATCTCCAGTTTCCCGGTCAGAGGAAATTCCCCATTTGTCTATTTCACGTAATATTCCCAGTAAAATATCATGATAGAAGTTTTCCTTCATTGGTTTTTTCACAAAAGTATCACAAATACTAATTGTCTTCTTAAGATACCCGGTAAAACATTTTTCTACTTCCTTGGCATCCCTCTTTCCAATGCATCACAGAATTGATTCAGAGTATGTCCATCCTCTTTCACCTGTTCCTTAAAGAATTCCATGATCTGACTGGTGAACATATTTCGAATCTCCACGTTAGGGATTACCAGAGAAAATTCGTTTCCTTCCTGTCTACCCTTTTGTGTTAAATAGCCCGTTGTAAGCAGTATGCTCCACAGATTATCAATACTGCAGTACATATCCTTATAGGCCAGCTCCTGCCTGATTTCTTTTTTATTTCCTCACCTGCTACTAAGCGTTCAATCTCCCTTTTTGTGGTTCCATTATCAGACTGTTCAATAAACACTCTCACTGCATCATTACTGCTGGTATTTATCCAATAGTTTTGTGGCAGTGCGTCCGGATTGCTCCTAAGTGTATCACAGTAATTCAGTACATCCCACGGGCAGTAAACATCAATATTACCGAACCGATACCCATCATACCACTCTTTTTACGATATCATAATGATCCATAAGTTCATAGTATTGCAAAAGATTTCGAACCTCTGCATCTGTAAATCCAAAATACTCATCAAATTCCACATCTACTACAGATCGTATTTTTTAGATTATTTAATCCAGTAAAAATACTCTCGTTCGGAATCCTCATGCAGCCGACAAGCACTGCAAACTTCAGGCTCTTATTGGATTTAAGAGCCTGCTCAAACAGATTTCGGATCAGGAAGGTCATCTGCTCATAATAGCCATTTTCGAATGCTTTTGCAAAGGGAACGTCATATTCGTCGATAAGAATGATCGTGTTTTCTCATGATGCTTTTCAATAAACGGGATAATTCACGAAGGCTTCCAAAAAAGAGCTGTTTCATCCATATCTCTTTTAACAGTTCTCTGAAACTGTTCTTATCTTTTTCAGACAATCGTGTGCTTTCCAATAAATATTCTACTCTTGAAGCAGCTTCATTTATCACTCAGATTGCCATTTTGAAAGCAGTTTCATAAGTTTGTCCGTTGATTCCCTTTAACGAAATAGAGATTACCGGATACTGCCCCATATATTTTTCGCATAGTGCTTCTTCATTCATTATCTTCAGTCCTTTAAAGGCCGAAGGATCACTATCAATGGAAAAGAAGGATTGAAGCATACTCATATTTAATGATTTGCCAAATCTTCTTGGTCTGGTAAAAGGGTTACTTCTCCCAGTTATCAAGCAGGTCTTTGATCAATCCAGTCTTATCAATATAATAGAAATCATTTTTCCTCAATTTTTCAAAATCGTCAATTCCTATTGGGAGTTTCCTTTTAAAAAATTCCATTTTTACACTCCATATCTCTTTAAATCTCTACCCTTGAACCACCTGCTGTCATCACTTCCTCCATCTTATTCTGAGTGAGTCTTTATTCCTACACCTCTTTTTCCTATCAATATTTTTTACCACAAAAGCAAATCCATATTTTCTAATCTGCTCGGGAGAGATTCCTTTTCCAATCAATTCAGCAGCATATTTTTCTGGTCAATCTGATCTAATGCTGCTCCAACTGTTTGGGATAAATCTTTCTCATCATCAGGATCCTGAATTTTGAACTCCATAAGTATTGCCGGATCTTTTTTTATTTTTAGGTTCTAACATTACATCATAACGTCCAAAACCACTTTCCCGGTTTGTTGTAATAGAATAGCGTTCTTCAAGATCAACAATTAACCCTAAAAACAAACCCGTGATAAAATCGTTCCGGTTCTGCAGCTTCAGACGGCATTTTCCCTGTATCAAAGAAACTAAAACCGAAGTTGCAACACGGTTCATATATACGTTCATCGCTTTGATGTCATCCTGTAAGAACGCCTTCATAAATTCATTATAATTTGAAGCCGATGGCGAAAACCAGCTGCGAACCATCTTCTTCAACATGATAAGCACTTCAAAATTTGTAATACTCAATTCGTAAATCCGATTCCAGCCTCTGCTGGTTTCTTTGACATAACTGCTATTCACTTTTTAAATAACCGCTTGCCAGCATAAGACTCAAATCGCATTTTCGTCAATGTCTGATTGGTCGTGAATCATCTGTTCATCAATTTCTGTATATATAGTCTCCTGACGCAACAGCTTTTCAAAAGACTCTTTAATCTGGACATTCCTTCCTGCAAAACTTTTCTAATCAGATCATTGCTGCTGGTATTCACCCAATACGGTGCTGCCACTTTTTATTATCTAAATAGTTGATGATCGACCAGGGATTATATATGTCTTTTATGTCGCCAAAGCAAAACCCATCGTACCATTTTTTCACTTCATTTTGTCGATCTTCCAGTCCATATTCTTTTAGGGCATTTGATACTTCTTCCTTGGTAAACCCAAAGCAGTCCGCATATTCGTTAGATGTTGTTGTTATAACTTTCAAGTGATTCAGTCCTGAAAAGATGGATTCCTTACTGACTCTGGTGATTCCGGTCATAATTCCACGCTCTAAGTCCGGATTATCTTTGAAGGTTGAATCTAACAGATTTCTTATGAAGCCTGAAAGTTCCTGCCAGTATCCTTTCACATAAGCTTCCTGCATCGGCGTATCATATTCGTCCAACAATATTATTACTTTTTCCCATAGTATCGCTTCAAATAACAGGATAACTTCTTGAGAGTCAAAGCAGCCTTATATTCCGGCATCTCCGCAGTAACTTGTAAAAACTCATCCTTCTCCTGCTCAGTTAATATGTTCCCCGTCTAAAAGGAACCAATATTTTTGATAGAGCATCTGGATGGTTGCGCATATTTTTTTCCTGGAATCTTCGTAATTTCTTTCCTTAACTGATGAAAAACTTAGTGAAACAACAGGATAGGTTCCTTGCAGATTTCGAAACCGTTCTTCTTTCCAGATCTCCATTCCTTCAAAGTAATTGTTTTCCGCATACGCAGTGGAAAAGAACTGTTCAACCATACTCATAGTCAAAGTCTTACCAAAGCGTCTTGGTCTGGTAATCAATACCACTTCATCTTTCGAGTCCCACCATTCCTTAATAAATTTTGTTTTATCTATATAGAATACTTTTTTCTTTCTGAATTTTAGAAAAATCCTGTAATCCAATTCCTACAACACGTGCCATATCATCATCACCTGTTTTTCTATATTCTATTATACTGAAATGTTTTTACTATCACAAAAAGAGCCTCCGCATCTTAGGCAGATCAGTCTTAATAAAGAGTCTGCTTTCTATATTCTTTTCCACCTGTGTCAGAACACGCCTTAAATGGGTCAGTTCCGTTTTTATGTTTTTCAATGCTGAATATATGTTTAATACGTAAGTAGGTAATCATCCGTACCTTGACAAAATAAGAAATCCCCGGCACCACCAGGGGAAGGTCTATCTCTTATTTTTTAAGTTTGCTGTAGCAATCAGCTGGCAGGCTGGTGACCATGGAAGCAGTTCCAACATGGCTTCCTTTTTCGGGAACGGACCAAGATCTTTCATCTGCTCCATCACATAGGCGAGATAATTGTAGGGTTTCAGCCCGTTCAGCATGGATGTTTCCGTAATGCTGTATACAGTCGCGCTGGCCTGCGCTCCACGGATGCTCTTTTGCAAAAAGCCAGTTCCGTCTCCCTGTCGCAAAGTTTTTCAGTGCACGTTCCGCCGCCAGATTATCGATGCGTAAGTGTCCGTCCTCCAGATATCTTTTAGATAAACTTCCTGGTTCAGGGTGTACAGGACAGCCTCACCGATCAAAGAAGACCGGTCTACGGAATCCTCCAGTGTATGGAGCCACTCAAAGAAAGCCTCTAAAAGCGGTTTCGCCTGCTTTTGACGCTCTTCATACCGTTCTTCCGGTGACTTGTCACGGATCATCTCCTCAATCTTATAGAGCATCCTGATCCGTGCCATTGCCTGATATGCGGTTGTCTCCTTCAGCTGCTCTTTGGTGAAATCCTTTTTCAGGACCGTCAGGGCTTCATCAAATCTCCGTCTCGCATGGGCCATGCATCCCGTCACAGTGATCCTTTCCGGGAGACTGTGGTATGCCTGGTAACCATCGCAGGTGAAATATCCCTCAAACTGTTCTCCAGGAATTCCGCCGGATGGTATCCGGCACGGTCCTTTCGTATTGAAGAGGACCATCCGCGGAGAGCCGCTGTATTCATCCGTGAGATAGACCCACATCCAGTTCTGGGTGGAACCCTTCTGTCCGGCTCATCGATCACCTGAATTCTCGTTTCATCTCCGTGTAAATATTTACTCCGGAGCAGCTCTTCTTTCATCAGATCATAGAGCGGCTGCAGATACCGGTCGGCGCATTGGATGATCCAGTTCGCCATAGTCTTTGTGGACAGGTTCAGGTCATACCGGGCGAATTCACGTTCCTGACGTGCAAGCGGCATCCCGTTTACATACTTGGCATTCATGATGCCTGCCACCAGGGATGGAGTTGCCACACTGCCTTTCAGAAGGGAAGGCTCTTTTTTCCGGCCGTTTCATGGCCCCGCATTTCGACAGCTGTACACAAAGGTCACTTCCTCCACGACCTCAAACCGTGCGGGAATGAATTTCAGCCTTTTTACGGTTTCCTTTGTGACAACCTTGTATTTCGTATTGCAGTCTGGGCAGTAACGGTCTGCCCCCGTCAGTTTGTACTCAATGACTTCGGTTGTCTCAAAGGAGGAAAGGTCTTCCTCCTTTTGCCGGAACCGTTTTTTCCTCTTGTAAGAAGACGGATGGACCTCTTCCAGGTCCGGTTCCGGGGCATTCGGATCTGCTTCCTGCTCTGCCTCGTTAAAAAGATTCAGCTGGGTATACCCGTCCGCATATTTTTCACTGGATGCGCCAAAGCGTTTCCTCTGAGCAAGGGTAAGGCGGTCAGAGAGCATTGCGTTCAGGAATTCCAGTTCCTTTGTTTTTTCTTCCAGGATCTGGATCCTTGATTCCTGCTTCTGCAGCGTTTCTTCCTGCTTTTGACGATGCTCCTGCATGATCTTCAGCAAAGAGAGCATGTCCTCCCTGCTCATCCTATTCAGTTGTTCTTCTGTAAAAACCGGATCCATCGCACAGCCTCATCTTTCTGAAATCTCTATTGACAGTTTACCATAAAAGGATCCGGTTTCTATTGAAACCGCCTTCAGGAGTAGAGGAAAATCCGCGTAAAATCAAGGAATTTTCGGCTTTTGCGAATTGACAGGAATCGGGATCAGACTACGATCTTTGGGTGGTGTTCTTCAAAAGCGCCGCTGGGGTTCAGGGATAATCCATCGCACAGCCAGTGGATCTCTTTGAGAGTCACTTTCCGCAGTTCATCCGGTGTGTCCGGCCAATGGAAGGAATTCCGATCCAGACGTTTCATCAGAATCCAGAATCCGGATCCGTCCCACTGGAGGATCTTGATCAATGTGCGTCTGCGATTGCAGAATGCGAACATACAGCGGGAGTACGGGTCGAGATGGAATTTCAGTTTGATGATTGCGGCTAAACCGGTATAGCTCTTGCGGAGATCTGTAACTCCGCACGCCAGATAGACCGTTGTGCTTCCGGAAAAATCAAGCATAACTCTTCAGGGACTGGAGCAGAGCAGTCAGCAGTCTGGCTGGGCAGTCAGCGCCAATCTCAATCCGGATGTTTTCCGGAAGAAGGATCGTAACAGAATGATTTCCTGTCGGAGCATTAAGCTGCAGTTCCTGTTCCGAAGGCAGCTTTGCGAACACCGGATCGGAGGCAGGTTCTGTACCAGGGGCTTCTGACTGAATCTTCCGGATCCAATAGCCCAAAGTAGACGGCGGGATCTCATTCTGCTGGCACCAGTCTTTTCGGGATAAACCGCTTTCCTGGAAAGCATGGATCCGATCTGCCCAAAGATCAGCTTTTGAGATTACATTATTATTCATATCCATTGGTATTACCTCCATCATTTGAGACTATCTTATCAAATGCGGAAACGAATTTGTAGGTACGGATGATTACCTACTTACCAACAGTCAATGCCATCCTTCACATGATACTCTTGTTTAAATTTATACTCCCATTAATTACAACAATGGAATAAAAAAATAAAATTGACTTTTGATCAAAGCCATAAAACTGATATTATCATCATATAAATATAATATAATTCTGTCAAGAAGTATCTCCCAGCTATTCAAAGCAAGGCCTATGCATATTCGTATCTCTTTTGGCATAGCCGGATAAAGATACATCCTGTATCTTAGCCGCAGCTTTAAGCTCCCAAAGTATAATTTCGTCTTTTTTCATGTTTCTACGGAAAGGTCTTATACCTTTCCGTCCACAGAAAGTATATTATATCTATTTTTAGGTTCTACAAGAGTAATCTATTTTTTACCCTCTGCAAAGTAAAATATAGTTATAGGGTCAGCCTTTCCTGCACATCGGATTCGTGACCGGAAAAACTGCATATCAAAAAGCCTCGGAAGAAATCCTTAGCTTTTTATTTTTCTTTTATAAATTTCATCCAAAATTAATGTTCTTACCAGTAGCAGGACATTTCATGGTAAAGTAACTAGTCATAGAATATAGCTTATATTTCTGTAGTTTTCTGATTCCAATATAAAGCTAATTTTTCCCAAGTTTCTTAGCATACCATGCCTTGTCAGCTTCCGGAATTCCAAGTGCGTCCATTGCCTGATCGCAAGTCAGTTTCATATTTCGCATAAGGTTCGCAATCGACTCAACCAGTGTTTCCTTACGTCCCTGCTGAATACCCTGCTGAATGCCTTCCTCTCTTACGCCTTTACTTAAATTGCACATTCGTCACCCCACTTTTTAGTTTGCTCACAGTATTGTACCAAGCCGCTAGCGCGGCGGCTAGCCCTAAGTACGTGAAACCACAACTTTTCAAAAAAGTAGCAGTTTTTGAATATATGTTGTATTGTTGAGTTACCACACTTAACATTTCACATATATACAAGAACTGCTATGCTTAGTTTATCATGGATTTTTAAACTCAACAACTACATATCGAAAAATTTTTATCGTCCTCCTCCTCATGGGTGGTTTCTCTGTTATCACTTGTTTTATCTGACACTAAGGAGGTTCTATCATGGACGATTATTTAAAACAGTTCCGAGAGATGATCTCTCTACGCGGTCTTACTGACCATACCATCGTATCTTATTCTACTTATATCCGCGCTTATCTGGACTATCTTTCCAATATCCTGCACAAGATGCCGGAAGATATTTCCTGGGAAGAACTGCGTGATTTTATCCGCTGGCTGCAGAAAGAAAAGAATCTTTCTGACAGAACCATTAATCACTGTATTTCTCAGCTCCGCTTTTTTACCATCTATGTCCTTCACAAACCATGGGATCCCACACAGCTTCCCTTGAGGAAGTTTGACGCCTATCTCCCTTATGTCCCTTCCCAGGAGGAAGCTTTCCAATTCATTTCCACCATGCCCGGCATCAAGCCCAGGGCCATGTGCGCACTCATGTATTCCTCCGGCCTGCGTATCGGGGAAGTGTGCCGCCTGCGCTATGAGGATATTGACAGAAAAAAACATGCGCATCCATATCTCCCATACCAAAGCCCGGCAGGAACTGCTATGCCTCTCTGTCCAGGTATGCCCTGGGACCTGCTCACACAGTATTGGTTTCAATGCGGCAGGCCTACAGGCTGGCTTTTCCCAGGCTCCCAGAAACGTGTCTCTGACAGACCGATCAATACCTATTATCTTTCCTGGCATATCCATAAGCATGAGGAACGGCTTGGCTGGCCCACAAGGATCACCTGCCACTCCTTCCGGCACGCCTTCGGTACACATCTGTATGAGAATGGCGTTGACCTGCTTACTATCAAGGCACTTTTAGGCCATAAATCCCTGGGATCTACCATGCTCTACGTCCATTTGGCGGCCACCCGTTTTTCTGATGTTATAATCTGAACTTTGCAAAAGTTACACTAAACGTTTTCTTGATGCCTTTTAAACATCAAGAAACGTCATCAGCTCCTGCACGCTTTTTCCGCTTTTGCGGAATGCATCCATGATCTGTTTGGCCTCGATCGACTGTTTTTGTTTCCTGAAGCTCAAGGAGCTTTTGAGAAAGTTCATCGACCTTCTCCTGCGCTTTTGAAGTTCAGAAGTTACTTTTGAGATCTCGGTTTCAATCGATGATATCGAACGTGTCCTCGCCATCGTCTTCATCCTCCTTCGTGGCTGTTTCATCTATGATTGTTGGACTGCCGGATAACTGTTTTCCTATATCCATGGCTATGCTTTTGACATCTATGTCAGACAATCCAAAGGAACTCAGTATCGTCTTTTGCTTCTTGGTAACCGCATGATCCAGGCGGTACTGTCCATTGTTGCGGCGTACCATTTCAATCTTCTCCAGCTCCCTGAGGGCTGCAGGGACAGTCATGTAGTTAGGCCTTGTCTCCAACCGCAGCATCATTTCTTTCAGAAGATTGTAGATCCTGTTGCGGACGATAAGTGCGATAAACTCAACAAATATCTTTGCTGACAGAGCCTGTGCGCTTTGTACCCGCATACTTTTGGAGCCTATGAAAGTCTTATCTGTACGGAAAAGTTTTTCAGATACATCCCTGCCCTTGTAGTGGATCAGCGCCTCTGATGCAGTCATCTTCTCTGATGTGATGATGCAGAAATAGCCACAGAGCTTTAATTCCCGCTGTATGGCCTCCTTGCGCTCCTGATAGGAGACGAAATGCCCTTGTTTATCGTACCGTACCTGGAAGTAGTCCTGCCAGGCATTGGGTATGGTTGTAATATCTCCGATCCGCTTGTCCATCTGGATTTTTATCTTTTCTATCATCTGCTCAATAACTCCCTCTCTGCGGCTTGCTTCGAGGGATTGTAGTAGATATGGAAGTACCTGTCATGAGTGTCGTCTTCGTACAGCCTGGCCATGACAGTCTTTCCATAGACATGATAGGCACGTATAGAACAATCCCGGTCTGTTTCAAAAGTACCAAGATTTTCCTCTACGAGCGATGAAACCAGTGCCTTGCGTCCTTTCACCATGATGACGAATGCATACTTTCCTTCCTCCATGTAGCGGATATTATCCTTGCTGAAATAACCACGATCCAGGATGAAGCCAACCTTCCTGTATCCATACTCACTCACCTTATCTACCATGTGGATAAACTGGGAAACATCCGTTATGGATCCGGGATATTCCTCATAGAAAAGCGGAATGCGGTTTGTTTTGTCAAACGCAACCGCCAGATTAAATATAGGGACGCCCTTATGATCCTTGGCTTTGCCATACTCTATGAGATCAATATCGCCAGCCTGACAATTCTTATTAGAGGAGTCATAGGAAATATAGATCCGTTGTTTATGGTCTCTTCGCCTGTTCCAGTCATCAAGGAATCCGATCGTTTGTTCTCTGGTAACAGACGAGAAGAACCTGCTTATCTTGGAATCGCTGTATATCCGCATACCTTCGGAAAACAGTGGGTGGCAGAACGCAAAATCAGGATAATACTGTCCAGCATTCTCTTCATCGACGATCAGGTACGATACCAGATCCATCAGCAGGCCGATGTCTTTTGGGAACCACCGCTCCAGCAGTTTTGGTAGTTTGTATTCATTCAGGACATAACGGATCACGATATAGGAGCCGATCCGAAGACAACAGCTCCTGTATGCTTCAGGCAGTTCCTCGGGAAAAACTACTTCAGGAAAGTATTCCTGGAACTTCTCGTTTGGATACATCCGTGATCTGTCCGCTGGATCGACCTTTCCGATAATCGTGCGTTTTGGTATGGCATATTTTTTATCAGGCTTATAATCTAAACCATATTGATAAAGGATATAAGTGGCTGCTCCCTTATCTTTGGTGAGGACTTTCCCTTTATTGAGGGAATCTGAACAGTGAAATTATAGTACAATCCGGCACCTCCATTTTAGTGTAACCATTACACTAAAATTATATCACCGGATGGAGCGTTTGGCAAGCAAAAAAGCGCAGAAAATCGGGGATTCTCAGATTTTCCTCAACCCAAGATGTGATTTAGTGGAACTCGTTTGCAAAGTTCACATATAAATCCTCTTGATAAGATGGGAGGTATTTATGGCACAAAGTAAGATCCAACAGGTTTTCGAGTTTGGATGGCAGGAATACTGTTCCGTTTATCCTCCGTCCCACATCCAGAAAAAGGCTGCCATGTCCATCCTTCGGTGTAAGACCGGCGCATTGGGCTGCAGTGTCAGCATCTGTCCCGATTGCGGACATACCGAATTCCACAATAATTCCTGCCGTAACCGGAACTGCCCGAACTGTCAGGCTGTGAATAAGGAGGTCTGGGTGGATAAACGCAGGGCGGAAGTCATTGACTCCCCTTACTTTCATGTGGTCTTCACTCTTCCGCATGAACTGAATGCGTTGTTCTTGTGCAACCAGCAGCTGCTCTATGGGTTTTTCCACAGATGCTGCGCCGAAACGCTTTTAGAACTTTCTGCAGATAAAAAGCATCTCGGAGCAACACCGGGATCATCCAGGTGCTCCACACCTGGGACCAGGAAATCAATTACCATGTTCATATGCACTGCATTGTCTCCGGTGGTGGGCTTACCTCCGACCATAAGATACGGAAGGTAAAGAACAGCTTCTTTCTCCGGGTAGAAGTCCTCCGGGATAAATTCAAGGGAAAATTTCTTGCAGGGCTCGATTCGTTTTACAAAAACAGCCGCCTGGTTTTTTCCGCTTCCTGTGATAAACTCCGGAATTCCTATGAATGGTCTGGATTCCGCAATCTCCTTTATGGAAAGGAATGGTGCCCTTACATAAAAGAAACTTTCCATGGATTTGGCAATGCGGTGGAATATCTCGGAAGATATACCCACAAGATTGCCATTTCCAACAGCCGTATCCTTTCTGCCGATGAACAGCAGGTCACTTTTTCTGCCAGGGGAAAAAGCCCGGTGAGCCGCGCAGGGTGATCACTCTGAAAAACATCGAGTTCATCCGCCGTTATCTGATGCATGTGCTCCCGTCCGGTTTTCAAAAGATCCGGTATTATGGCTTTCTGAATAACCGTGGAAAAGCAAAACCTGAAACTGATCTTTACCCTTCAGGGGCATCAGCGTTTCGGGCCAAATATATCAATCTTTCCATAGCTGAACTTTTTAAAGGCAGTATGGAAGATTGACATCCGCATCTGTCCGGAGTGTGGATGCTGCCGGATGCAGAGCAGCGGAAGGGCCTATGGGCCTTCCTGACAAAAGCTGCTTACCATTGAATATTTTTTAGGCCTCCGCAAGAAGGCCTGCGAAGCATGCCCTTTATAAAAGGGTTTCGTGAAATGGTACAGAAACCGTCTTTTCTATGGGTAAGTTTCTGTAAAACCGCAGCATTTTCACCAAGAGGAAAAGATACTTTCTCCATATACATCCTGGCTGATCCGTCCGCGGCTTGGTACAATTGGAAAGAATCACATTCAGAGCAGTTCCAATTTACTCAGATCTGCTCTTTTTGTAACTGCTCTGAATCTGATACTTTCCTAATGAATTATACCAGATTTAGGTAAAATAGCAATAATAAATCTCCCTCTTATCACTACACTTAAAAAGAGACATATTTTCTATTGTTCTACTTAATTTCTCTCTAATTTTCCTGTGATAATCTTCTTTGGAATCCATTTGTTTTGTATTCCTAATTCTTTTATCAGACTTTCCATTCCTATATCTTTCTCCCACGGGCGCTCTATCAAAAGCCAGTAAATCTCAAAATTAATATCGTCTTCCATATGCAAAATAACTGTCAAACATTTGTCGCTTCTTACCCTATACATAAATAAGTGCGTCACCCTTTTTGCATGCTCTATATCCAACTCTCCCATTGATAAAAAAACAAGATGCTATACTTCTTGACATCTACCGGCTTCATAAACATATGATCTGTAAATTGATTTTTTCTTGCTCCATTAAGTAGTTTAGCAAATATATTTGTAAAAGTATCAATCTCCGTTCTATTAAACATTGCCAATACTTGAACAATGTCCCTATATTCAATGGATCCCCTATTTTTCTCTACCAGCCTATCTTTAAATTTGTTCAAAATCCATTTGAAGCTTTCTACAGCATTATTGTCAAATTCCGTAACTCCATATGTTTCTTTAAGAAAACCATCTATACATATAGTTTCTTCTTCTAAAATTTCCTTATCAAGTTCATAATATCTTTCACGATAATACAAATATTTTAAAATATCGCTTGGAATTACAAGACGTTCACAGCAAGTATTAAAATCTTTTTCCGTGAAGCAATGAATAATCCCTTTAAGTCTTTTTACACTCGATTATTTTAGGATATTCAACAACTCCTTCATTTTTAAGAATAATTATTCCAGAAAACACTCCCTCTTTTTCAAGAAAAATTTTGTCATTCTTTTTGTTTACAAATTCTGAAGTCCACCTATTTGCAAATTTTTATATGTTTCTACCAACTGATCTTTTGCTTTCTTAACCTTATTCGCAACCCATTTTTTATCTCCACCTTCTACTGGTGTGCCTTTTCGTGTTTTAACTTGGAACGCTAAAAAATTGTTTCCCAAATTGATTATTAAATCTGCCAGTTCAATATTGGTTTCTAATCCTACTTCTTTATTAGAAGACCATAAATCAGAAAATACAAATGCACCATAAAACACTTTCAAAGGCTATTCTTTCAGCATCGTGTTCGCCATCAATGCCCGCCTGATCTTTGCTTGGCTTCAATCCATTTTCACATCACAAATATAAATTCAATTCTACTATTGTTCTCTATATCTTTCCCATCGGAATTTTACTAACATTCGTTTTAAAATTTGAACATTTCTAAATTCCTTCTCAAATACTTCCATTTTATATCCTTCTATCGGTGGCATATATGGAATATGAATTCCATCTGAGAAAATGTCTTTTCATCCCAGTGTTCCACTACGTATTTATTAAATTCTTCTTTTTTCTACTTCAGATTCAAAAGTCAGCACGCACTCTTCAAAACATCTATGCGCATGTGTCTCTTCATCTCCATCAGGCTCATAATAGAATTCGTGAACAACATACCGTAATGTATCAATAATATAGTACTTATAAACTATATCCCACTGATGATATTTCGTTAGAGAGATACCTTCTGTAAGCGGTGTAGGTGTAAAATAACGTCCGCCATCCAGAGACACACCTTCAAGTTCATCCAACATTGTCTGATGATAATATAATCTAATTTTTCGCCAGTGAGGAGTGGTGTCAGTTTGATTAAACAAATAATACTGATATCCATTACCATCATCGTCCAAAGTGTACTCTATTGTAAATTCCGGATAATATTTATTATATTTTTTATCTGTTTTCCAATTTGTCGGTGTATTTACCCAATCCTCTTTTAAAGTTAAGTAATACTTCATACGTTCTAATGGGGTAGTTATCAACCTAAAACGTTTTTTTTTCCATAAATATTCAATATAGAATATATCTGCTGATTTAGTTTTAGGAGTATTACTATCCATAACTCTCATATAAATATTATTAGCCATTACGCCTTGGAAACTCTCAGTGAGATAAAAAGGTGTTTCATAACTATTTTTTATTACAATGACATCTATATCTGTCTCAAACAATTTAACTTCTTGAACATATACAACTGGCCGAACACCTCCTGCAATTTTTTTGTCTCGAAGAAAATCAACCATCTTTTGTGTTTTTCTATTCACGTCTAGTTTTACATCCACTAGAGAATAATCATTTTCTTCATCCACACCAATAATAATATAGGCATCTCTGTTTTCCAAATTGTTTGCCATACAAATAATATCGTGCAGCAAGTCTACTTTTTATCTTTCGAATACCACTGCCGTTTAAAATCCCAATATGCGCCCTCCTGTTTCAAAGATATTAGTTTTCTTATTATTTCAACTAAATCCATATTCATTCTTCCATACCTCTCTCATGTACATTTAATTTCCCAAATTTATTCTTCTATCGGATACAGCCACTCTTCTTCTATATACTTTTACCTATTATCTTTCAAAATGACTTATACCGTCAAATTCGCATTCCCTTTTTCACATTTCTTTAATTTCAACTCTTATATTTTCTATTTGTCAGACTCATAAACTCTAGCTCATACTCATCTTCAACACATCAGCCTTCTATTTCAACAACTGTAAAAATGTACCTCCAAACTATGCAATTCTATTCTTACATAAGTTTGGAGGTTACATCTTTGAAGCATCTCACTTAAATAAAGTTTCACACTATTGTTTCAATGTTCTTTTTGCTCGATTATCCACGATTTAAAACAATTATCATCTCCCTCCATAAATAGTGTAACATACCAAAACATAAGTTATTTTATAACTCGACATTTAAGAAAATATCCATAGAATAAGAACTTCACTCCAACATTTTTTCTGTCATAGGATGAAACAGTACTTAACTTTTTTAAATAATCAATAAGTGCATTCTTTAATATTTGTGAGAAATTTGCTTCATATTTCACTGATAATTCATTCAACCATTTAGGTATAGTTAATGTTTTCTTTACGCTTTCTAATGACTTTATAATATAATTATTAGTATCAATTGCGACCAATTGGCTTTATTGCATTAGTATTAATTTCTTGAATTAAGTCTAAATCAGATGCCTTGGGCAACACCCCATTTTTTCTCTTGATAGTAAATCGCCAATGCATCTTGAGCATTACAAATTGCCATTTCTAATGAATCACCTTGTGATAAACATCCCGGTAAATCTGGAAATTCAACAAAGTATTTTCCATCTTCCGTCTTCGTAAATAATGCAACATAACCTATGAATTGACCCATACGATTTTTTAAGTCCTCCTTTCTTAATTATATTAGTATATTAATAAATCTATATGAAACCTTAAGGCTTTTGCAAGAAGCGAAAATATAAGGAATACTCCCGCTTCCCGCTCGCCCTTTTAATCATAATCCCAGCATCTCTTTTTATTCGGTCCACTAGCTGGATGACCAGTTGCGGCACTTTCGGAATTGTAACGATCACACTGATCTCCACATTTTTCCGAACACAGTAATGTGAGTCGTACTCTACGACTTCGTACCCTGAACTAATCGCAATTTTGATTAATTCCTCTGGTTTCATACGAGATTCCTCCTCTTCTTATTTTTTCAATTTACATATATAGATTCATTGGTCTAATCCTCCTTACTAATCATCAACCAATTAAATGCTACAGTATAATTATATACGTGTTTTACACGTGTTGTCAATATTTTATATAGGCTTATTCTATAATTATTACATTTATTGAAGATTGCCAGTCAAAACGGATACCTGTGCCATATTCAGCGGACAATACGAACCTAATTATCCGGACAGATACTAACGATTATTCCACGGTGTTCCTGACATGAGCCTCCATCGCACATGATTACCTGACACATTCGACAAATATGCGCCAATAGCGGGTTTGCCCGGCAGATAAGCCTATCATGTGCTATTCATGTAAAGAACATTTCGCAGCATAATAGTTAGCGTCCTGGGTATGTTCTGGCTGTCCGCCTAATATGACCCTGCTGTCCGCAGAAAGTGGCTATTTGCATTTATCAAACAAATAGTAACAATTTCCAAAAATTATATTGGTTTCTTCTTTTCTTGCATAAAAGGAGGAAAACTCAAGTTGAGTCCTGAGTTTATCTGGCTCATTTGTTCCTGTGATAATACAGAGAATATCCTTATAGAACTCCCAATACAACATACGCAATGCACTGTGGCATTTTGTGTCTTCTCATTCTTTGTAACAGGTATATCCCTAAAAATAAACGGATATACAGAATTCAACCAATCGCAACTGTTCCCATTTCACTTTTGGAAGAATCTTGTACATGATTTTGCTAACCATTTTACGGAAAATTTAATCACATAAAGTTTCTAGAACCAACGATGGATATCACTTAAAAATTATTCTACAGCCATAAAGAAAGATCCCTGTTCCTTAATTTCAGAAATATCCCTCTATTATTTAGGGATTATCTTTGGCTTAGAATCACTATTATGACGATGCAGTATATCGGTTTAAATATCCTATACTGGATTTAGAATGTTTCTGAAAATAAACATCCTCTACACTAGCAACATTGATGATTTCTGTAATAATCTATCAGATTTGCTCCTTCCCACTATAATAAATAAACCCCCTTTCGATAAGAATTTTCATATTTAATAATTCTCATCAAAAAGGAGTTTTATCAAAGCCAAAATCTTTTTCACATTGCTCTTATATGAAATATAGAAATTAAGTCAATCCGTAAAGAAATGGAATAAATTTAAGGTTTACCGCATTATCAGGTTACTACTTTTCATATTCTTCACATAGCATTAATCCAGTCTTTTAATTTATTTTTGATAATTAAAGACTTTTTGATTTCCATCTATATAAGTAATCCCCTTTAAATCTGTCGCAACTTCTGGATGATCTTTACAAACAAAGCATACTTTTTTCTTTCCTAATGCTCCGGTAAAAGTCCATATTCAAATAAGACATTATCCCTTACTGTGCTCGCACCTTCTAATGAGCTATTTTTATTCCACGTTTTGTCATCTGCGTTAAAAATAAAGATTGCTGCTTCAACTCTTTTGTTATTTCAATCAGAGCGTCTATGGTATTAGTTCCTGGAACAAAATTCCCTTGCCAGTATCTGTCCACATTAATGTGTCACATCCCAGTTCCTGTAGTTTAAGAGCAACGTCCTCCATAAAATCTTTTTGCTTCAGAGGAACTGCCTAAAAAATTTCCATTGTAGGTCCTCCTATTCGGTTTTGATTATCTACTTTTTTTTTTCCATATTGCTTCAGTACTGTCATAATAACATTCTATACCATTTCTTCTCAAAAACTCATTTAACTGTAATGCCGTAAATTTTGTATCATCAATTAGCACTTCTAAACACCGAAGCAATTTATATATATCCCCTTTTTCGGCACTTAATTTCAAAGCTTTAATAATGTTTTCGCTTCCTCACATAGTTTTTATACTCCCAAGTTGCTATCAATGGAACCCTAATATTTTTGACCAGTTAGTCAATATAAGCTTCAACTCACTTGTTGTATATTTGTTTTCAGTCAAAAGTTTATTAAGTTGGTTCCAGAAACCATTAAATACTTTAAAATTAACATCTATAATTTTATAATTTTTGTTCCATATATTACCTCGTACTATTTATCAAAAAATAATGACCAAAAATCAATTTTCTTGTCATCGTCTCCGGCCTGATTTCTTTTTCAATAAATTTGTGTATTATCTCCGAATAATATTTTCCAAGTTCATCATAAAGATCCAGTCTATGAACAATAACACACCCAAGAACAACTACAAAAACTACAGATAATACGAGCGCTGGAAATAAAAATCCTATTCCATTTCCCGTAACAACTAATATGAGTATTGTAATTACAATACAGAAAGGAATAAACATCCTATGAAATAATTTAAAATATTTTTTAATTCTGTATATCTTTCCTTCTCTTTCTTTTCTTTTTTAATTAATTTTCTATTTCTTTCCTCCTCTTCTTTTTATCCAATTCTTCCTCATATTTCTTCTTTGCGTCTACGAACTCTGGTAGTAAAAAAAGTTATCATTCTTTCTATAGCCTTTCCATATTCTTTACTACAAGTGTCCTTTAAAGAAAGATTTTTACATAGTAATTCGCCCATCGCTGTTTTTTAGCAATGTTCTCATCATATATAAATCCTGTACACTCGGGATAATTCCTTCAATCACATCTGGTACCGCTTTATACTCTTCAGGAGGAATTTTGTTAATGCATCCACGATTGGTATATCTAACATTTGCATCTTTTAAACAATCCTCTAGACGCCTCTACAGACAGCAAATTATGTTCTCGAATAAGAAATATTTTTGTCGAAACAGTTACCATAAGATCAATCAAATTATTATATCCAGCCGAATGATCAAAGATAATCACTTCATATTTTTCATTCCACATCTGTATTAAATCGCAAAGCGGTTTCTTTATTCTTTCTAAATCTTCTTTCGAATCGCTCATTAATTCCGAATGTCTCAAATCACTTAACGCAGGAATAAAATCAAGATTATTCGCCACCTTTATTCCTTTACAATCGGTATATATGAAACTCTCTTCGAATATATCAGAGTCAATGATACTTTGAAAAAGTTTTTCATTGTCACAACATCTTGTAAATCCTTTGGAATTAAATTCGCTAATCTGTAGAACATCGTTGCACCATATGTATTAATGTCACAATCTACTAATAATGTCTTAACACCATATTCCGCCAGTATTTGGGCTATATATATAGATATACTAGTTTTACCAACACCACCTTTTCCCCTACTATCGATATTACTTCTCGCATAATCTCACCTCAACTTCCCAATTTTTCATTATGTTTTACAAATACTCATCTACTATTACTGCCAGAACGATACCCAATATAAAACCCACAATAAGATTTTCTATTATAATAGCAATTGCAGCTAATACATTATAATATACCGGAATCTTGATAATAAACATTCCCATCCCATAACATATATACCACATAGCAAATGCTAACAACACTGATAGAATAGTACATCCAAACAAATGATTTTTCGTAAGCGTCCAAGAAATAATTAAAAAGGCTATCAGGCCAATGATTGTACATGCAGTTCCCCAATACAATACATATCTCATATTTTCTGTTTTGGCTAGTTCTCTACCAAAAGGAGAAATATATACCAAAGCTTGAAGTATTATATCAGGATCTGTTTGAACTGTATTTATTATTCCCTCTATTTTTCCTTGGCACATAATTAATATATCTTTGATTCTATTGTAAATCACTCCTCCTCTCCACACGAATATCCACCAAATAACAACCATTTCAATTGCAACTCTAAATATAAAAAGACATCTCTTAATCCACCTTTGTTCCATACGAATTTTCACCCTTGTCCATTCGCTAAGTATATTCCCTTTACTTATACATATCCATTTCCTTACACACGTTGTTTTAGATAAAATATAAATAGCCGCAATTATTATAACCAGTACTATTAAGCGTATTTCTATCATAGTATTTCCCCTAATAATCCATCGTTTTATAAATAGCGTTCATTATAGCAAGTGCCTGCTCAAAAACAACTTTAGTAGGCATTTTCTCTAATCCATATTTCTTTGCCCATACACTTATAGCATCTCCAATTAAAACCATCAAATCTTTCGTCATATCATCATTGTAATTTTATCATTTGAATTATCACTCAATTCTTCTGTATGATTTTTCTCTGTTCAATCTGAGACTGTATAATTGGGGGCACTTCAGCATCTTCCTCATTTCAACATTTTCTTCTGGTATATTATATTCAGCTAAAGTCTCTCCGGGCAAACTATTAGCGCACTCATCCTCTTCCTTTTTCTTAGTTATTATATTTTTTATTATTTTAAAACTCATTAGTAAAATCCTCCAATAATCTTTCTAAACCTTTAGACTGTATTTCAAACTGTCTCATAACTGCCTCTAAAGCTGCTCCTGAAAAAATTATATGACTCTATTAATTTGAAAGTTTTAGCTATCTGTTCAATATTGTTTCTACTAATTTCACAAATAGCATTTCCTCTTTGCAATTTTCTATAGGCTTTAATCGCTCCTTTAATATATTTTTTTGTGTAACTCTAACTATTCTGGTTTCACGATATGTACCTACAATAGTTTTGACCGCCTCACTTACTTCCTTAATAGTTTCGACCACTACCAATTCATTTGCCATTTTTCTTTACCTCCTACATTTTCATTTGTATTTTGATATAAATTTATTAATATATTAATATTTTTCAATTCATATATCCAATATTAACCCAATATTATTAGGTTAATAGAAAAAAAAGTTTGACATACAAAAATAGGTATGTTAATATAAACGTGTGGATATATTATTAGTGTAATAATTGCACGGGTTGGAATGAAAATCGTCGTATTGCGAAATATATTGTAATATGAATTCACACTTCAAGCTTTCTTACTTATAGAAATGGCTGTTTTAACAGATAAGTATATAAGTTAAAATATAATATCCGCAACAATGAGTTTTGGCAAAAGAAGCATTATCCTTGGCGGGGCGATGCTTCTTTTTCTTTTTAATTCCACCTATGATATCAAATTATATCAATGATTCCATATCCTGTCAATGGCTGTTGTGTATTTTTGTTAAATCCTTACGATATATAGAGAATTTCATGTAAAAAAGTGCATAACAAATCGCATTTTATCTATAATTCTGGTAAGGCCGATCCCACAAAACAATCCATAAGGCATTTTAAAACTCCCTGACATATTATATGCATATCTCTAAATCATCAAATTGTTTTCAAGCATACAGTAGAAGCCTTCTCGTTCTTACTATAAGCAAGCTTTGAAAAATAAACATTCTGTCAGTAAGTCGACAAGTGCTATTTTGTTTTTAAAGAAAATATAGTAACATCCAGTTCATCACTTCTTCTCTCTCTAAATCTGTTCAAAAAAACGAAATTTTTCACAAACTTGTCTATAGACTTTTAATCATCGCTTTGTTGATGACACTTTTCTTTCCAATTCTCATAATTATCAAAAAACAAATTCATCTGTTTTCATACTAACCTTATTATATTTAGGTGCTACAGAATAATCTCAGCAAGGATATAACTCAGTGAATTCTTCTTTTTTCAAACCACAATTTGACAACCTAGCCTCTACTACATTGTAATAAGATTCTACTTTTGCCTCTTTCTTAAACACAGTCGTAAATTCTTGTGGTATTTCTTCTGTGGCAAGCAACTCTGCGTAAGCATTTTTATTTATCAAGATTTCAGATTCATTTAGTCGAAGCTGTCCACGAATATATTTTTCCCCTTCGACAGAAAGTTTATCTCGAGATATATAAATTCTATGAATAGTCGGTCTTCGATTACCACCAGCTGATGTTGTCACTGCAGCTGCAACTCTACATTTCAATTCATTATTTAAAATATAAAAATGATGAAATATAAAACAGCACTGTTCATCTGTTTGACTATTATTCAATAGGCAATATGCCGATTGCATATATCCAGAAATAGCAAATTCACCTGTATAATACTTGATTATTTCCTCGTCACGTTCTCCATTTTTTTCTTTTCTCCAGTGTACAATTTCAAATCAGCTTCACATTTTCCATTTTCATTAGGCTCATTTATATCCAAAATGCCGTGAAGTAATTCTTCCTTATTCGATATTGTTGGAAAAAAATATGTATGATATGTTCCTGTATACCCTTTATACATTTTATCGTCATACTTTAAAATTGTCTTATTTTCAGTATCGTCATCTGACAAAATATCAATAATATTAATATTTAACCCTTGCACAAACTTATAAGGCTTGATAGTTTAATTTCTTTAGCACCTCGAGTTATATTAGATATCGTACCTTGACTAACTGGAACTCCAGCATTTTCACATAATTCAACTACTTTTGTCTGAGTTAGTTTCTTAGATTTTATTATTTCCTTAATTTTTCCACTTACTTTTAGACAATACTGCTCAGCATAATTCTCAATTATCACTATATCATCCCCCAAAGCATTATTATTGTATTAATAATAATGTTTTTATTTAGCTTTGTCAATTTCCATTACACAAAACACACATTTCACCTATATGTAAACTATGTTCTTTTTACACGGATTTATAGACAATAACAACACAAAACACATATTTCTATCCGGGTACTATTTATGGCAAGGATATGGCTGATCCCGCACTTCTGATACATGGTCTTCATCTCCGGATCCAGCCCGCTTTTTCTGTCCGAGCA
>VOFE01000708.1_pt1 | contig 50001 bp, 82 predicted proteins | sample 5384071 | NCBI WGS metagenome assembly VOFE01 (sample SAMN12384724, study PRJNA508395) | human gut metagenome | isolation source: healthy gut D | host: Homo sapiens
CCGCCGCACCGGCTGCACCGGTTGCCGCCGCATACGCCAGCCACGCAAGCAGGCACGGATACGCCACGTACACGGCGTCGGTGATGACCTTGTTCGCCAGCGACACGCCACGCGTCAGCACAGGACGCGCCCGCAAGGCATCGGTCATAGATATGTACGTGGTTTTTGCATGCCAGCATTGTATCCGATAGACAAATCGCACGCACTCGCAAGCCTTTAAAACATGCCGTCGACCTGGTGCAATGCAACGTTTTCCCAGGTCAACGCACGCATATGGTTCCTGCCAAAAAACACGCAGATGTATGTGATTCCGCATGGAAAACGCCCGCAGACGGCGATGTCTGCGGGCGTCAAACGCTGTTAGCGGTTGTTAACGGCCTCGGGATGTAGGTCGTGGTTTGCCAGGCGATCCCAGGCAACCTGCTCCCAGCGTGTGCCGGGCTTGCCGTAGTTGCAGTACGGATCGATGGAGATGCCGCCACGCGGCAGGAACTTGCCCCACACCTCGATGTACTTTGGATCCATCAGCGCGATCAGGTCCTTCATGATGATGTTTACGCAGTCTTCATGGAAATCGCCATGGTTGCGGAAGCTGAACAGATAAAGTTTGAGCGACTTGCTCTCCACCATGCGCACATCGGGCACGTAGGAAATATAGATGGTGGCGAAGTCGGGCTGGCCGGTGATGGGGCACAGGCTCGTGAATTCGGGGCAGTTAAACTTCACGAAGTAGTCGTTGCCCGGGTGCTTGTTCTCGAAGGTCTCAAGCACGCTGGGATCATAGGTTTGCGGATATTGCACACCCTGATTGCCCAGAAGCGACAAGTCGTCGGTACCAGCACGCATAGGTTTCTCGTTGGTCATAGAGGCCTCCTTGGGAAGCGCAGCCGGAAGGGCCGCGCGGGTTGTAAGGGGTTCGGGATTGCTGGGCGGACGGATTCACAGCGGACGGCCGCCGCGCAACGGCAGGCGGTTCTGTGAGCAGCCAGGTTCGCGCCCTACCCTTGGGCGTCCAGCTTGTCGAGCAGCGGATCGCGCATGCCGTTGGCCTCAAAAGCGCGGTTGCGGTCGATGCACGTGCCGCATTTGCCGCACGGACGCTCGCCGCCCTCGTAGCAGCTCCACGTAAGCTCGTAGGGAACGTCCAGCTCAAGACCGCATTTCACGATATCGGCCTTCGACCAGGACACGAAGGGCGCCTCCATGTGCAGCTGGCCCGCCGTGCCCTGCGTGATGGCAAGGTTCATGGCGTTCACGAACTCGATGGAGCAATCAGGATAAGCGTCGCCGGCCCAATCGTCATGATGCGCACCGTAGAACAGCACGCTCGCGCCCAGCGACAGCGCCATGGACGCAGCACTCGACAGGAACAGCCCGTTACGGAACGGCACGTACGTGCTGACCGGGGAGCCGTCCGCCTCGTCGATCTGCTCGGCGTAGCTTTCCTCGGGAACGTCTTGCGAGAGTGCTCGAGCAGGCTGCAGTCGCTGTCGGCAAAGATGGCGGAAAGATCGAGGAAGCGCTGCTCAACGCCGTAATGCGCGGCGACGGCCTTCGCGCTCTCGATTTCCTTCTCGTGACGCTGGCCGTAGGAGATGCTCAGGGCGAACACGTTCTCCGCGCCGAAGCGCTTGACCGCCAAGGCCAGAAGCGTGCTGGAATCCACGCCACCGCTGCTGAGCACGAGCGCCTTTGCGGGTTCTCGCCGCACACCTTGCCGTTCTCGTCGCGCGGTGCCGGGTCCTCGCCCAGCGTCCCGTGCACGCGCAGGTTCTCACGCGCGTTGGCGGCCGCAGCCGCGAACGAGGAGAACGCCTGTCCTTCGAAAATGCCCATCCTTACACGCCCCTCTCGACATCGGGCCAAATGACCTTGTGCAGCTGCACTTGGGCGGTTGCCCAGGTCATTTGGTTCTCTTGCATGAATTCAACGATGCGCACCGGCTCGATGTCCCCAAAGCACGGGCTCAAAGTACACCGGCACGCGCCCCGGCAGATCGAGCTGCCGGGCAACTTCAAAGCGCGCGGCAAATCACCCTGCCCGCACACGAACTTCACCGTGTCGCGCGTGTCGAGCAGGCGGAAGTTCGCGGGGCAGCATCTGCTGCTCCATGCCGCTTGATGGCAGCTTCCAGTCTGCGGTGAAAGAGAGCACCCGTGCGCAGCGTCGCCGATACGCGCGCGCAACGCGGCAAGTTCTCCCAGGTCGGCGGCGCCGTTCGTCTCGATCTCCACGCGCAGGCCGCGCTCGCACGGGCCGGGTTCGCCCAACAGCAGCTCCACCAGCTGCGGCAGCAGCGGCTGCAGCACCGGCTCGCCGCCGGTGAGCGTCACGCATTCCACACCGGTCTGCCGCACCCACGCCGCCAGCTGCTCGGGGGTTTCGTCCTTCGCCGCGGCACCCGGAACGTTTGCCCACATGGTGTCGCAGTAACCGCAACGCAGATTGCAGCCGGTAAATCGGATGAACGCCGCCAGCTTGCCCGCGCACGCCCCTTCGCCGTTGATGCTGACAAACCGCTCCGCAACCGGCATGGTTGCCCGGGAACCAGGTTGGTCGACGCTTCGACGTTGCGACGCCGAGAACGCGTCGTGCAGGCTGCCGTAGGTTGCCGTTGCGTTTTCGTTTTCGCAGGTCATAGCTTCGCTACGCGCGGTAAATCGCGCAGTTGTTCGGCGTTTCGTACACGTCCACCTGCGACACGGGGAAACCCTGCTCGGCAAGCTTGCCGAAGAAGTAACGCGCCAGGTTCTCCGCGGTGGTGCGGAAGGGCATCATCGATAGCGTGAACCCCTCCTCACGCAGGCAATCAAGGGTTTTGGGCATGAGCGAGCCCTCCTCTACCACGAACGAGTGGTCGAGTTCCTCGGTAGGTCGCGCAGCGCGTGCTTAAAGTCCGCGAAGTCGATGACCATATCCTTGTGTGTGCCCTCGGTTTGCAGCTCGGCCTGCTCGAGATACGCCACCACGCGCCAGCGATGACCGTGCAGGTTCTCGCACTTGCCGTGGTAATCGGTCAGAAAATGCGCAGCGTCGAAGCTGCTCTCCGTTTTCAGCCCATACATAGCAAAAAGCCCTTCCATCAAGCGAAAACCGCCGTCGGAAAGGCCCTTTTCGAAATGCGCGACAACCTGCAACGATGCAGCAGGAGCTGTTCGCCCCCGCTAATAGAATCGCGTGTTGTCACGCAAAACGCCCGCCGCGATCAGCGGGCAAGGTACCTAGTTTTGTTTACCGACAGGAGGTTTTCGAACTGTCCATCAATCACGCGGCAAGTATACCGCCCCAAAGCCGCAGCCAAAACCCGCAAGCAAGCTTCCGCACGATAACCGCAAGCGCCTAGAGCAACGCCAGCAGACGTTTCGGGGGCATAGCGCCATCTGTCCGACCCGACGGCGCTCCCTGATCGGACACTTAATGTCGTGTCCCCCAAAGTGTCCGATGCCCCGCAGATGTCGAAAACTAGAGCAACGCCAGCGTGCTTGCGATCAGCTCGTCCCAGGTGTGCGAGACGAACGAGGGGCGCTCGGCCGTCAGTACGGGCTCGTTAAACATGCCCCAGGTCACCGCCGCGGTGCTTGCGCCTGCCGCGTTGCCGGATTGCAGGTCGAACGGGGCGTCGCCGACGTACAGGCACTCGCTGGGATCGAACCCCAGCAGGCTCGCAACCGCGGACCACCGGCTGGGGATCGGGCTTCGGGCGCTCGATATCGTCCCAGCCCCACAGCAATCCAGATACGATGCGGCACCCACCACCTCAAGCCCGCGCCAGGCAACCGCATGACGCTTCGAAGTGACCACGCCCAGCTTCAGGCCCGCGCCTGCGGCTCCGCCAGCGCCTCAACCGTTCCGGGGAACGCCTTGATCATCTTATCGTGCACCGTTTTGTTGTGCGCTCGATACGCTTCGCAGAACCGCTCCTGCAGCACCGGATCGTCCGTGTAGTCCTTGACCTGCACGGCCAGCGGTTGCCCCACTTTCTGCAGGTACTCCTCGTCGCTGAGCTGACGGCCCAGCACCGCAGGACCCGCATAGTGGAAGCTCGCCAAAAGCAGCTCGCGAGAATCCACCAGCGTGCCATCGTTGTCGAACAAAACCGCTTTCAAACCAGCCATGATGCTCCTTATTTATCTATATGAGCCCGCTCCGTAAACCAACGGACGGCAACAGCGACCGCTTTCGAGTTGCGCCAACGCCATCGAAACCGCTCTCCCGCCGATTCCCATCGATCCAGACACTTAGTACTACGCCCCCCGAATCGTCATGCCGCCGATTCCGGCCGGGTCGATACTTAGCCCTACGTCCCCGAAGTGTCTGGGAAAGAAAAAGGGCTGCCGGATTACCAGCAGCCCTTGCATTCCATGGTGGAGCTGGCGTTCATTCGGTCGAACACCTCGCCACCTGGACCTATAGCGCCAGGCAGCGACGGATTATCGCCAAGCCGGCAGAATCGTCAAACGTGAACGCCACGCGCAGGCCGTCGTCATCGTCGGGGCCGCCCAGCACCACGCGCGCTACGAACGTGCGCAGGAGCTGCGCGTCGTCCACCTCGGCGGCGGCCATGCCCTCAAGCCAGAACAGCGCGCGGTCGTAGTCAAGGCGGGCGGCCTCAAAGGGCCTCGGCCGTGCGCAGCTCGTCCTTGAGGGCGCCTGCCGCTGCTTCAGCGCGTCTATGCGCTCCTTGCCGCCCGGCGGCGCGATGCCCGACTCGATGGCCGTCCATATGTTGGAGAACGCCGTCTCGATCTTGGCCAGGCTCGCCCTTTATGGTCTCGCTCAAGGGCCTCTCGTCGGCGCGCTCCTCCTCGGCGTCGGCCAGCATGCGAGCGATGCGCTCGCGGCTGTCGGCGCTGCCCAGGGCCTCGCGCACGGCGTCGGCCACGCGCTTCTCCACGACATCGCGGCGCACGGTGCGCCCGCAGCTGCGGCAGCGGTAGTAGTGATAGGGCCTGCCCGACTTGCCCGTTCCGCTGGTGCCGGTCATCAGCCCGCCGTCGCGCCCGTCGTAGAGCTTGCCCGTGAGCGGGAAGTCCCACGCTTCGGTCTTGGCGCGGGGCCTGTGCGAGTCCTCAAGCATCCGTATCACCCTCTCCTCGTCATCCATGGGAACGATGGCGAGCATGCCGCCGGGCACGACCACGCCCGCGTAGCGTCCTCCCCGCCGTTCTCCCGCCGCATCAGTATGCGGCGCACCGTCTGGAAGCGCCACTTGCCGCCGCGCTTGGTGCGGTACGGCTCCCAGGCGCGCACCACGTCGGCCACCGACTTGCCGACAAGACCATGCGCACGCCCAGGCGGATGGCGGCGGCCTCCTCCTCGTTGACCACGTAGCGCCCGTCCACTATGTCCCAGCCGTAGCGCACGCAGCCGTTGGCCATGCACCGCTCGGCGTTCTTCTGTATGCCGTCGCGTATGCGCTCGCCGTCGAGCGCGCTCTCGTACTCCGCCAGCACCTCCAGCATGCCCAGCTGCAGCACGCCCGCCGAGCCGTCCGAAATGTCCTCGCCCGCGTACAGTATCTCGACGCGGCAGCGGCGCAGCATGATGCGCGCCATGGCCATCTCGTCGCGGTTGCGCATGATTCGGGTAACTTTATATATGACCACGAAATCGAACAGCCCTCGCTTGGCGTCGGCAATCATGCGCTGGAACTCGGCGCGGTCGGTGTTGGTGCCCGTCTGCGCGAAGTCGCAGTACGTGGCCACCACGCGCAGGTCGTTCTCGGCGCAGTAGGCGCGGGACTTCTCCACCTGTATCTCTATGGACTCGCCGCGCTGGTTGTGGCTCGAGAAGCGGGCGTATATCGCCGCACGTCCGCCCATGGCTACCTGCCTAATGTGTAAAGAGTTGGCGGAGTATCGCCTGTCGGCCTCGTTTCGCTGATTCGGGAGACGACGAGTTCTCCGTTAACGACCTTTGAAGTCACTTTCCAATAGTGGCCGAACGCGGCACCGTTTTCGAAAAGCGCGTACTCGCTTTCAATCCTTCCCGGATTCCCGTCCGGCAACAAGCTGGCGGTCATCCTGATATGGGCCCTCGGCGACCGGGGTTTGCGCATCATCCCGGAATCGTATTCAAACCGAAACGGAAACTTCGACACCCGACCGGTTTTCTCCGTAAACGGATGCACCGAATGCCGCAAAGCGGAAAACGCAACAAGCATTTATAGGCATCCGACAGATCAGGCATAGGGACGGAAAACTCGGGAAAACTAGCAAGGGAATGAGCATCAGCGAGCAAACTGTTGGCCTGACGAACAAGAGCCTCGACTCTCGGAACGTCCTGCGGGGCAATGCTGAACATATCGCGCATGCGCTCGGTTAAAGTCGTTCTGATTGCTGGTCTTCCTTTGAACTCATAGGGGAAGTCGGGGAAACTGGTCAGCCCATTCCGGCTGAAACTCGTCAAATAGTTGGTCGTAGTTCGACTCCGGGAGTTCCAAACACTCGGGAACATAGGAAACCGGCTCGGCCGTCCTCCTCCCCTTTTGCTTCAGAAAATCAAACAAGCCCATGGCTACTCCATCTCGTCGGCGGCCTGGAACCACACCACCGTGCCGATCACGCGCACGGGGCCGTCGTCCATGCCGAAAATCATGTCCTCGTAGTCCTCGAAGCTATCCGCCGACAGCATCAGCTTGGTGCTGCCCTTGTACCAGCGGCGCATGACCGCGCGGTAGTCCTCGGTCTCCACCACGGCGATGGACCCGTTGGCGGGCTGGCGGTCGGGGTCGACCAGCACGTGGCTGCCCTCGGGTATGACGCGGTTCATGCAGTCGCCCTCGACCTCCAGGGCGAACGCGCGCGGATGCCCGGCGCACACCGAGGCGGGCACCTCAACGCGGTGCGCTATCTCCTCCTCGTCGGCGAGCGCGCCGGCGTGCACGCGCCCGAGCGTGAGCAGCGGCACGGTGGCGCTGCTGGCCACCACGGGCATGGCACCGGCGGGCATATAGGGGCTGCCCTTGGGCTTTTTGGTCACGGGGTCAATCTGATCCATTCCGCCGTCTTCTATAAGGTGTGACTTACTAATCTGATAGCAGGCCGCCATGCGCTCAATAGCTCCCCATACGGGGTTCGGGCGGCCATTTTCCCACTGCGAAACGGCGTTACCTGTCACACCTGCAATCTCACCCAGTTCATCCTGGGTAACGTCGAAAATCTGCCGTAACTTCTTTATGTTGTCGGATATCGGCATCTTAACTCCTTCCAGGACTTAAATTTATTTTCAATTTTACCAAAATTAATCTTGACCGTGTTCTGAAGATTAATTACAGTTATGGACAGAAAGGAGGGAGTATGAAGTCACTCAAGCAGGCGCGCATGAGCAAGGGCGTAACCAAGAAGGCAATGGCTGAACATCTGGGCATTTCAGGACCTACATACGATGTTTATGAAGACCACCCCGACCGTATGCGCATCGAGACGGCTAAAAAGGCCGCCGACTTCTTGGGCTACAAACCCGAAGAAATTTTTTCGCTTCAAACTGTAATTAGATTTACCTATCAGAAAAGGAGACACACCATGACCACCAAGAGCCACCAGCCCGAGTTCGTCGCCGAGATCATCGGCAAAACGCTCGACCACCTCATCGACGACCGCAAGCGCGTAGCCGTCAGCTTCGAGCTGGCCGAGAACGGCTGCATGGAGGAGACGCACAGCAGCCTCAAGCGCCGCATCGCGGCCATGGGGCTTCCAGACGAGCGGCATCGAGCTTCTGGAGGCGAAAGACGACCTGGTTCGAGCTCGGCGGCATGCAGTTCAACGTCTACAGCTCCGTGCAGTTCAGCGTGAACGGCAAGGGCTGGAGCACCGACTTCAAGACCATCGCGCGCGACACCGCGTACGACGAGAAGGAGTAGGACATGCTGAACGAGGTGACCGTACGGGGGGTTCACCGCCCTCAACGTGAAGAGCGGCAAGTGCGTGCTGCAGTTTGAGCTGGACCCGAAGTTCCGTGACTTCATCCCCAAGCTGGTGGAGTTCACGGGGCAGATGCTCAACATCCACGTGTACGACGACCAGGAGGTGATGTTCGTGGATAGGGACACCGGTGAGGTCGCCTACGAGGACGCCCCGCTGCTTCTGCCGGGCGTCGCGGGCGAATGACCCCGATACAGCGCGCCATGTGCGACGAGTGCGCCGCCATGATGCGCGAGTTCTACAAGGACCCAGAGAACGAGAGGAAGTTCCAGGAATGGAAAAGATCAAGGGAAAGAGGGTGCGCGTCGCAGCCGGCAAGCGAAAGACGCGCACCGCAACGGTTCACTTCCGAACCGAGACCAGTGTAACACCCGAGCAGCGCCGCGAGAGGCTGCAGGCCGTTTTCGCCGCCCTGTTCGTCTGCGCGTGCATCGCCGCCACATGGGCGCTGGAGGCAACAGTATGGCCGAGGTAGACGCCAAGGCCCAGGCCCTCGTGGCCAAGGCGTGCGGCTGGGTTGCCTCAAACCCCGATACATGGGCGAAGCTGCGCCGCATCTGCTACCGCCTGATGCTGGAGGGCCACGTCATCCAGCGCGACAACGTGTACACCCTGGCGTGCCAGAACGGCATGACTGTGAGCAGGCCAGCGAGTTCAAGCGCGACCACAACCTGTGGAGCGTGCTGTCCCGCTACATGGTGCTGCAGCGCCCCTCAATGCTGGCCGCCGTGAGCTTCCGCCGCACGCCGGTGGACTCCGTGGACCTGGTGGGCACATGGGAGGCCATCGTGGGCCCAGCCGTTTTCGCCGCCTCCACGCTAACCGAGGCGCAGGGCATCTACGACAGGGGCGCGCAATGAGGTGCACCGTCACGGTCGAGGGCCGAATGCCGAGCCTGAACGACTACATCAGCGCCGAGCGCGCCAACCGCTACAAGGCGGCGGCCATGAAGAAGCGCGAGGCGGCGCGCGTGAGGGCGGCGGCCATGCAGCAGCGCGCGCCGCGCTTCGAGCGCCGGGTGACCGTGCGCACCACGTTCTACGAGCCCGACATGCGCCGCGACGCCGACAACGTGGGCTTCGCGCGCAAGTTCGTGCTCGACGGCCTGGTGGCGGCGGGCGTAATCAAGGACGACTCCCGCAAGTACGTGGAGCAGTGCCCCGACAGGGTGCTCACCGACAGGGCGCGCCCCCGCGTGGTCGTGGAGGTGAGCGACGAGTGACCCGCCGAGACAAGGGCAGGCCACACAGGGCGTGGCGCAAGGCCGACCTCGACCGCATAGCCGAGCTGGCGGGAAAGGTGCCCGCCCGCGAGATTCGCCGCGAGATGCGGCTGTCCAAGAACCAGCCCGACAACGCGCGGCGCGTGATCAACGCGAATGGCGGCCACGTTTCCCTGCGCTGCTACCGCCACCGCCTGGAGCTGTGCCCGTCGTGCGGGTGCCGAAGGGCGACCCTCGGCAAGGACGGCATCTGCGAGCCGTGCCGGCGGCAGAAGCAGCTCGCGGCCATAGAGGCCCGCATAGCCGAGCTGCTGCCGAGGCTCACCGCAGAGGAGCGCCGCACCCACGAGCGCACCGAGTGCGGCCGAGAGAGCCGCGCCGACCCCATGCCGCAGGCCCCGGACACCTCGGGCATGAGCCGCTACGCCGCCGACAAGGCAGCAGAGGCGCACGACGAGGCCATGGAGCGGTGGCTGTGCCGTTACCTGTACCGCAGGGTCAAGGCGGCGCAGAAGCGCAAGGAGCGCATAGAGAAAAAGTTCCGAAATCCTGAAAAGTTTTTATCACTTTTAGTTTTCCCAGTTAGGAGACCCAAATGCTCACGGAAATCATCAGCAAAACCGTCGCGGACAAGACGGTGGACAGCATCCTGAAGCGCATCGAGCGCGCCGTCCCCGTGCCCGAGCCGGGCGACGGCGGCTTCGACGCCGCCATGCGCCAGGCGTTCAACATGGGGCCGCCTGCATGGCCGCGCAAATCAAGAACGGCCCCGTGCCCACCAAGCGCATCGCGCTCATGGGGCGAGGTGGCCCGCGTGGCGTGCCGCGCCCGCCTGGTGGGCATGGAGTGCCGCGTGGTCGGAGACGAGGAGGCCCGCGCATGCAATCGCTAGAGGAGGTCGCGATCTGCGACGTGTACCCCTACGAGCGCGCCGACGGCGGAGCCGATGAACCCGCGCGACTTCACCACCAGGGAGAGCGCCGAGCACATCGCGGGCCTGGCCGCGCAGTTCAAGGCCAACCGCCTCAACCCCGGCCAGCCCGTCATGAAGCCCATCCTGTACAAGGAGGGCGGCATCTACTGGATCATCGACGGCGAGTGCCGCGTGCGCGCCATGAGGGCCATCGGCACCGAGCGTTTCCTCGCCGAGGTCTACGACGACCTGGACGACGCCGAGCTGGCGCGCGTGGAGGCCGCCAAGGCCATGGTGGAGACCGACGCCAAGCTGGGGCTGACCGCCGAGGAGAAGTCGCGCGGCGTGCAGACCATGCTGGCGCTCGACATTCCCGACGAGGAAGTGGCCGTGGCCGCCCGCACCGACGCGGGCACCGTGGCCAGGCACGCCGCGCCGCCCGCAGGGTGCAGGACGCCGCCTACGACATGACGCTCGACCGCCTGGCCGCCATCGCCGAGTTCGAGGGCGACGACGAGGCCGTGGCCGAGCTGCGCGACTGCAAGCAGTCCGAATGGCAGCGCGTGTACGCGGGCCTGAAGGCCAAGGCCGAGCAGAGGCGCAACCGCGCCGAGGTGGTGGCGGTGCTTGCCGACGCGGGCGTCGAGTTCGTCGACGAATGCCCCTGAGGGCTTCGCCGCATGCCGCACGTTTTCCGACTACCGCCCCGACCTGGCGGCGCTGGACGCCTACGTGGCCGACAACGCGGGCGCGGGGCTTCTGGCCGAGGAGACGTCGTTCGGCGTGACCCTGCTGGCGCCGGTGGCCGAGGGGGCCGACGAGGCTGCACAGGCCGCAGCCCAGCGCAAGGCCGACTTCCAGGCCGCCTACGAGGACGGCGCGAAGGCCCGCCGCGAGTGGCTTGCCGCCCACGCGGGCGACCTCAAGTCGATGCGCCGCACGGCTCTGGCGCTGACCGCGTTCGTCATGGAGGCCGAGGCCGTGGAATCGTTCGAGGAGCTGCTGGGCCGACCCATCGACCGCACGCCCACCGAGCTGGCCGTGGCCATGGGCTGGCGGGCAGCGTGGAACATGAGCGGCTGGACGGCCTGGAGCCTCATGGAAGGCGGCAGCTCCGTGTACTTCAACCGAGCGACGGTCGAGAACGTGACCATCATCTACGAGGCCATGAAGGCCGACGGCTACGAGCCGAACGCGGCCGAGACGGAGACCTACGAGGCGTGCAAGGCGCGCCTGGAAAGCGAGGAGTAAATGAGCGAAGCAGTTGAAGCCGTGGTCATCGAGCCGGAGGAGGCTTGAGCTGACCGTGGCGTACTCCCCCGCCGTGATCGAGGCCAACTTCGACGCCCTGAGGCGCACGTGCGCAAGCTGGTGGCCGACTACGAGGGCGCGACCTACGACATGTCCAAGGACGAGAACGTGAAGGCCGCCAAGTGCGACCGCACCTACCTGAACGGCATCGCGAAGCAGATAGACGAGCGCCGCAAGGCGGTGGCGCGCGAGTACACCGCGCCGCTGACCGCCTTCGAGGACAGGTGCAAGGCCGTGGCGGGCATCGCCAAGCAGGCGGCCGACGGCATCAAGGCGCAGCTGGACGATGCCGAGGCCGAGCGCCAGGCGCGCGCCTACGCCAAGCTGCAGGAGCACTACGAGGAGTTCGCCGGGCTGCTGGCCCCGTCGTGCCCTATGGGCGTTTCCACGAGAAGCAGTGGACCAACAAGACCGTCGGCGAGGTGAAGGCATTCAAGGCCCTGGAGGCCAAGGTGGAGCGCCTGGCCCAGGACTGGGAAACCCTCAAGGCGCAGTTCCAGGGCGAGCCGTTCTACGACGAGGCCGAGCGCGAGCTGTTCGCCACCCTGGACCTGGGCGCGGCCATAACGGCGGCGCACAAGGCCGAGGGAGGAGCGCCGGCGCATCGCCGAGCTGAAGGCGGCCATGGAGCCGGAACCCGTGGAAGAGCCCGAACCTGAACCCGAAGCGGTGCCTGAGCCCGCGGAATGCCAGCCCGCAGAGTTCCCGCAGCCGCTTGAGCAGATGCCCGAGCCGCAGCCCGCGCCCATGCCCGCCCCGGTGCCGCCAGCGCCGCCCGCACCGGCACCCGTGGCCATGGCGGGCGACCCGTGGACGGTCGTGGTGCCGTGCGCCACGTGCGAAAGAGATGCAGGGCGTCGCGGCGGCCCCTCAAGGCGCAGGGGCGTCGTGGGCACCATCATGCACGGCACGGTGGGCCAGGTTTACGAGCGGATGAACGGAGGCTACTAGCATGACCCAGGAACAGCAGTCCATCGACCTCATGGCGGCCGTTGCCCGCGTGCAGCGCGCCGTGGTGGTGCCCAAGGCCAGTACAACGCTTTCGGCAAGTTCAGCTACCGCAGCTACGAGGACATAGTGGCCGCGCTGAAGGAGCCGTGCGCCAAGGAGGGCCTGGCGTTCTTCATGACCGACGAGCTGGTGCAGATAGGCGACCGCTACTACGTGAAGTCCACGGCGTGCGTGTTCCCCGCCGAGGGCGGCGAGGGCCTGCTGCAGGTGAGCGCCTACGCCCGCGAGGACGAGCACAAGAAGGGCTCGGACGACGCCCAGGTGACCGGCATGGCGTCGAGCTACGCCCGCAAGTACGCGCTGTGCGGCGCGTTCGCCATCGACGGGCAGAGCGATCCCGACGCCATGGAGGAGCAGCCTGCTCCCGAGGAGAAGCAGCCGCCTGCAGACGGCCCCTTCACGGCCCACTGCCGCAGCTGCGGGGCGCGCTACCAGTTCGCCAGCATGCCGCAGTACATGGAGTTCGTGGCCAACAGCCCGTGCTGCCCGCGCCCCGACTGGCAGGTGGAGTAGATGCAGGCGCTCACCGAGGAGCTGGACGAGCTGACCGACAGGCTGGAGGCCGAGCTGAAGACCTGCAAGGAGTCGGGCTGCCAGTACGCCGAGAACGAGGCCGAGTACCGCAAGGCCCTGCGCATCGCCATCCTGAACGAGCGCCAGAAGGGCACGCCCGTCACCATCATCGGCGACGTGTGCCGGGGCCAGGAGCAGATAGCGGAGGCCAAGCGCCGCCGCGACTGCTCCGAGGCCATCTACAAGGCCTCGCAGGAGGCCATCAACGTAATCAAGCTGCGTATCCGCATGGTAGACGCGCAGATCACCCGCATCTGGAACAGCGGGGACGTAACCCAAGGAGGGTATCTATGAGCATCAACCGCGTGTGCATATCCGGCAACCTGACCCGCGACCCCGTGCTGCGCTCCACGTCTGGCGGCATGTCCGTGCTGTCCATGGGCGTGGCCGTCAACGACCGCCGCAAGAACCAGCAGACCGGGCAGTGGGAGGAATACCCGAACTTCGTGGACTGCACGCTGTTCGGCACCCGCGGCGAGAAGCTGGCGCAGTACTCGCCAAGGGCAGCAAGGTGGCCATCGAGGGCAAGCTGCGCTACCGCAGCTGGAACGACCAGCAGACCGGCCAGAAGCGCAGCGCGCTGGAGGTCGTGGTGGACGAGCTGGAGTTCATGAGCGGCCAGCAACAGCAGCAGGGCTACGCGCCGCAGCAGTACGCGCCCCAGGCGGCCCCGCAAGCGCCGCAGGCCCGCACGTACGGCCAGGGACGCCCCGCCCCGGCACCTGCGCCGCAGCAGCCCGCCTACGCGCCGCAGCCGGCCACTCAGCAGGCGTACGCGCCACAGCAGCCCGCGCCACAGCAGCCCGCGCCGCAGCAGCAGGCCATGCCGCAGCAGCAGGCCATGCCGCAGCAGCAGGCCATGCCCGATCTGTACGACGAGGATATCCCGTTTTAGGGAAGGCGACGGCGACACTATGGGCATGGTTATACACGACGACTTCTGGGCGGCCGCGCAGGCCATGCCCGAGAAGCAGCGCGCGCCGTTCATCTACGCCATCGTCGAGTACCGGTTCACGGGCAAGGAGCCGCAGGGCAGCCCCGCGTGGCTGCCTACCTTCCTGGTGCTCAAAGGGCAGGCTCGACATGGGCGACGAGAAGAGCGAAGCGCGCAAGGAAGGCGGCCAACGCCCGCTGGGGCAACAGGCCGAGGAAGGAAGACGCGGTGGACGATGCGGCGGCACGGGCGCAAGCCGATGCGCAAGCATCATGCGGGGAGCATATGCGGATGCAGATGCAGTCGCACATGCGCAAGCAGATGCGGATGCACATGCAGGCGCATCGAGTTGCGGCAATGCAGAGGTTGAGGTTGAGGTTGAGTATATAGATAACCCCTTAATCCCTTTGACGAAATCGTGCATGCGCTCAACGAGGCAGCCGGCACCCGCTACCGCTCAAGCAGCGCCAAGACCCGCAGGCTGATACACGCCCGCTGGGCCGAGGGCTACCGCCTCCCCGACTTCCTGGCCGTCATCGACACGATGGCAGCCGAGTGGGCGGGCGACCCGAAGATGGCCAGTACCTGCGGCCCTCCACGCTGTTCTCGCCGAAGTTCGAGGACTACGTGAACCGCGGCCCGAGGACCCGGAAGGAGGCCGACGGCTATGCCGAGTACGACTGAGTGCCCCCACTGCGGGGCGCAGCTAGAGGTCCGCTACGTGATGCTGGCTGGCCGCCGCACCTTCTGCGGCTGGAAGCCGTGCGGCTGCCCGGGTGCCGTGGCGGAGCGCGACGAGCGTTCGCGCCTTTGAGGCCAGGGCCAAGGCCGAGGAGGCCGCAGCCAAACGCCGCCGGGCCTACGAGCGGGCCGGAATCAAGCCCCGCTTCATGACGGCCGCCTCCCCCATGGCCGAGGGCATTGCCGCGAAGGTTGAGCAAGGGCGCGGGGCGTACATCTGCGGCCCCGTGGGAACCGGCAAGACCCACCTGGCGAGCGCCGTGGCGCGGCTCCTGGTGGACGGCGGCACCAGCGTGAGGGTGACCGACATGCTGGGCGTGCTGGCCGCCATCAAGGGCACCTACGGCGGCGACGGCACCGAGGACGGCGTGCTGTCCAGGCTCTCCCGCGTGGGGTGCCTGGTGCTGGACGACCTGGGCAAGGAGTCCCCACCGACTGGACGCTGGGGCAGGTGTTCCGCGTCGTGAACGACAGGTACGAGAACATGAGGCCCGTGGTCGTGACCACGCAGTACGGCAAGGGCGACCTCATACGCCGCCTGGCCAAGAACGGCGACGAGGAGACGGCGGTGGCCATCGTGAGCCGCCTGTCGGAGATGTGCGACAAGTACGAGCTGCAAGGCAAGGACAGGAGGCTATCGAATGGCAAACGTTGACACGCTGCCCGAGATCCTGCGCCCCTCATGGAGGGGCCGAGCATCGAGACGCCCAGGTGCGCCGTGTGCGGCGCGCCGTGGCCGCTCAACCGCCACCACATCGTGAGGCGCGGGGCGGGCAAGCTGTTCCGCGACGGGCGCGAGGTTCCCAAGCCCACGGTGATGCTGTGCGGCAGCGGCAACGGCAGCGGCTGCCACGGGGGCTGGCGCACGCCAACCGGCTGCACTTCCGCTGGGTCAGGGCCGAGCAGAGGTTCAACCGCCCCGCCCCGCCGGGGCTCGGGGCACTGGGAGTACCTGCTGCTGCCGGAACCGACCAAGTACGCGGATGCCCCTGGCCATGGACGGCTGGGGTCGGCTGCCGAGGGGCAGGCGGTGCATGTGAGCGGGTACGAGCCTTCAAGCGGGTGGAACCTCCCGCCCGGGTGCTTCGAGTCCGACCCCAGGGCACCGTGGAACCGGCCCGACCCGTGGGAGGGCCGCACGTGCCGGGAGTGCCGCTTCTGCGGCCGCGTGCAGGGGCGCTGGCGGCGAGGCCGTGTGCGCCCGCGACGCCATGACGGGCGGCGGCCCCGACGTGGGAGGCGGTAGACGAGACAAGCGAGGCATGCGAGTGCTTCGAGTTCGAATAGGAGACGAAACGATGAAGAAGATCTACGCGGTGGCCACGGAGAGCGACGTGGTGCTGGCGTTCGAGAGCAGATCGGACGCAGACGAGTACGCAGGCGAAGCACGACGGCATGGCGGTGCTGCCGGTGCCGTGCGTGGGGGCCTACGAGTACCCCAGCGAGAAGCCGGCCACCGACTGGGACCGAATCGCCGACGCTCTGCCGAAGGGAGGCGAACAGGCATGAGGCTGTACATGTGCGCATGCGAACGCTGCGGCAGGAGGTGCCGGCGACCCTGGCGGGTTACGCCAAGATGGTGCTGAGGAACAGCGCGCGAATCGACGGCAAGGCAAGGGCCTTGTGCCCGGAGTGCGCCGGAGAGCCTGCGGGCGTGGTTCCTCGCAGGCGCGGTGAAGCCGGAAGGAAGGGAGTAGCCATGGGAATCATCTGCGATACCTGCGGACGCGATATCGACGCCCTGGGGCAGGACAACATGAGCTGCACGTGCGAGCCGCTGTGCGAGGACTGCTGGAACGAGCAGCAGAGCCACGCGGTAGCAGTCCTTCGCCGAGAGAACGATCGCCTGCGAGGCGACCTCGCCGAGATGGGGCGCAAGCTCGCCGAGGCCAGGCAGAGGCTGCGCAGCGACGGGCCGGCGGACTGCAAGCGGCTGCGCCGCGAGGTCGAGACGGCCTACGAGGTGAGCCGCGAGCGCGCCCTGGCGCTCACGAAGCTGGACGAGTGCGAGTTGTGGCTGGGGCGCTGCGAGCTGAGGGTGACAGCGTCACCGACGCTCAAGGGCGCGGCCCAGGACGCCGCCATGCCTTGCCTCAAGACCGAAGAGGCGCGCGGTTTCGCGATGCCCGACGTGAACGTGGAGGTGAAGGCCGAGGTAACGGCCGAGGAGCTGGCCAAGAGCCTGCGCGAGGCCATGAAGCCGGCCATGCGGATGGCGGTGGAGTAGCCATGGAGCAGCAGACCGAGAAGCCGAAGCGCCGACCCAGTATCGAGGTGCGCTGCCCGAAGTGCGGCATGCGCGAGAGCGGGCACCACCTGCCCAAGGGCGGTGACCGCTGCCGCTGGTGCGGTCACCTGTTCGAGGACTTCACCTACCGCAAGGTCGGGCCGGGAGCGAAAGAGGACGCGCGATGAAGAACTGGGAGCGGTACTTCGGCACGCCAGAGGCCGCGATGCGCATGGAGGTGCGCATGATGCGCGACGGACGGCGGTTCCGCATCGCGGTGAGCGAGTGCAATCCCTTCACCTCATGCGCGTTCGAATCGCGCTGGGTGCGGACTTCGCCTCGTGGGGCGAGTACCAGGACTGGCTCAATGCCGAATACGACGACGGACCATCAAATGGGAGGAGGACGCTCGATGACGAACTGGGAGCATTTCTTCGGCACGCCGGAGAGGGCCGCGCTGATGGACGTGGAGTTCTACGCCATCCCGGCGATGGTCGCCGTGAAGCACGAGGAGAAGGCAGGCGACGCCGCCACGCTCAGGCTCGTGGCCCGCTTCGACTCGCGCGAGGAGTACCTGGCATGGCTCAAGTCCGAGCGGTGCGGCGAATGAACCGCCCGGGATGCAACTGGGGGTGCCTGCTCGCGATAGCCGCGATCATCGCCATAGACGCGGCGGCCATCTACGCCATAAGGGCGCTCGTGCTCGGGCTCATGGCCATGGCCGTGGCGGCGTGCTAGGGACAACCGAATACGGAAACAGGCAGAGGGCCGTCCTTCGGGGCGGCCTTTTCCGTGCCCGGCGACACGCTTGCGACCATATGGGCCGAGAGATAAGGGAAGGAGGCCGCAGGTGCCCAAGAAGGACAAGCCGCTCACGGCGAAGCAGGAAGCGTTCGCCCGCGAGATGGCCAAGCCCCGCGCCAGCAGCAGGACGCGTACCGCGCGGCCTACGACTGCAAGCGCATGAACTACAACTCGATAAGCTGCGCCGCCTCCAAGCTGATGCGCGACCCACGAATCGCGCACAGAATCCAGGAAATCCGCGACGCGGCCGCCAAGGACTGCCGCTGGGAGCTGCAGGACGCGGCCGCCCTGCTGTTCGAGGTGCTGGACGGCGCGCTGCCCATCTTCCGCCGCCAGGCGGCCGAGGGCAGCATCAACGGCGACGCGCGCCTGGCCATAACCGAGAGCGTGAAGCTGCTCAACGACATGTTCGGCGTGGACGGCGCAAAGGCCGCCATGGCGGAGGCGGGGGTGACCATCGTTGACGACCTCGGTTAGGCTCTCGGACGTCGTGGCCTCCGTGTTCGCCGGCGTGTGGCGCTCCATCAAGGCGCACGAGTTCACGCACTACTGGTTCAAGGGCGGGCGCAACTCCACCAAGTCGTCGTTCATATCCATCGCCATCGTGCTGCTGGATCATGCTCAACCCGGAGGCCAACGCCGTCGTGCTGCGCAAGGTCGGCAACACGCTGCGCACGTCCGTGTACGAGCAGATAGGCTGGGCGTGCGACGTGCTGGGCGTGGCGCACCTGTTCGACTTCGGCCTGTCCCCCATGGAGGTGACGTACCGCCCCACCGGGCAGGTCATACGCTTTGTGGGATGCGACAAGCCGAAGAAGCTGAAGTCCGCGAAGTTCCGCACCGGCTACTGCGCCGTGGTGTGGTTCGAGGAGGTAGACGAGTTCGACGGCATGGACGAGGTGCGCAGCGTGCTGGCCACGTTCCTGCGCGGCGGCGACATGTTCTGGGTGTTCTACAGCTACAACCCTCCCCGCTCGGCTCGCAACTGGGTGAACAAGGAGGCGCGCGACCTGGAGGCCCACCGGGCGAGGACGGGCGCTTCATATGCCACACCACGTACCTGGACGTCATAGACGAGCACCCCGAGTGGATAAGCGCCACCGCGCTGGCGGAGGCCGAGCGCAGCCGCCGCAAGACGCCCGACTCCTACCGCTGGCAATGGCTCGGCGAGGTCATCGGCACGGGCTCCGAGGTGTTCCCCGACGAGCTGCTGGACATACGCCCCATCACCGCGGAGGAGCGCGCGTCCATCGCCCTGCGCTCGTTCGGCGTGGACGCGGGCAGCGTGCACCCCTGGGTGTTCATGGAGGCGGGCTACGACGAGAACGAGCGCGTGCTGTACCTGCTGGACGAGGAGAGCCGCCAGGGAACCGAGGCCATCGACGTCAAGACCGCCGAGCTGGTGGCGGCCAAGCTGCAAGCGGCCGAGGACCCCGCCGCCGACGTGTGGTGCGACAGCGCGGCGCGCGGCATGATCCTCTACTACCAGGAGCAGGGCATCGGCGCGCAGAAATCGCTCAAGCAGGGCCTGAACGCGCCCAAGAGCCGCATCAGGTGGATGCAGAACCTTACGCGCATAGTCATCGACCCCGACCGCTGCCCGCTCGCCGCCAAGGAGTTCCCCGAGTTCGAGTACGTGTCGAACGGGCAGGGCGACATTACGGAGACACTTCCCAAGGTGAACGACGACACGATCGACGCGGTGGGATACGCCGCAGGACTGTGGATAAGGAGCAACCTCTGATGGAGAAGCGAGGCAACACGGGCTACGCCGAGGCGTGGCTGCGCCGCATGGGATACCAGCCGGACACCCGCATGCAGGGCATGGTGGGCGTCTGGTTCGGCTGGTTCGCGGCGAACAACGGCTGGTACCACTACAGCGAGCGGCGCGGCTTCCGCGTGTACAAGCGCGAGCGCGCCAGCCTGCACCCGGCGGCGCTCGTGGCCGACGAGTGGGCCAGTCTGCTCATGAACGAGAGCACGATCATCTCCAGCACGAGCGACGAGCGCCGCGCCTGGATGGCCCGCTACTTCGCCAACCCCACGGCGACGGGCGGCGTCGGCGACGAGGGGCACGAGGGACGGCCAGGCCGCGCCGCAGCCGACAGAGGACGGCGACGCGCCCACATCGTTCGCCATGGACAACGCCGACTTCATAGCACGCGCGTTCGCCATGGGCACGGGCGCGTGGGTCATCGAGCCGCGAGGCGTGACCGACAGCGCCTACACGCCCGACGCCGAGCTGCGCATCGTGCGCTACGACGCCACGCAGATAGTCCCGCTCACGTGGAGCGCCGACGACTGCACTCAGTGCGCGTTCGTGGGCCGCGTGGAGGTCGCCGGGCGCGACTACGACCAGTGCCAGGCGCACGTGCTCAAGGGCGGCACCTACCACATCCTCACGCAGCTGTTCGACACCAAGACGCACAAGCAGGTGACGGTCGAGGGCATCAGCGCCGACATGGACACGCACTGCACCCGCCCGCTGTTCAGCCTGGTGCGCCCCGCCGTGTCGAACCGCTACTACGACTACTGCGCGATGGGCGCGAGCGTGTACTGCAACGCCGTGGGGGCCATGAAGGTGGTGGACGAGGCCGCCACCTCCCTGCTCGACCACATTCGCGTGGGCCGCCCGCGCACGTTCGTGGACAAGACCCTCATAGAGTCCAAGACCGACAAGGGGCCGGCCGGCAGCCTCACGAAGACCTACTACGCCTTCGGCGAGGCCGACGACACCATCTTCAGCATGAACCCCGGCGACGAGGGGTCGGCCAAGATTCAGACCGTTCAGAGCGACCTCAAGGCCGACGAGAACGCCAGCGCCATCAACACGGGCCTGCGCCTGCTGTCGGTGGCGTGCGGCTTCGGCAACGGCTACTTCTCCTGGGAGTCGCACACGGGCCTGAAGACCGCCAAGGAGGTGGCGGCCGACAACTCGCAGCTGATGCGATCCATCCACCGCCACGAGAACGCCCTGCGCAAGTCCATCGTGCGGCTGGTCAACGGCATGGCCGACGCGTGCCGCAGCATCAAGGGCGAGGCCGTGCCCTACGGCGACGTCACCGTGGACTTCGACGACTCTATCATCAGCGACACGCAGAGCGCCCGCGAGATGGCCATGAGCGAGGTCGGCGCGGGCATCATGGCCCCGGGGAGTACCGCCGCCGCTTCTACGGCGAGACCAAGGACGAGGCGCAGGCCAACGTGCCCGAGCAGCAGGGCGGCGCGTTCGACATGCTGGGCGACGGGCTGGCCTGATGCTGGGGCCGGACTATATAGAGCACTTCACCGACGCGGCGCAGGGGGCGATGGACGAGTACACCCTGCGCCTGGCGTGCATCTACGCCGCCCTCATAGGCTCCATCGACTTCGAGGGCGAGAGCGCCTACTCCCAGGCCGCCAGGAAGGCCGCGCTGGCCGCCAAGGACGTGCAGAAGGCCATGAGCGAGGAGGGCCGTAGAGCCGCGAGAGGCTGCCAAGGCGGCGGCCGAGGCTGTGGCCAAGAGCGCCGAGACCGACCTGTCCACGCTGGGCACGGCCATGGGCGCGCTGTCTAAGACGATGCAGTGGAGGCTCCACAACTCGGCGCGGGCCACGGCGGCGGGCGTTCAGGAAGTGGTGAGCCGAGACAACCTGAAGATGCCCGCCAACGTGCAGCGCGCGTACCTCGAAGTCGTGGCGCAGGCCGTGGCGCAGGTGAACTCAGGCATGGCGGGCTACGAGCAGGCCACCCGCGAGGCCGTGCTGAAGCTGGCGCGGCGGGGCGTGTCCGTCGTGGACTACAAGAGCGGGGCGTGGGCGCAGGCCGACGTGCCATGCGCCGCCACGTGCGCACCCAGGTGGTACAGGCAGGCAGCCGCAACACGCTGGAGCTGCTTGAGGAGACGGGGCACGACCTCGTGCAAACCTCCTCGCACGGCGGCGCGCGCGAGAGCCACGCCAAGTGGCAGGGCCGCGTTTTCAGTCTGTCGGGCAAGTCCAAGAAATACCCGCCGTTCTACCGCGAGACGGGCTACGGCTCGGTCGATGGCTTGTGCGGCGCGAACTGCAAACACGACTTCGGCATCTACGTGGAGGGCCAGCCGCTGCGCTACGAGCGCGACCCCGACGGCGGCGACGAGAAGCGCGAGGAGCGATACCAGGCAGAGCAGAAGCAGCGCGAGCTTGAGCGCGGCATACGCGCCGCCAAGCGCGAGGAAACGGCCCTGGAGGCCGCCGGGCTCGATAACACCAAGGAGCGCCTGCGCCTGGGCAAGCTGCAGAAGCGCCAGCGCGAGCACATAGCCGCCCACCCCCTACCTGTCCCGCGAGCGCACGCGCGAGGCCGCCATGGAATCGAAGGCGCGCATCTACCCGCTTGCCACGGACAAGACCTGGGTGCGCGAGAAGTTCATGCCGGGCAAGGGCGTGGGCACCGCCGCAGACGTGAGCCGCCGGGCCGTGAACGGCAGGGCCTACCACGACAAGGTGACCTCGCTGCCCATCCCAAAGCGCGCAAGCGAGGCCGTGTACGCCGAGAGCCGCCGCATCCTGCGCGACCGCGACGGCACGGGCTACGAACGCATGTCCGTGGTTTCATGGAAGAAGGGCGAGCGCGTCACCGATACCTTCGGGCACGGCCTGAAGAGCCAGGCGTGCGGCCTGACCGCAAAGCAGGTGGAGGCGTGCAGGCGCACCGAGGGCGGCGTGGTGCTGATACACAACCACCCCATGAGCCGCCGCCGTCGTGGACCGACATACGCACGGTGGCGGAAAACGACTGGGTGCGCAGCTCGGTGGTGGCGTGCCACGATGGTACAATCTACGAAATCAAGGTGAACGACCCCGGCGTGGTGAAGGCGTACGAGAGAATACGCCAGCAGATGAAGGCGCTTTACCCGAACGCGGGCGGCGCTGCCATCGACCACTACACGACGGAAATGCTCTACAAGCAGAACGAGGAGGCGAAATGGTTCAGGCTGACAAAAAAGAAGTGACCCCCGAGGACTGGGTTCTAGTCATCGACGACCACGTGCCCGAGTTGAGCGAGGACGAGAAGCTGAGCGAAAAAGAACGCGAGGAACTTTTTCGCCAAGTGCCGCAAGGTTCTGCGCGACGAGGGCCTGATGCACTAGGCATCACCGACAACCGAACAGCGACACGGCATCAAGGCCGCCCACGAACGGGCGGCCTTTTCTTTGCCTGGCGACACCTCGGGGAAGATGCGGTCACGCGATGGGGCGGCGACAACAGCCCCGCACGCGACCACGGCGACAACGGTGGGCCATCCAAGCGCGCAGGGAAGCGCGACAACCAAACACGGAAGGAGCAAGCGATGGCTGAAGACAACAAGCCCAAAGGAAAACGAGGGCGGCGAAGGCCAGGGCACCGAGCCCCAGAAGGAGGTCGTGTCCTACGCGAAGTACAAGCGCGAGACCGACGAGTACCAGGAGCAGGTGAAGGCCCTCAAGGCCGAACTGGAGCAGCGCGACAAGCAGATCGAGGAGTTCACCTCCAAGGCGGGCAACGCCGAGGAGCTGCAGGCCGCGCTCGACAAGGCCAAGGCCGACAACGAGGCGTACAAGGCCGACGCCGAGAAGCGCGAGGCCGACATGCGCCGCGACTTCGCCATCGACACCAAGCTGGCGCAGATGGGGTGCGCAACGCCAAGGCGGCGCGCGCGATCATCCCGAACATCGCCGACGCGAAGCTGGACGAGCAGGGCAACCTAACGGGCATCGACTTCGAGGCCCTGAAGAAGGACAACGCCTACATGTTCACCGACCAGCCCCGCGAGAGCGCGGGCGGCGACCCCTAAAGGGCGGCGCAGGCTCCGACGGCCTGGCCGACTTCCGCGCAGCTTTCGGACTCACCGACGAATCTTCAAAGGAGTAAATCATGCCAAACAGCATCGAACTGCCTAAGGGCTACGAGAACGTGCTCATGGAGGCGTACCGCAAAGGAATCCCTGACCGCCGTGCTGGAGAGCGCCGCGCCGCAGGGCAACATCGCGCAGATGGAGCAGCTGGGCGAGTTCTACTACCCCGTCTACTCCATGGGCGGCCTGGGAGACGTGCAGGCAAACGGGCGACTGCCCCAGAACAGCGGCGCGTCCCTGACCTGGAAGCCCATCAGCGCCAACTACGACCGCGGCACCATCCTGGAAATCGACCAGAAAGTGGACGCCCAGTCCTTCAACCTGGCATTCGGCAACGCCGCCGCGCACTTCAACCGCACCAAGGTGGTGCCCGAGGGAGACGCGTTCGTGTTCTCCACGCTGTGCACGGGCACCGGCATCACCAAGGAGCAGAAGACCTACGCCGACGGCGCGGACATGCTCAAGGGCTTGAACGCCGCCATGTGCGACATGGACGAGAAGGAGGTGCCGGAAGAGGGCCGCGTGCTGTTCATCACCCCACCCTGCTGGGCATGGTGAAGGACCTGGACACCACCAAGTCCCGCGAGGCGCTGGACGGCTTCTCCTCCATCGTGAAGGTGCCGCAGTCCCGCTTCTACAGCGCCATCGACCTCTTGGACGGCACCACCAGGGACGAGGAGATCGGCCACTACAAGAAGGGCACCGGCGCGGTGGACATGAACTTCCTCATCGTCCACAAGGACGCCGTGGTGCTGCGCTGGAACTTCGCGCACGGCAAGGTCATCGACGCCGAAGACAACCAGCAGGGCTTCGGCCACCTGTTCAAGTACCGCAAGTACGGCGTGTGCGGCGTGCGCGAGAACCTGGCGCACTACATCACCGCAGGCATGAAGGCTGCGTAGGAAGGAGGCGCGACATGCGCACCGTTGGACTGGCCTTCGAGAAGGAGGCCCCGAAGAAGGCCAAGCCCGCCAAGGGCAAGGCGGAAAAGCCCGAGGCGAAGGCCGCAGACGAGCAGCCCGCCAAGGGCAAGGCGGAAAAGCCCGAGGCGGCCGAGGACGATGGAAACTAGAGCCCCGACCCACGAGGACTACCTGGCAGCCGGGCGCGGGGAGCTGTCCGCCGAGGAGTTCAAGGCGGCGCTCCCCCACGCCACGGCAGCCGTGCGCGACCTGATCTTCCCCAACGAGCCGGACGGCTCCGAGGAGGGGCGCGCGCGGTCATGGCGGCCTGCGAGGTCGACGCCGCGTACGGATGCTCGGGCGGCATCATGGAGGGCGGCGGCTTCACCGTCGGCTCGTTCTCGTGGAACCCCGGTACCGAAGGGCCAGCACCTACCGCAGCGACATGGAGGCCGCCGTCCGCCGCGAGCTGCTTGGAACGCCGCTGCTCTACGCGGGCATCGGGGGTACCAGATGATGCGGGTGCCGCGCTCGGCGCGGCCCTCCACCATGTTCGTCAAGGTTCCCAAGGAGGGAGGCTACGGCGGCGAGTTCGAGAACCCCGTCGAGGTGCGCCGCGTGCGCTTCGAGCCGGCATCGGCATGGCTCGTTCGCGAGTACGCCCTGGGCGACGGGGCGCAGGGCCTCGTGATAGCAGACGGCGCGGACAGCCCGGGTATGTTCGACGTGCCAGTGGGCAGCCGCGTGAGCATCGACGGGGGCGAGTGGATGAACGTGGCGAGGTGCACGCCCCGCCGCGCGTTCGGCACCCGTCCCCACCACTGGGAACTGGAGGTGAGGTAGCCATGCCCGCAGCAGTTACGGTCGACCTGACCAAGCTCATGAAGCGTTTCAGCGCGAAGGAGCTGGAGGCCAAGCAGGTGAAGTTCGCCATGAGCGTGGCCGAGGACATGAACGCGTTCACGCCAGAGGACACCAAGCGCATGCACGACTCCATGCGGGCCGCCTCCGACTTCAGGCAGGGGCCTCGTCATATGGGACGCCGACTACGCCGCCTACGTGCGCGACCTGCCCGACAGCTCCATCAAGCACGGCAAGAACCCGAGGGCCAAGGCCGACTGGCCGAAGGCCGCGAAGGAAGCGCATGGCGAGGACTGGGAGCGCCTGGCCGTCGACCTCCTGACCGAGGGGCGTGACATGGCCCCGGACGTGATGGAGGCGGCGAAGGCCGCCATAGAGGCCCTGGGCTACGGCCCGGTGCTCCTCACCCGCCTGGCCGCCTCGCGCGGCCACGACGACGCGGTGGTGCTGCGGCCCATGCCCACCACCGACGTGGTGCGCCACATGGACGGCACCCGCCGCGTGGGATATACGTGCTGCAGGTCATCGTGAAGGACGCCTCCGAGGCCAAGGCCATGGGCGACGCCTACGACCTGGCCGACGCGCTGGACGGGGCCGACCTGTCCTCGCCCACAGGCTCCTACGGCTTCACGAGCGCGTCGCTGTACACCGAGCCGCAGGAGATAACGCCGCCCCCGAGGGCGGGCCGTACCTGTGGGAGTTCCGAATCAAAGCGACCATAACCATAGAGAAGGGATAACGATGGCAAAGAACCAAGACCTGGGCTTCGCGCCCAACTACATGAGCGCGCTGGAGATCGACACCACGCCAGACGCGGCCAGCCCCACGTGGGCCATCTTCTCGCGCGGCATCACCGAGGTGAAGCCGACCACCAACGAGACCACCGAGACCAAGGACTACTACGACGGCTACGGCACTCCCACCGACAAGGTAAAGAGCGTGCAGCCGCAGTACGAGGTCACTGGCGACCGCTGCTACGGCGACCCGCGCAGGACTTCGTTGCCAGCCTGGCGCTTGAGACCGGCGAGGGCCGCACGGGCCACTTCCGCCACACCGACCCCAACGGCGACGTGGTGGAGGGCGACTGCACCTACCTGGGCCTGACCGTCGGCTCGCAGCAGGGCGCGGCGTCCGACCCCGGCGCGTTCTCCTGCACAATCTCGGGCGCTGGCGCTATGCGCTACATCCCCGCCAACAAGCTCAAGCAGCCCACGGGCGTCACCTGCACCGCGCCGACAGGCCCCGCCGTGGGCAAGTCCATGAAGCTCGCGCCGACCGTCACGCCCGCCGAGGCGAACACCAGTGCTTCTTCGCATCGGGCAACACCGACGTGGCCACCGTCGACAGCGACGGCAACGTGACGGGCGTGGCCGCAGGCGAGGCGGTCATCACCGTGCGCTGCGCGTCGAAGCCGAGCATCTGCACGCAGGTGAAGGTCACCGTGGCGGCGAAGTAGCCGCAGGCGACACCAGACATAACCTCCTGGACATGGGGGCGCGGGCTAGTGAGCGGCCCGTGCCCCCCTTTTCTATGCCCGATGCTCACCGCTCACGAAAGGGGCAACAAATGGAACTTTGAAAAACATCCGCGCGTACGAGGACGTGTTCTTCGAGGACCCCTGAGGAGAACCCTGACACGCCGCGCTTCCGCGTGTGGTTCGACGACAAGCACATCGAGGAGTACCTGGCCAAGGTCGGCAACGCCATCGACCCGCGCGCAGGCCAACGAGCAGATGGCCCGCGAGGCCGACACCCCCGAGAAGGCGGCCGAGGCCAACGCCGCGCAGGCCCGCCTCATGAAGCGCACCATCCCGACGTTCATCGGCACCGAGGGCTGGGAGCAGCTGTCGCGTGGATGGGCGGCGACGAGGCCCCATCGCGCCCGAGGAGAACATCCGCATCCTGGGCGAGGTCTTCGCCACGTTCCTCAACATGTTGGCGCGCCACGCGACCAGCGAAAGAGCTGATGGCGTGCGGCCTTGCATACAGCGAAAGGCGCGCCGATCAGGTCCAGGCGCTCAACCGCGCCCAGCGCCGCGCCAAGGCCAAGCGCAAGAAGAAGGGCGGCAAAGTAATGCTGCCAGCCGCGCTCACGGCCGAGCGGGTGGGCTGCCCGACGGCACGAGCGCCACGCGCTACCCGTGGAACGGCGAGGAGGTGCTGGTGCGCGACGACGCGCTCACGATCATCCGCGTCATCGAGGTGCTGACCGACGAGGGCAAGTCCGACGACCAGCGCCGGGACGAGTTCCTGGCGCTGTTCTTCGTGGACTGGGCGGACGCGTGGTGCGCATGCGACTACGACGCCGCCGAGTTCGTGCGGATGCGCGACGCGGCGGTATGGGGACATGTGCGGACTCGACCTGAGCGGCGACCGCCCGCACGAGACCCGCTGTGGGACTTGGAGGAGGACGCGGCGCGCATACGCACCAGCTTCCGCCAGGCCTACGGCATCGAGTGGGACGAGGCGCGGTCGCATCAGCTTCGCCGAGTTCGTGGCACTCGTGGGCGGCTGCCCGCAGGACACGCCGCTCGGCGCGGCCATCCACTACCGCAACCCGGCGACCAAGCCGAAGCCAACCAAATACAACAGGCAGGAGGTCGAGGCCTGGAACGCCGCCCACAAGGCGTTCGAACTCGGCAAAGGCCGCAGCTCACACGGCTCTGAGGAAGGAAGCGACGCGGCGATGCGCGATGTTCGCCGCGCTCAAGAGAGCGACGAGGTGAGCATGGACGGCAACGTCATCATCAAAGCGGTGCTCGACACCGTTGACGTATCCAAGAACATCAAGGCCCTGGAGCGCGACCTCCAGGGCATCTCCTGGAAGAACATAACCGAGGGCGACGAGAAAGCCGCGAAGCTGTCGTCCTCGTTCAAGAAGGCCGGCACGGCCGCCACGGTGACGCTGGACCGCGCCCGTGGTGGCCGCCGGCAAGGCCGTAGAAGTTCGGCGTGGCCAGCGACTACGAGCAGGGCCAACGCCCGATAGCCGCCGCGTTCGGCGTCTCCGGCGAGGAGGCGGAACGCTTCAGCGGCATAGGCAAGCGCATCTACGAGGGCGGCTGGGGCGAGTCCCTGGACGAGGTGAACGACGCCCTGATCCAGTGCAAGTCCACACTGCGCGACGTTTCCGACGAGGACCTGCAGACGGTCACCACCAACGCGCTTATGCTGTCGGACACCTTCGGCGCAGACGTGAACGAGTCCATACGCGGCACCAACGCCCCTCATGGAGGGCTTCGGGCTGTCCGCCACCGAGGCCAGCGACCTGCTGACGGCGGGCATGCAGCGCGGCCTGAACTACACCGACGAGCTGGGCGACAACCTGAGCGAATACTCCGTGCGATGGGGGGAGGCGGGAAGGAGCGCCAGCGAGTACTTCGCTGCTCGAAGCGGGCACGTCCAACGGCGCGTACAACCTGGACAAGGTGGGCGACTACCTCAACGAGTTCCTGACGGCGCTGTCCGACGGCCGCATGGAGGAATCCATCGGCTCGTTCAGCGAGGGCACGCAGGAGGTCTTCGAGAACTTCAAGAACGGCGCCACCGCCGAGGACATGCTGCAGGCGGTGCTGGGCGACCTCACGCAGATGCCAAACGAGTACGACAAGGCCGCGCTGGCCTCCACCCTGTGGTCCTCGCTGGGCGAGGACAACGCCATGGGGATGATCGAGTCCCTGGCGGGCGTGCAGGACAGCTTCGGCGACGTGGCGGGCGCTGCGCAGCAGGCCCAGGAGGCCGCCTCCGACAGCTTCGCCGTGAAATCGCAGGAGGCCATGCGCGAAGCTGCAGGGCTCCATCGAGCCGCTTGGCGAGCCGCTGCTCAACATCGCCACCAACGTGGCGGGCGTCGTCAAGTCGTTCTCCGAGTGGTTCGCCGGCATCGGCGAGGGCGGCCAGACCGCCGTGCTGGCCATAGCAGCCATAGTGGCGGCCATCGGGCCGGTGCTGTCCACCGTCGGCACCATCATCAGCGTGGTGCCGCAAATCGGTGCTGCCTCTCCTTCGCCGTAGGCAAGGCGGGCACCGCCGCGCTGGGGCTCATAGCCGCGCACCCCGTGATAGCGGCAATAGCGGCCATCATCGCCGCAGTGGTGCTGCTGTGGAACAACTGCGAGGAGTTCCGCGACGCCGTGACCGCCGTGTGGGATGCCGTGCGCCGCGTTCCAGGTGGCCGTCGGCGTTGCCGGCGGGGTCGCCGAGTCGATAGGCGCGTTCTTCTCCGGGCTGGGCGCGACGCTCGGGCGTGTGGGACGGCATCTGCAACGTTGTGCAGGTGGCCGTGATGCTGCTCGCGGAAATACTCAACCTAGCCATCGAGACGCTGCTCATACCCCTGGAACTTCGTCTGGGAGAACTTCGGCGGCGTGCTCACGGCGGCGTGGGACCTCATATGCGGTGCGGTCGGCACGTACATCCAATACGTGAGCGACGTGATAAGCGCGGGCCCTTGAGGTGATTCATGGCGTGTGGGACACGGTGTGGGGTGCCGTCAGCTCAACCGCTTCCAGCGTGTGGGATGCCATCACCTCGGCGATAGGCGCGGCCATCGACGCCATCAGCTCCACCATATCGGCGGTGCTGTCGGCGATACAGGCCGTGTGGGACTCCGTTTGGGGTGCCGTGAGCACCACGGCGTCGAACGTGTGGACCGGCATAAGCTCGACCATATCCGGCATCGTCAACGGCATCCGCGACACCATCTCCAGCGTGTTCAACGCCGCCCGCGACACCGTGGCCGGCATATGGAACTCCATCAAGAGCGCCATCGAGACGCCGATAAACAGCGCCCGCGACACCGTGCGGAACGTAATCGACTCCATCAAGGGGTTCTTCAACTTCGTGGTCACTGCCCCACCTGAAGCTGCCGCACCTGTCCATCTCCGGCGGGTTCAGCATCGACCCGCCGAGCGTGCCGCATTTCGGCATCGACTGGTACGCGAAGGGCGGCGTGTTCAACGGCCCCAGCGTCATCGGCGTAGGCGAGGCCGGCCCCGAGGGCGTGGTGCCGTTCAACGAACGCGGCGCGCGCCCGCTGGCCGAGGGCACGCCAAGCTGCTCGACGGCAAGGGCGGCGCGGGCCACGGCGACACGAACGTGACAATCAACGTGTACGCGACCGTGCGGGAGGAGGCCGACATAGAGAAAATCTCCCGCCAGATAGCCAAGGAAATCAAACGGCAGAGTGCTTCGCATGATATACAACGGCTTCGACTTCGCGCCGTGGTTCGACACCCGGCTCGTGACCCGCTCTCGCTGCTGCCCGAGTACGAAATCGCCACGCGCGACGTGCCGGGCAGCCCGGCTCGCGCTTCATGCGCGCAGAGCTGAAACCCCGACAATAGACGTGGCGGCGGCCTGGAGGGCACGCCCCGCCGACGATATGGCGGCCCTTCGCCGCCTCATGGCCTCGCGCCTGCTGTGCCTCAAGGAGGCCGAGCTGTGGCTGGACGACGAGAGGCACCTGGCCTGCGCTACATGGCCGTGCTGACTCGCCGGGCGCGCTCGACACGTTGTGGCACACCGGCGAGGCCACGCTGACGTTCACGGCATACGACCCGTGGCCTACGGGGCCGAGGGGGCGCGCAACCGTGTCGGGCACCTCGGGCGTGCAAGTGGGCGGGACGTTCCGCACCTACCCCACCGTGACCGTCAGGCCCGGCGGCAGCACGTCGGCGCTGCGGCTGACGAACATGGGCACGGGCGAGTTCGTGCAGATCGACAAGGCGGTGACGGCATCGAGCGCGGTGGTCATCGACATGGCCGCCCCGCAGGCCACGTTGGACGGCAGCCCGCGCCCGTGACCTTCGAGAGTGACTTCTTCCCGCTGGAGCCGGGGGCCAACAGCTCAAGCTGTCCAGCGGCACCGCGACGGTACAGTGGACGGAAAGGTACGTGGGCTGATGATTCTGTGGGCATGCGACCGCTGGGAGGCGTACAAGGGACCCATCAAGACGCTGTTCGAGTGCGAGGACACGCGCGAGGTCAACGGCGAGAACGCCCTGAGCATCACAACGCTGGCGCGCCTGGACAAGGGCGACCGCCTGGTGTGGCGCGACCTCAAGGGCCGCTGGCACGAGAACATCGTGGACGGCGTGGAGGAGCGCGCAAGCGCGGGCATCCTCTACACGTACTACTGCCCAACCTCGGCGCAAATCGAGCTCCTGGGCGACCTACCTGGAGGACAAGCGCCCCTACGACGTGAGCGCCTACGCCGCGCTGGCCTCGGCGCTGTCCTCCTCGCGCTGGCAGGTCGGAACCGTGGCCGACCTCGGGCAGGCCGGCACGAACTTCTACCACACCAACGCATGGGGGCGGCCATCCACGACGTGGCAGACACTTGGGCGGCGAGCTGTCGTTCGAAATCCAGGTGAGCGGCACCAAGGTGACCGCACGCCGCGTGTGCATGGCCAAGCAGGTCGGCGAGGACAACGGCAAGCGTTTCACCTACGCCAAGGACCTCGTGAGCGTCAAGCGCAGCGTGGACGAGGGCAACGTGTGTACCGCCCCTGTACGGCTACGGCAAGTCCCTCGCAGACCGCCGACGAGGACGGCAACCTGACGGGCGGCTACGATCGCAAGCTGACCTTCGGCGGCGTGAACGGCGGGCAGAATGGGTGGTCGGCCGACGCGCTGGCGCGCTGGGGACGGCCCGACGGCAAGGGCGGCAAGGCGCACGTGTTCGGCGACGTGGAGTTCTCCGACTGCGAGGACGCCGCCGAGCTGAAGAAGCTCACCGAGGCGCAGCTGGCGAAGTCGTGCGCCAACCGTGTCCTACACTGTGGACGCCGTGGCTTGCGCGCGCCGGCGAGGGCTTCGAGGGCGCGGACGAGGGCGACCTGGTGACCGTGGTGGACAAGGTGTACGACCCGCCGCTGCGCGTGCGCACGCGCATCACCAAGGTGGTGGAGGACCAGCTGCGCCCCGGCGAGGTCACCTACACGTTCGGCAACTACCAGACGGTCGCCGAGCTGATGGCCGCGCAGAAGTCGGCCGCCAAGTCCACCGCCTCGACCATCCGGGCGACCGTGACCGAGGCCGTGAACGCCTCGAACAAGGCATCGACCGGCAAATGGGGCGAGAGCCTGGCGGCCGCCGAGGAGCGCCAGAAGGCGTACACCAAGGAGGTCGGCGGCGCCACCCAGGACTACACCGACCAGATAAGGGACGAGCTGGACAAGGCCCTCAAGGAGTACGCCGACAACGGGGACACCACGCTGGAGAAGGCGCTGAAGAAGTACTCCGACGACGGCAACCTGACCCTGGACGAGGTGCTGCGCCTGTACACCGACACGTCGATAGAGCAAAGCGAGAGCGTGCTCAAGCAGATAGACGAGGCCAACAAGGAGTACCTGGAAGGCGTCACGGGCAAGTTGGACGAACGGCTGACGAGCGCCGAGGGCGAGGTGGATGGGCTGCAGAAACAGCTCGACCAGCTGCCGACGGATATCCGCAAGAAGATCGTTGACATGCTCAACAGTGAGGTGAACACCACGGGTGGCTGGGTGTACGAGGAGCCCGGCCAAGGCATCCTGGTGTACGACAAAAAGCCCGAGAGCGCCACCAAGTGCGTCAAGATAGGCGGCGGAATCATCGGCGTGGCCAACTCCAAGTACTCCAGCGGCGCGTGGAAGTGGCGCACGGCCATAACCGGCGACGGCGTGACCGCCGACGAGCTGACCACGGGCCGCATCAAAGGCGGGAACTCGTACTGGGACCTCGACAGCGGGGCCTTCTACCTGCGCGACGGCTCCATCTTCATGACCGACAGCAACGGCAACAGGGTCTATATCAACGCCACCAACGGCTTCCAGATATACGACAAGAACGGCTCCATCATCGCGGGCACCGTGCTGGTGGGCAGCACCTCCATGTTCCGCTGCAACATGGTCGGCACGTCGTCAACCAACTACATCACCACCGGCACGACGACGAACAACCACCCGGGAGCGTCGTTCGTGAACGGCTCGACCGAGTACTGCACCATCGAGGCCGTCCACGCGAAGGACAGCCCCACGGCGAGCCTCGACCGACGGCGTGGGCATATCCGCCTGCGGCTACGGCTTCCTGGCAGTCAACCGCTGCTGCCGCCAGACGTGGCTGACGCCCCCTACTACGCGGGCTACATGAGCCATCCCGACGAACAGCTGTACATGAGGAGCGGCAACAGCAACGCGGGCGGCTCGGCGTACGTGAGGCTGCAGGAGAACTCGAACAACTACCTATACCTGGATAACAGCCGCGCAGACATTGGGTCGTCGGGCACCGCCAGGATACTCGCCCCGAAGTTCGCCATAGGAACCAGCCCGAGCAGCGGCGGCACCTACGGATACACGGCTCCACGCAGTTCATCGGGTGCATCACCAACAACGGCAACAGCTGGACGTGGGGCACCATCAACGTGGTGAACGGAATCATCACCGGCATGAGCAGCATCACGGGAAACTAGACCAGCAAAGAGGAAACAGAATGTTCTACCACCTTGTGCAGCAACCCGAAGTGCCGCAGGCGCTCGACGGCGCGCCGAAGCCGCCCGAGGCGCTTCCGGTGTTCGAGTGCATCAGCGACCCGCCACGGCGCGGGCCATCGTGGAATCGGAAGACGTGTTCGAGTTCGACGGCAAGGGCGGCTTCACGCTCGTATCCAGCCCCGTGGCCGTCATGGACGCGGAAGGCGGCGAGGCCAACGCCGTTGACTTCTCGGCGCTCACCGACGAGGAGATATGTGGGTCCACAGAGCGCAACCCGGCGACATATCGCGGACACTTGCGGCCGAAGGAAAGGAGGAGGCATGGCAACGCATGAGCTTACGCTCAACCTCAAGAAGACCAACATAGCGCCGCCCGTCATCACCGTGCACCAGGGCGACAGCGCCGAGGTCCTTGAAGGCCGCCATCTACGACGGCGACAAGAAGGCGGCCCTGACGGGCTGCAAGGTGCACCTCATGGCTGCGAAGCCCGACCACACCTACGTGGAGCAGCAGTTCACTGGCATCAGCGACAACGTGGCCACTGTGACGGTCGACCCCGCCGTCTCGGCGTGGCCGGGCTGCTCAAGGTGTGCTACGTGCGCGTGCGGAACGCGGCGGGGCTGGACGCCACCACCGAGAACGTCCTGGTGAACGTGCTGCCCTCGGCGAAGTCATGTCGGGCGAGATATCCGGCCCGTACGTCGATGCGGTGGAGGCGATCATCGCGAACCTCGAAGGGCAGCTGGCCGACGTGAGCGCGCTGAACGCGCAGATGCAGAAGGCCGAGGGCCTCCGCGCGCGAGCCGCGGAAAACCAGCGCGCCGCGAACGAGAAGGCGCGCCAGACCGCCGAAACCAGGCGCGCAGAGGCGGAGAAGAAGCGCGCCACGGCGGAAAGCGCCCGCGTCACCGAGGCGGCGCAGCTGAAGACGGCCTCGCAAGCCGCCACGGCTGCGGCAAACGGCGCAGCCTCGAACGCCGACGCGGCGGCCAACACCGCCCTGCAGATAGCCAACAGCGTGGCGCAGGGCAGCGCGGGCAGCTCGGACATGGCCAAGCAGAAGCAGCAGATAGCCGACCTGTACGGCAAGCTTGCCGACGCCACGGACGCGTTCATCTACGACGACGGCACCGTGTACTGTCCCGCCTCCAAGGCCAGTGCATCGGCAGCACCGTCACGTTCGGGAGCACCTGCACGGCGTCCGGCACAACCCCTCAACCTCAAGTAGAAAGGCAACGAAATGGCACAAGCGAAAACCCTGTCGGTGGGCGGCATCGGCTACGAGGTCATCGACGATACCGCGCGCAGCAACGCGCAGACGGCGCTCAACAACGCCGAGTACAACCGACAGGGCCAAATCGGCAAGTACGGCGGGCAGAACATCGCCACCATCCTGGCGGGAGAGATCGGCAGCGGCAGCGTGTACGACGCGCTGCACAAGCGCATCGCCGCCGCGAACTTCGCGGGCCTTCGCGTGGGCGACTACCTGACGTGCCCCTCGTGAGCGCATCCGCCGTCGCCGCCCAGCAGTCCGTGCGCTTTTGGCCCACATCGACCCGTACCTGTACTGCGGCGACAACAGCAAGGGGCACCACATCGCGTTCGTGGCGTCCGCTCCGTGTCCGTGGCCAAGACCGTGACCGGCGTGGCCAACGACAGCTTTTTGGCGTGGAACACCACCAACACGAACCAAGGCACCGCCGACCAGAAGTGCCCATATCTCGGCAGCAACCTCAAGGCGTGGAGACGGCCTTCGAGGCGTGCCTGCCCGAGGGGCTGACCAAGTACCTGCTTACCCAGCGCGTGCTGCTTGAGGAGCGGTACAGCGCCAGCGGCGCGCTCAACGACTCCAACTCGTGGAGCTGGCAGGATATCGGCAAGGTGTTCTCGCTGTCGGAGATGGAGGTGTACGGCTGCCCAGTGTGGGGACGAAAGGCTACAGCGTGGGCTTCGACTGCCAGTTTGACCTGTTCCGAGACACGGCGCACCGAGTCAACGGAAATCGGTGCGTTTGGTGGCTGCGTTCCGTTGCGTTGGGCTCCGCGTCCCACGTGTGCTGTGTCGGCAGCTACGGCAGTGCCACCTTCGCCTCGGCGACGTACGTCTGGGTTCGCCCCGCCCCGGCTTCCTCGTCGGCTAGCCAGCCGAGTGCTCTATACTCTGCTTTTAGGCGACCGCCTTGCGCGGTCGCCTCCTGCCCGCGAAGCGGGCCGTTTTTTCGACAGTTTCCCAGGAGGTGCACGTGAGCGGTGTCTACCAGCGCAACCGCGAGGTGTCCGAGTACAAGTTCTTCACACAGGCCATCGCCATCCGCGTGGAGGTCAACAAGCTGATGGCGTCCTCCTCAGTAGTGCCCAAGGCCTACAGGCTGCTGAACGCGGTGCCGACCGTGGAGACGGCGCGCAGCATCGTGTACAACGTCAACCGCGCCGACTGCTTCTATCCCAACAGCTCGTTCAACGCGCTGGGAGAAAACGCTACCTGACGCTGGCCATAGCGGACTGCGAGGCAGCTTATGCTGGACATGCAGTGCCTCATGGATATCGGCCTGCCCGTGAACGCCAACCGCTTCGAGGAGCTGGCGGCCATGGTCGAGGAGGAGATCAAGCTGCTGAAGGGCGCGCGCAAGAACGTGCGCGTCACCGGCAAGAAGTCCACCGAGGAGCGCATAGCCGAGGCCGAGGCCGAGCTAGAGCGCCTGCGTTCGCTATAATGGACGGCGGTCGCGCCTTGTTTATCGGTACAATTGGTGGCTGCGTTCCGTTGCGTCGGCTCCGCGTCCAACGTGTGCTATGTCAACAACAACGGCAATGCCAACTACAACTCGGCGACGAACGTCTGGGTTCGCCCCCGCCCCGGATTCCCTTATTGCCAGACCGAGTAAATTTAGGGCCGAAAGCAGAGCGCGAAGAGGAAGGAAGGCGCGACCGTCGGGCATGCGCCCGTAAATACGCACCCCGCGAGGGTGGCCGGATGCTGCTTGCATGGCGCGGCGCTCCGTGGCTTCGCCGCGTTTCATGGCCATACCTCAAGCGGCTGCCAGAGCCACATTGCAAGCCGCGCGGGGTGCCTCCTGTGAACTCCGAGCAAAGGCGGGCGGCGCGCCGCAAGCGCCGCGAGGAGAAGCGCGCGCAGGCCAAGGCCGAGCGCGTCAGGCGTGCACGCTTGATACCGTGGCCGACCTCAACAGCCTGTGCAAGGCATCGAAGCAGGCCGCGCGAGGCGTGATGTGGAAGGCATCCACGCAGCGATACATGAAAAGCTACCTGCGCAACGCCGTCCTGTCCCGCCGCGACCTTTTTGGAGGGGCGCGACATATGCCGGGGCTTCATACGGTTCGACCTGTGGGAGCGCGGAAAGCTGCGCCATATCAGCGCCGTGCACTTCCCCGAGCGCGTGGTACAGAAGTCCCTGGCACAAAACGCGCTCGTGCCCGCGATCGTGCCCACCCTCATAGCCGCGAACTCCGCGAACATCAAGGGGCGCGGCACCGACTACGCCCTGAAGCTGCTCAAGCGCCACCTGGCCGACCACTGGCGGCGGCACGGCCGCGAGGGCTACATCCTCCTGGGCGACTTTTCCGACTACTTCGCGCGCATAGCGCACCAACCCGTCAAAAGACCAGGTGGCCTCCGCGCTGCTAGATCCGCGCGTGGTCGCCTTGGAGCACCGCCTGATAGACGCGCAGGGCGATGTGGGCCTGGGGCTGGGCAGCGAGCCGAACCAGATATGCGCGGTGGCGCACCCCAACTGCATCGACCACTATGTGACCGAGATGCTGCGCCCCCGAGTCTTACGGGCGCTACATGGACGACTTCTACCTGATACACGAGTCCAAGGACTACTTGCAGGTGTGCCTGCTGCTGATAGAGGGCAAATGCGCCGAGCTGGGCATCGAGCTGAACCCGCGCAAGACGCGCGTGGTGAAGCTCACGCGCGGGTTCACGTGGCTGAAGAAGCGCATCTTCTACACGGAGACGGGCCGCATAGTCGTGAAGCCGTGCCGAGACTCCATAACGCGGGAGCGCCGCAAAGCTCAAGAAGATGGCCCGCATGGTCGCCGATGGCGTCATGACCCCGAGCAGGTGGAGCAGAGCTACCAGAGCTGGCGCGGAGGCATGAAGCGGCTGGACGCGCACCGCAGCGTGCGGGCCATGGACGCGCTGTACCGCAGCCTGTTCGGAAATCCCGCGGGGGGGTTGCTCAATGCAATCCAAACCTGGAGGCGACACGGATGGGAACATGCCCTACCCTAGCAACGGAAGGAGCGACCCATGACGGAACAGGAAATCGCCGGGGAGATCAACGGCTACAAACAGCAGCTTGAGCAGAGCGACTACAAGGTCATGAAGGCGGTGGAGCGCATCTTCTCCGCATCGTCCATCACCGACCTGCTCTCGGCCATCGCCGCAGCTGCCAAGGAGGTGGCCGAGATCATCTCGCAGCGCCAGACGTGGCGCGACCGCATCAACGAGCTGGAAGCCATGGAGCCCGACCAGCCGGAAGCGCCGCAGGAGTAGCGAACGCCCCTTCAGGGGGCGCTTTTTTGCCCGGCGACACCTCGCGGACAATCGCGGCAGCGATTCGAGGAGGTGAGAAAACGAATGACCGACGTGCTGGAAATCTTCGCGCCGTACGGCCCAGGATCGCTTTTTCGGCGCGCTGCTCGTCCTGGTGGTCCTGTACTTCGGCAAGCAGTTCCTCGAAGAGTTCAAGGCCCAAAACGAGCGCAAGGCGAACATCGACCTCAAGCGCGAGGAGCGAAAGCAGGACGAGGTGAACGAGCGGGCGCAGCGCGACCGCGAGCGCGCAGTCAGATGGAGGGCCGCATCGCCGCGCAGATGGAGCGCAGCAATGCGCTGATGGAGGCCATGAAGGCGCTCATGGAGTCCGTCGTGACCTCAATGAGGTGCTGCACGCCGACCTGGCGAACAGCCAGGCGCGCGTAGCCAGGGCATGGCGGCGAAGGTCGACCACATCGCCGACCGCGTTGACCTGCTCTACAAGGAATCGGCTCGATAGAAAGGAATCCGAAATGACAGAAATGCAAGCAATCGCAGCCATCGTGCTGTCTTTCGCCGTGCCGTTCGCGGTGCAGCTGATCAAGACCGAGGCCATGACCGGCAAGGCCGCGCGCATCCTGGCGCTGGGCTCTTCGCTCCTGGCGGGCGTCGTGACCGGCTTCGTGGGCGGCGTGCCCGCAGACCACGGGCGCATGGGTCACGTGCGCCTTCGCCGTGGTAGGCGGCGTGCAGGCGGCCTACACGCTGTTCAAGTCGGTAGGCATCACATCAAGTCGCTCGACGCCCTGCTGGGCCCGACCGTAGGCGGGAAGGAGTAGGCAATGGCTAAACTGTTCATCATCTGCGGCCACGGCGCTGGCGACCCCCGGCTGCTGCGCAGGCGGCTGCACCGAGGCCGAGCGCGTTCGCGCCCTGGGCCAGCGAATCAAGGAACTGGGCGGTTCCGAGGTCGAGCTGGGCGATACGTCCCGCAACTGGTACGCCGACGGCGGGCTTAACCGCCTGAGCACCGACGCGCCAGTGGTGGAGCTGCACATGGACGCCAGCGGCATCGCCACGGCCCACGGCGCGCACGTCATCATCAAGGAGGGCTTTGAGCCTGACGAGTACGACAATGCGCTGGCCGACAAGCTGGCGGCGTTCATGCCCGGGCGCTCCGGAAGCTGGTGCGCCGTTCCGACCTCGCGAACCCGAACCGAGCCGCCGCGCGGCATCAACTACCGCCTGTGCGAGAACGGCTTCATCGACAACGACGGCGACCGCGAGAAGTTCAACGGCAACCTGGACGAGCTGGCGCGCATCTACCTGGAATGCTTCGGCATCACTGCTGGAAGCGCCCCGCAGCCGTCCCGCAGCCGCAGCCTGCGCAGCGAAACGACCGAGAACTTCGGCGGCACCTACCGCTGCACTGTGGACTACCTGCGCGTGCGCGACGCCCGGCCTTGGGCGGCACCGAGGTGGCACACTATTCCAGCAGCGAGACCGTGACGCTGGATAACTGGTACAAGATCGCCGACGCCTACGTGTGGGGCCGATACACACGGGTTACAGCGGCGCAACGCGCTACATCGCCGTGGGCAAGGCCACGGGCAAGCCAGAGACCGACGACTATCTGGTGAAGGTGGGATAGGCCATGCCGTACCCGAGCCCCGCAGACGAGGAGCGCAACGGCGGTGCGGCCCCATCCTCGCGGCGGTCGTCCTGCTGTTCATCGTTCTGGCCGCCGCCAGCTGCGCGTCGCAGGCCATGGGAGCGCAGGACATGACCGTGAGGCCAGCCCGCAACGGACGGCCCCATATACGACCTGCCCGAGGGCATCGGCCAGGAAATCGTGTGCGACGAGCACAACCGCGAGTACCTGCTGCTTACCACCGAGCAGGGCGGCGTGTTCCTCATGCCGTATATGGACGAGGACGGCGAGCAGGAGATCATGCCGCAGGCCTAGAACGCACAAAGAAGCCGCCCCGTATGGAGCGGCTTCTTCTATTCGACGAAGCAATACGAACGCCCGCCTAACGACGAACACCTGCATATGTTCGCCTACTGAGCAGTTGGTGGAGATGATGGGATTCGAACCCACGACCCCTACGTTGCGAACGTAATGCTCTCCCAGCTGAGCTACATCCCCATGCGTATTGCGCTTTGCGCGAGGAAAGTATTTTCCTCGTTCAAACGCTGTTTGTCAAATACTTCTTCGCGGGCATCCCAAAAAGTTCACGGTTGAAACCGCTTACGACAGGACGCGCTCCTCCACGAGAGGAGACTCCACGCCCGGCTCGTCGCCTTCGGGAATGAAAGGCTCGAACAGCGGCTCGCCGTTCTGCGACAGCTCGACCATGCCGGTGAGGCACGTCGACATACTGGTACGACTGACGGGCGGTGCGGCCGCGCTTGCGATCGACTTCCATGATGAACAGCTGCGGGTGCACCTGCATGAGCGTGCCCTCGCTCTCGACGATCTTGGAGCGGCCCATGTTGGCGCGCACTTTCAGGCGTTGACCGACGAAATCGTGTAACGTATCATGAATGGAGTCGACGATTTGCGCTTGTTTCGCTAAGTCCATAGTTGCTCTTTCCTACATAACACACAGATAACAGCTTAAAATTTTATCATGCGGGTCAATGCACGCTTACTTCTCCATGTTTTGCACCTAATTCCATAGCATTTCCCACACAATGGCCGTATTTTGGCTATAAGCCCTGCTGCAGCGCCAGCAGCGCTTTTGCCCATGTTCACGAACTCGGCAAAGACAACGTCTCGCCGCGGCGTTTGGGGTCGATGCCCGCTTGCTCGAACAGCTCGGGCAGATACAGGGCAACCGCGGCGCCGCCGGCACCGCGGCCGGCGAAGTAGGTTTTGCACGAGTTCGACAGCGTTTTACGACGGCTGGCGAACGCGGCGTCGGCCCATGGCGCAAGCGGCGCGCACCACTTCCCCGTCAAGCGGTTTCCCCTGCTCATCGAGCACAGGCGTGCGGTTCAGGCGGATGACCGCGCTGTCCACGCGCGGCGGCGGGAAGAAGTTGTTCGGGCTGACCGGGAAGCGCCCCGCCGGCTGCGCGTACAGCCGCAGCTTCACCGATGTAAGCGCCGTAGTTCTTCGTGCCCGGCTCGGCGGCCATACGGTCGGCCACCTCTTTCTGCACCATCACCGTTGCCGACTCAAGCGACTCGATGCGCTGGAAATAGTCGAGCACCACCGTTGCGGCAACGGCGTACGGCAGGTTCGCCACCAGCTTGTTGGGGGCCTCTTGCCCATCCAAGTCGGAAAGCTGCAGGTCAAGCGCGTCCTTTTGGATGAGCGTGAACGAATCCCACCACGGCTCCAACGTTTCGGCCAGTACAGCGGGCAAGTCGGTATCGCGCTCGATGGACGTGACGTGCTCGCGTTTGCAGCAGGGCCATGGTGAGCGTGCCGATGCCCGGGCCGATCTCGAGCACGTTGTCCGCGCCCTCGAGCTCCGCCAGCGCCACGATCTTCGCCACGATTGCCTCGTTGACCAGGAAGTTCTGCCCAAGCGAGTACTTAGCCGAAAGCCCGTGGCCTGCCAGCACCTGCCGAGTGACCGAAAGGTTGGCCAAAGACGATACGCTACCCACGGCGCTTCCCCTGCTTGCCGCGGCCGCCGCCCTGCTTCGAGCCGCCCTTGCCGGACTTGCCCTGCCCGCCTTTGCCCTTAGGGGCATGCGGGTTCTCGTGCTTGGCCTGCACCGTGCCGTTCGTGCCGCGCTTGGCGTTGGCGTGCTTCTTCTGAGCCGAACGCTTGCGACCGTGCTGCGCCGCATCGATGCGGCGGCCGTCCTCGTCAAGCTGGATGACCTGGCGCTCGGCGCCGTTCTCGCCAGGTTCAGGCGCGCGCGGTTCTGGCGACGCTGCGCCTGGGAGGCCAGCTGAGCGGCGAAGTCATCCTCGGCGAACGCCTCAGGCTCGAACTCGTCAGCCTGCTCCGCCGGCTCATCCTCGACCGGCAGCTCCTGCTTTCGCCAGCGCCCTGGTCGACCATCTTGCCCCCCAGCGAAGGCGCGCACCACGGGCCCCTCGACGGGGTACTCGTCGGCCTCGTCGACGATCTCGCCGGATTCGTCGATCTTGCCGACCCAATCCAGCACGCGTTCCAAGCGGAAGCCCGCCACAGCGGCGGCAGAGCGGACGCACCTACGAGCGGGTCGAAGCCGTGCGGGTCGCCGCCCTCGCCCACCACGTGCAGCGTGCACGGGCGCTTGCGCGCACGGGTGCGCGTCCAGAAAGTACGGCTGAAAACGATCGAGCATGCACTTGAACTGCGAAGACGGACCGGCAAAATACACCGGCGCCACGACGATCAGCTCGTCGGCATCCTCGAGCAGCGGGTACACGTCGTCCATGTCGTCGCGGATAGCGCAACGGCGCGGCGCCTCGTCCTCGGCGCGCTGCTCCTCGAAGGCCTCCTCCTCGGCGGCCTCCTGCTCGGTCATCGCGCCTTGCGCCTTGCGCTTGCAGAAATCGCAGGCGTTGCATCCGGCCACGTCGAGCGTGGATACGGGCGCCAGGTACACCTCGTCTTCCGGGCACTCCTCGATGCAGCTTTCGAACAAAAGGTCCGGCGAGCGCGCCGCTTCGCCCCTCGACACGAGGCGAGCCGACGATGATCAGGCGTTTCATTCGCAATTCCTTTCAGTTGCGGCGGTTTGCGCATGTTCGATCTGCCAGGGTGTGGGTGGGCGGTCCAACAATGCGCGCGCGTTTTGCGCGATTTGGGCCAGCATCTCGTTTCTGGCCTTCTCGGTTTCGCACCCGAGCACCTCGGCCATGCACGCCGCGGTGAACACGGTGTGCGCGGGGCCGCACGGCATGCCGCGCATGGGCTCGGGCGTCATGTACGGCGAATCGGTTTCGGTGAGCAACAGGCGGCGGGGGTGCGCGCGACCGCGTCGCGCGTGTCTTGGCAGCGCTTGAACGTGAGCGCGCCGCCCAAAGCCACGAAGCAACCGCGATCCACCCATGGCTCGAGCGTTTCCCAGTCCAGGTCGAAGCAGTGCAGCAACGTGCCCGCCTCGGGGAAGCCCTCTTCGCGCATGATGGCCAGCGCCTCGTCATGCGCCTCGCGCACGTGCAACGCCGCGGGAAGGCCCGTAGCATGCGCCAGGCGGATTTGACGGCGGAACGCCCGCCGCTGGTCGTCGCACGGCGACAGGTCGTAATGGTAGTCAGGCCTATTTCGCCAACAGCGCATACGCGCGGATCAGCCAAGCGTTTGACCAAGCGCGACTCCATGGCATCATCGTAGAAGCGCGCGTTATGCGGATGCACGCCGGCTGCCAGACGCAGGCGCGGCAGCGGACGCGACGCCGCATCCTCGGGCAATGCGAAGCACGCCGCATCGGCACCGTCGGGCAGATACGTCAACTCGTCGCCGCCAGCAGCCAGCACCTCGCGCGTACGCTCCACCGCTTCCGGCAAGCGCGACTGCGCCTGGGCATACCATTCGTCGATGCGCTCGAACACGTCCGGGGCGTCCTCCTGCACATCGATGATGTCGCAGACAAACTCACGCCCCACGCCGCGCAACGCGCGAACTCCAGCGCCGGGTCGGCCAGCAGGTGCACATGCGCGTGCGTGTCCACCACCGGGCCGGTAAGCCGCGGTGGCTCCACCAGGCGAAACTTTCCATGCTTGCGTTTCTGCCAAAACAGCCCGTCGGCGAAAACCGGTGGTTGCTCTTCCTCGGCCATGCATCCCTTCCCTATACATATATATGCAGCAGGGCGAAGGGTCTCCCCTTCGCCCTGACACTTAACGCTACGTCCCCGAAATGTCAGGACTTGAAGTGTCGCGATGTGCGGCGCGGCGAAGGAGGCTCCTTCGCCGCGATCCGCCACAGCATCAAGCATTCCGCCCGCCGTTTGGCAAGCGGAACCCCTTTATTCCTCGATCTGGATCTCGTCCATGTTCAGACGCGGGAACAGCGGGTCGCCCACGGTGACCGTGTTGCCGGCGGGCAGCTGGCCCCACTTCGTAGCGCCCTCGACGTCCACCACGTCGGTGACCTTGCCCAAGCTCAGGCGATCGAAGACCTCGCTGGAGGTGTTCGGCATGAACGGGGCCATGTACAGCGCGATGATACGGATGGCCTCGAGCGCGTTGTAGATGACGGCGGCCAGGTCGCCCTGGGTCTCTTCATTCTTCGCCAGGTTCCACGGGCGGTCTCCTCCACGTAAAGGTTCACGCGGCCGGCAAGCTCCTGCACCGCGGCGGCAGCGCCGGTGAAGTCGACCTGGGACATGCAGGCGTCGTACTTCGCGTACAGCTGCTCGACGATGGGCAGCATGGGGTTGGCAACGCGCTCGGCGGCGTCGGCCGGCACGGCGGGCACCTTGCCGCCGAAGTACTTGTTCGTCATGTTGAACACGCGGCTGCACAGGTTACCCCAGGTGTTGGCCAGGTCGGCGTTGTACACCTGCACCATGCGCTCCATGGAGATGTTGCCGTCATGGCCGAACTGCACGTCGGACATGAAGTAGTAGCGGTAGGCATCCACGCCGAAGATCTTCACCAGGTCGGCGGGCTTCATGCCGTTGCCCTTGGACTTCGACATCTTCTCGCCCTTGGTGAGCAGAAAACCGTGGCCGAACACTGTGTGCGTGATGGGCAGGCCGGCGGCCATAAGCATGGCCGGCCAGATGACGCAGTGGAAGCGCGTGATGTCCTTGCCCACGAAGTGGTACTGCATGGGCCAGCGCTGCTCGAACTCGCCGGCGTGCTGCTCGTCGCCGTAACCGATGCCCGTAAGGTAAGCCAGCAGGGCATCGGCCCACACGTAGGCCACGTGGCCCTCGTCGAAGGGCAGCGGCACGCCCCAGTCGAAGGTGGAACGGCTGATGGACAGGTCCTTCAGGCCGCTCTTCACGAAGGTGACCACCTCGTTCTTGCGCGTTTCCGGGCGGATGAAGTCGGGGTTCTCCTCGTAGAACTTCAGCAGCGGCTCCTGGAACTCGGAAAGCTTGAAGAACCAGTTCTCCTCGCCGCCCGCCTTCTGCACGGGGCGCTTGCAGTCGGGGCACACGAGCTGCCCGTCCTCGTTCTTCTCAAGGTCGGACTCGGCGTAATAGGTTTCCTCGTGCACGCAGTACCAACCCTCGTAGCTGCCCTTGTAGCACCAGCCCCTTGTCGAACAGGTCCTGCCAGAACTTCTGCACGGTGCGGGCGTGGCGCGGCTGGGTGGTGCGCACGAAGTCGGTGTAGGTGATGCCCAGCAGATCCCACGTTGCGGAATGCCGGCTCCATGGAATCACACCAGGCCTGCGGGGTCATGCCCTTCGACTCGGCGGTATCGGCCACTTTCTGGCCATGCTCGTCCATGCCCGTGACGAACGCCACGTCGTAGCCGTTCATGCGCTGGTAGCGCGCGACGGTGTCGGCGGCGACGGTGGTGTAGGCCGTGCCCAAATGGGGCTCGGCGTTCACGTAATAGATGGGCGTGGTGAACGAGTAGGTTCCCTTTGACATGGTGCTTCCTTTTTCCGCGGCCGCAGTCGGGCGAATGATGCCCCGCCAACCTGGGTTTTCGCGGTGCCTTTGATTGTACCACGCGGGGACGGCGCGAAGCCTGCCCCCAAACCCGCCACCACGCAATCATCGGGCGATCCGGCGGGCTCGAGCGCTTGTGCACGTTTAATGAGCGGCACGGTTTGCACATATCCGCCCGGTATAATTAACGGCAATTGTTATAAATCGAAGGATGGCGGATGTTTTCTAACAAACTTCAAACGAACGAGCAGCCGCCCTCGCCACCGCTTGCCGCTGACCGTCGCCTTGAGCGCGACGCTGGCCTTCGCAAGCGTGCCGGTCGCGGGCCTTTCGCAGCAAACCGCATGGGCGGAGGACATCGACACGAACGTGCAGGCCGACGCCGCACAGCAAGAAGTCGAGCGCACTGCCGCCGAATATGACCAGGCCATAAGCCGCATCGACGACCTGAACCAGCAGATCGCCGACAACGAGGCGCGCATCGCCGAGATCGAGGAGACCCTCCCCGCCCAGCAGGAGCGCAGCTCTGCTGCAGCGGTGAAGCTGTAGCCCAAGACGCAGGCCTCCACGCCCGGCTTGCTGGAAATGGTCCTCAGCTCCGAGAACATCGTGGACTTCTTCACGTCGCTTGAGTACGTGTCCCACATCTACAGCAGCAACCAGGCCGAGATCAAGCGCCTTGGCGAACTGAAGGACGAGCTCGACCAGACGCATCGCGACCTGTCGCAGGCGAAGAAGGACGCCGACACCGAAGCGGCCAACGCCGAGCAGGCGCTTTCCGCCGCCCAGCAGGCGCGCCAGGAGGCCAGCGCAAAGCGCAGGAGGAAAGCTGCCCGCCAGGCCGAAGAGGCCGCAAAGGCCGCTGAAGCCGAGGCAGCCAAGGCCGAAACCGCAAAGGAGGCGGACAAGCAGGAGCAGGCCGATTCCGCCAGCGCTCCGGCTGCCGCCGGGCAGCGGGCGGATCTTCCGCGGGCACCGTGGAGGCACCCAGCGACGACGGCGTCGACTGGGCAAGCGAGCGCGACGTGTTCGTGGCGCAGTGGACCGGCCGCATCGACGCATATCTGGCCGGTTCGCCTATGGCAGGCACGGGCAAGGTGTTCGCCGAGGCCGCTTGGGACTACGGCGTGGACCCGCGTTGGTCGCCCGCTATCTCCAACACCGAAAGCTCGAAGGGCCTGTACTGCTCCGGCAGCTGCAACGCCTGGGGCTGGGGCGGCTGCAGCTGGGGAAGCTGGGAAGAGGCCATCCGCGACCACGTTGCCGGCCTTGCCCGCGGCTACGGCTACACCATCTCGGTGGAGGCGGCCAGAAGTACTGCCCGCCGAACTGGGAGCACTGGTACAACGCAACGCTTGCGCAGATGAATATGATCTAGAAGGAAACCCGGCCACGAGCCGGGTTTCTTATTGCATGGCGCGACCGGCCCCGTCATGCGCGCTGGGTTTTTCCTTATTGGGCACTGGGCCCTTCGGCATGGCGCACCGCCCTGCCGCCATCGAGCCCTCGAGCCATTTCGTCGCTGAATCTGCCAGGCGCTCGCCATCACGTGCTGGGGCTTTCGCGCAGCAACCTTCATCATCCGCCGCCAAACACCAGGCAACGGCAAGCCGGCCCGATCACCCCTAGCGCTTCCCTTTCGCCGGCAGGACGAACATGCCCAGGATGAACGCCAGCACGGGGACGATGCACTGCAGCCAGAAACTGAAGTCGAAGCCGCCAAGGTCGACGCCTAGCGCGTTTTGCGAGGTCAACGCCATAGCGGCGATAAACACCGATGCCGAAAGGCTTCCGATGAGCTGTCGCGCGGACGTGATGATGGCCGACGCCTGCGCCAGCTCGTCGGGATCGAGCGTGGTGCACGCCCACGCCGTAAGCGGCATCATCAGGCACGCGATGCCCGTCGCGCGGACGCCGTAGAGCACCGTGACCACCCACTCGGGAACGCTTGCGGGGATGAGCGCAAACGCCACCGTACCCGCAAGTACCGTGACGCAGCCCACCGCGATGAGTGGACGCGGGCCATGACGGTCCAACAAGCGCCCGGTGACGGGGTTCATCACGCCCATCATGATGGCGCCGGGCAGAAGCGTCAGGCCCGACACCGTGGCGGAAAGCCCCTGGATATCCTGTACGAACAGCGGCACCATGATCGACGGGGCCATGAACATCATGTGCGCGCATATGACGATGAGCGTGGAGATGGCAAACGTCTTGTCGCGGAAGCATTGCAGCCTCAGGAACGGTTCGGAAACGCGCAGCTGACGACGCGCGAACACGACAAGCCCTGCTGCACCCGCCAGCAACGGGGCGACGAAGCCCGCGCCCACGGACCCACCCGATTCCAACATGGTGGCCGCGACCATCACCAGCACGAAGCCGCCGGAATACAGAAGCGCCGACACCAGGTCGAAATGGCCCGAATGGTCGGGGCGCCGCACCACGTCGTCGAGCAGCAGCACCGTCAGAACCATCACCGCAAGCGCGATGGCTCCGAGCATCCAGAACATGGAACGCCAGCCCCACGCATCGATGAGGAATCCGCTAATGGTCGGGCCGATGGCAGGCGCGAACCCGATGATCATGCCCACGATGGCCGTTGCCTGTCCGTACTGGCTTTTCGGATAGATGTTCAACGCCACCAGCTGCACGAGCGGCAGGCAGACGCCGGCGCCGCCGGCCTGCAGCAGGCGCGCCGCCAGAAGGCACGGATAGTTCGGCGCGAAGATGGCCGCAGCGCACCCGACGGCGAACGACGCCATGGACGCGAAGAACAGCTTCTTGGAATCGAACCGGTTCATCAGATAGCCCGTCATGGCGCTGATCAGGCCCAACACGAAGATGTACGCCGTGGTAAGCAGCTGGCCGGAGCTTGCGCTGATGCCGTACTCGTGCATGACCGCCGGCAACGCGGCGATCATCATGCTTTGGGAGATGCACGCCGCCGTGGTACCCGACACCATGATGCCCAGCACCACACGGCGCTGCCGCAGGGGGCAAGCCGTCGCGCTCGGGTTCGGGTTCGGGGTCGGGTTCGGGGTCGGCCACAGCAGCCGGCGCAGCGGTTTTCAAACGAGACGCGTTCGCCGCGTCTTCGAGGTTGGTTTCGTTCGTATCCATACCGCGATGGTAGCAGTTGCAGCGCACCCGCAACCATCCGCGCACGAAACGCGCACGGAAGGAGGCCTTCCAGGCAAACAAAGGACGGAGAGGGCGTCAGGACGGATGCTCGGGGAACGGAAGCCTTCTCCCAAACGTCTCCCCGCCCACGATCGCCTCGCCCATCGCCAACGGGAGAGGTGCCGAAGCAGCGCCCCCTACCGCAGTTTGTCGCGGCGCCGCTTCCAGTCGGGCATGAAACGGTCCATGAGCTGGTGGAACCTTGGGCCATGGCCTCGTTCCAGCAGGTGGCACAGCTCGTGCACCACCACGTACTCCAGGCATTCCGGCGGGTAGAGCGCCAGGCGCACGTTGATGCAGATGCGGCCCGTGGAAGGTTGGCAGCTGCCCCAGCGACTGGTCATGTTGCGATACGCCAGTTGGCCCGCCTTCACCCCCCATGATGGGCTCCCATGCCGCCACCAACGCCGGCACGCAGGCCTGCACCACCGCGCGCCACTGCGCCACCTCGGCTTTCGACGCCTGCGATGCCTGCGCCATGGGCGTGGCGGACACGCGCTCCATCTGGGCTTGAATCAATCATGCTTGCGATGCACGAAATCGGCCACGTCGGCCGGCGACATCAGGCGGGCGCGGATGCGTCCACATGGCCGCCGTCGCGGGCGATGCGCAGGTTGAGGTTCTTCACCTTTTTGCGCTGCAAGCGCACCTCGATGCCGTCAACGTGAAGCATCTCGGGCGCCGCCGCGCGCAGGCTTGCGGCGCACGATTTGCGCACCGGCCTTCCCTGCCCGACCGTCGTGCGCCCGGCACTCGACGAACGTTGCCGCGGCGCAACCTTCCCCGGCTCGCCGCTCCCGCGACCGGAAGCGGCCGAACGTCGCTGCGACGCGGTGCCCACCCCGCGCGAACCGCCCGCCGCCTGGCGCTTGAGCTCGCCGGGTCCACGCGGCGCGTGCGCACCGGACCGGATCGGCTTTTTCGCTGGCCACGCCCTAGGCCTCCAACGCGATCTCGTACGCGGCGTTGCGCGGCAGACCGAACTCGGCCGCCAGCGTTTTCGCGATGTCCTTGTTGCGCGCGCCCTCGGCCTTGAGCTGGGCG
>VOFE01001052.1_pt1 | contig 50001 bp, 66 predicted proteins | sample 5384071 | NCBI WGS metagenome assembly VOFE01 (sample SAMN12384724, study PRJNA508395) | human gut metagenome | isolation source: healthy gut D | host: Homo sapiens
CAATATTATCTGCATCTGAGAAGTTGTCGATATGGAAGAACTGCTCAACTTCCTTGACACCCTGTGCAGTCAGTACAACCTGCTTGTCCTTCTCATCAACTAAGTAATCTCCATCTTCCTCGATCTCTGTACCCATGATGGCATCGAGCTTACTGATTTCCATCGAAGCAGTACCACGCTTCATACGGCGTGCCAGATAATCGCACATCTTGTACAGATCGGTAGACTTTCCGCTCTGTCCGGAAATAATCAATGGGGTACGTGCCTCATCAATCAATACAGAATCGACCTCATCGACGATCGCATAATGCAGATCACGCTGTACAAGCTGCTCCTTGTAAATAACCATATTGTCACGCAAGTAATCGAAACCAAGCTCGTTATTTGTAACATATGTAATGTCGCAGTTATAAGCGGCACGTCTTGCATCGTTTTTATCACTGTTTAAGATCACACCTACCGTCAGTCCGAGGAATTCGTGTACAGATCCATCTGAATACATGCTTCTTCCGGATCCATCGGCTTCATTGCAAATCTCTTAGAACGGATGATCTTGATCTCATCATCATCATGGATCTCTTCCTCAACAAACGCTTTACTAAGACTAGCTGCCGTCTGTTGCTGATCTACCAATTTATTTTTGTATTTGCGAAGCTGTCTCTCAATAATCTCTCTACAAGATCAATGGATACATACATATCATTGCTTACCTGCTCAGCACGTACAATATTTCCTTTCATTGAATCGTAATCTCGATCTTTTTGTCTCTCCTTCTCGACACTTAACGTCACGTGAACTTCGGTTTCCGGAGTAAAATAACGCTCTAATTTGCCAATCTTCTCATAGATGGCTTCCTTGAGTCCTTCTGTAACATCGATATTCTTTCCGCTGATAATATACTGCATAGTTACCACTCCTTTGCTGTTTAATGGTTATATTATACCCCAACTCGTCCATAGAATCAAGTGAAAATGCACAATTTTTATTTTGTAATGAGAAATTTATTATGCAATTTTACAATTTCAAAAGAATAAAAAGTATATCCAGGATATTTGTGTATTAAGGATATCACTCCCCATTAGCGACGTACGCCGTAAGGTGCACGCACAAAACGGACATTCCTGTTCGGAATGTCCGTTTCTATTTCGTATAAGATATAGTTTGGGATATTATATTCTAAAAATTATCCCAACTTAGCCTTTGCTGTCTCTACTAAGCTAGCAAATCCTTCCGGATCACTGATTGCCATCTCAGACAACATCTTACGGTTGATATCGATCTCAGCCAATTTCAAACCATACATAAAACGGCTGTAAGATAAACCATTCATTCTAGCTGCTGCATTGATACGGGCGATCCAAAGTCTTCTGAACTGTCTCTTTCTCTGCTTTCTGCCTGCGAAGGAAGAGGTAAGTGCTCTCATGACAGACTGCTTTGCAACACGGTACTGTTTAGATCTTGCTCCTCTGTATCCCTTTGCCAGCTTTAATACTCTATTATGTTTCTTCTTTGCGTTTAATCCGCCTTTAATACGTGCCATTATTACGTTCCTCCTTCTATTATTTTGAATATGGAAGCATGCGCTTCATCATCTTTGCGTTTGTTGCATCAACCTCAACAGCCTTACGAAGAGTTCTCTTTCTCTTAGTAGACTTCTTGTTCAAGATGTGGCTCTTGTTTGCTTTCATCTTCATCAATTTACCTGTTCCAGTTGTTTTAAAAGCTTTGCTGCTGCACGCTTTTGTTTTCATTTTTGGCATGATAAAATCCTCCTTAACATTTGGTTATTTATTAAAGAATGTTTCACAGAAACTTCTGCAAATAACACACTTTATTAGCGCTTCTTTGACAAAAAACATTACCATGGATCTGCCTTCCATCTTCGGCGGCTTATCCACAACCGCAATATCCTCTACCTTTTCAAAGAAACTGTCCAGGATCTGCTTACTGTAATTGATATGTGTCATCTCTCTTCCGCGGAAACGAAGTGTAACTTTACTTTATCTCCTTTTCCTAAGAACTTTCTTGCATGATTTGCTTTGGTGTTCAAATCATTGACATCAATATTTGGAGAGAGGCGAACTTCCTTAACTTCCATCGTTTTCTGCTTCTTCTTGGCTTCCTCTTTTTCCTTGCGTGCCATTTCATAACGATATTTGCCGTAATCAATAATCTTACATACCGGTGGCTTTGCACCCGGAGCAATCTTTACTAAATCCAGATCTGCCTCTCGTGCAAGTTTCATCGCATCTCTAGCTGACATAATGCCAAGCTGCTCTCCGTCCTGTCCAATCAGACGAACCTCTTTGTCTCGGATTCTCTCGTTAATCATTAAATCGCTAATGGTCGTACACCTCCAACTTTCTTCATACTCTTTTTCATTTTACCCAAAAGAAAAAAACGCGGGTTTCAAAGAGAAATCCACGTTCTTGCAAAAAGGAAATAATATATCATAATACAATGATTATATATATTTTATACACTTTTTAGTAACCCAAGTCACTTGCTCGTGCTAAGGTGAGAGTGGATACTCTTCTTTGGTTGTGTATGATCACACAACAGTCATATACTAACACATCTTTTTTTGGTGTCAACATCTCTTTTTTTTTTGGGGGGCAGCACTCTTTTTTAGGCTACACTCTTTTCGGGGAGTCATCACATTTTACGACTCTTTGTAATAGCTTTGTACGATCGCGATGATATCCGCTCTGCACTTGGGGTCTGGGCAATGATCCGGTCGATCCCAGCTAACATGGATGCCTTTGCCTCATCATTTTCTGCCATGCGTTCCCGTAGTTTTTGGCGGCGTATATTTAAGGCATGACGCACCTCCACCATTTCTTTGGGATCTATGATTGCTAATGTCTGACTTAGCCAGATATCCGGTGTCGCAACATGATTATCACGCAGCAATTCCAGCAATTGATCCTGCACAAGCTGCAGTTGTTTTGTATTTTCCTGGAATTTGCGTTCATACTCCTTGGCACGCACATATTCCTGCCATATCTTTTCAAACTCCGCAGCATCTTTCACCTGAAACTTAGCCCGATCATAATCCAACAGACTGCGGTTATTAATGTATTTGATCTTGACACGGTTTAATAACGTCGTCGCCTTGTTGATCTTTTTTGCCTAACAACGCCGCTTCTGTCCGATTACGCAATGATTCCGCAAATATTACCGTGGCAGAAATTGCCGCCAGCAATATCGTTCCCAAATATGGATATGTCATATCTACTTCCATCGCATAGTACAACACAGCAAACAATACAAACAACGATATAATAAGAAGAATGACAAACTTTGCCATCTTTTTCAGCATTCTCTGATTGGCGATCACCTGACGCTGCTGCCGGTGAAGATCTTTTTCGTCTCATCCAGCTTTTCAATATCTCCATTGATCGATGTCTGATACATTTCGGCATCATACATTTTCTTTACTTCTCTGCCAAGAACTTCCTCATACGGATCTAATAATCGGATCTGTGCATCCGTGATCGTGAGGCTGCGATTTTTGTACTGATTGCGTTCACGAGTCAGGTTCATGATACGTTTGCTTAAGTCATGCAGCGTATCTTTTGCTTCGCCTGATATTTCATCGATCCGCTGAATATCCGTCAATCGCTCACTCACCTTGTCATACTCGACCGTCGCCAACTCACGCTGATGTTCTATTTCACGGATTGCCTCACAGCACTCTGTGACAAGTCGCTTGCTTTCTGCAACATCTCCCGGTATTAATTCATTATCATCAAACGCTTCCGGCAAAGTTGTTCCCTCATTCGATACTGTTTTCTGTGTCTGTGCACGCCTGCGGTCAAATTCTTCCTGTACCAAACGCATCTGCTCTGCCAATTCTGCTGCTTCCTGCTCTTTCTTTTCCCTACGTCTACGATTCCAAAATGCCATACCTTCCGCCTTTCTGTATATTATATACTGATCTGCTGACGATACTCCTCTTTCCAATCTCGGATCATCTCATCGATACGATCATAATATTCCGGCAGCTTTCCATTACTCGCCGAAAAACGCATCTTTTTGATCTGTCGCACTTTTACAGCGATCGAACAGCGTTTTTACACCCTTTGTACTGATCTTCGATAGAGACCAGCCGATCCGGTAATAACCGCAACGTACTTACCGCCTCCTGCCAGGCTTGTTCATTTCCGGACAGGTGTAGTGCCGCCAAATAACACTGTAGACTTTTCTCTTTTTATTTGTCTCATATGCCCGCAAAAAATAATCCGATGCCTGCAAATACTCACCCAGCAGACCAAGTGCCACGCCGATATTATGATAAAGCGGTGCATATTCTGCCGGACTTGCCTGCATCATATCCTCACTACGTAAGATTGCCTGATATCCCTCGACCGCACTTTCATAGCAGCCGCTCTGTAACTGCGTATCAGCCTTGATCTTACGGCATTCTCTCTCCGGAAGATGCTCTGTTTCTTCCATAATATGTACCATTTCATTGATCTGAGGTTCATCAAAATAATCGCAGCTGCAGCAGATTGTCACAACAACATCTTTTAACGCATCCTCTCGTGTTGACATTGCCTCTAATTTATCAGCAAGTTCTGTTAATGCCAGTTCCTCCCTGACCCAGTTTACGAAGCCTTTGCCAAAAAATATCCCTCTGCAGCAGATAAATATTGTGCGCAATAAAATAACATACTTCTTCAATGGAATATACCCGCGTATCCCCTAATTGGAAGTGATACGGCCGTTTTGCAAGCCTGCCGCAGCACTGTATCAATCGTCCCATAAAAACCTTACCTTTCTGTGTCTTCAGTTACAGACTAAAAACACAACGAACACCTCTCATTTATAGACGGATACATCGTTCCCATATCCGGTTGCTCGTCGGTGATATTTCTCCGAATCCATTATCTTTCAGCGTGATCACTGCCGTCTCCCGATTCGAAAAACGTACCCGCACCGTAAATCGTGTCGTTTTATTTTCTCTTCCTTGAAAACCACTCAATGACAACATATGTATTTTGGTCTGATGTTTGATCACATCCTGGACCGCGATCTGAATCTCATATTCCTTATCCGGGATCACATCAACACTAGCATCAACCTCTTCCCAAAGACTTCCTGCTTTTGCCAAAACCACATCCTGCATCTGCGCCTCATGATAAACCCGCAGAGATACATTGGCCGTAATCATATCCTCATCTAACAAAATACATTGATCCAGCTTCCCCTCTCCACTAAGTTCTCTAGCCGCATAACAGGCACCTTTCGTAAAAATATTATTTCCCCGGAACACTCGACGGCCATTACATAACTTTTGCAATGCCTCTTTGGCCCACTCGCCATCAAATGCATCCCCCTGCGCATACAACGTTGTCACGGCCTGCTTATGCATTGCTGTCTCTGCAATATTCACGAATGCATACTGTGCATCTACCGACTCTTCCTCTAACATAGAGTAATCAAATACATTTGTCAGATTCTGCGTTGTAACACCGACGATCCAAGGAATAGTTCGCCTGTCCACTGTAATCTGTGAATAGAGCAACTCCCTCCTTATTGAATAAAAACAATCCTACATTGTTCAGCCATAATTCTTTCGGCTGACTCACCGCATAATACATATAACTTAGACGATAATTTTTGTATAGACATGCGCTCGGATACAAATTAAGCTTTTTGCCAACCTGATGCAGCAATTTGGTAAGTTCCGGCGTCTTGTCATGCACTGTAATGACCAGATGTTTGATCCTTTGCTCCGAAACTGCTGTGTCACTGCACTAAGCAGCTTGATCAGATACCGTTCTAACACCATTTCCGTTTGAAAAGTGTGTCCCCTGCTTCAAACGATGTTTTCTGAAAATGTTCCAACAGGTGATCCAATATGATCTCCTCACCACCGTCTCCTCCTGATCCGGAAAGCGCCACGTTCCCGAAGCTTTTAACCACTTTAACGCCATCGGAAACTCATATACCATCTCACCATTAATTTCTCTGCCTAGTGGAACTGCCTCATATTCGGTGCGATCAAAGCAGGTGATCTGTGAAGCCTGTTTGCCGAGATCTATGCCCAATAATAATTGATTTTTTCGTCCATCACACACCTCCTACAACGGTTCAAAGATCGACGCTGCTATCTCTCGCTCCATTGTGAATGATTCCATTAAGTCGATCAATTTTTCATCTTCTCCGGAATTTTTAGCCGCCATCATCTCATTTAACTTCGCATATCTGCTGCCGGTATCCGGATGAATATCGTCTTTGCCTGTCGTAATTTCCTGCACTTCACTACGATGATCCTTACCATTATAATGTTCTGTAATATAATACTCTAACCTTTCATCCTCGAACAGTACAAATTCCCTGACATGAATCCCCGCAAAAACATTGTGCATCTTCACTTCTGCATATTTTCCTTTGTCAGCTCCCACATAAATCCGGTAATGCAATGCCACATCATGATCCGGATTTGCGATATATTCCACATAAACCTGATCCAGCACATGCTCCGGCAGACTGATCTTGCCATAAAAATTCCGGTAAAAGGCAAATATCATCTTTTGATCATATAACTTTCCTACATGGTAATCTGCAAATTTTGCTTCCTCTTCAGAAAGCTCTGCTTTACCGCTCATGTGCTTTAATACCGCCAGCAAACACGGCATATCCTCTTTCTTCTGCACATCCACAAAATAATCTGCGAACAGTTCTTCCGGTAATTCACGTCCACGCAGCAAATATTCATAAGCCATCCACTTCTTAAACGCACGTATGATCTGCTTATTGCCCGCATGCTCTTTATATTGTGCAAATACCGTAAAAACCTCCGGCACCACTTCTCCCGAGAAAATACTCTGTGCTAATAACCGCTCTTCCAAAGACTCTCTCGAAAGATCCCCTGCTGCCTGCCACAGACAAACTAACTCTGCAACGGTACCACTGAAAAAACGCATCAAATATTTAAGGACCGGCTCGCTATACGCATTTTCTGTAAATAATTTCCAAGCCAGGCATAACATTCTCTCATCCGGCACTGCAGAAGCATCCTGAAATGCCTGTTCAGAAATTGTCTGCAATCTCTTTATCGGAATCCCCTCAAAACCAAACTGTAAAATTCCTTCCATCGCTTTCGCAAAACATTCACACCAGGCACAATATTCAATCATCATGCGTCCCTCTCGCCGGCTTCTACTGTCGTCCAGTCGAGCTGTTCCAATGCTTCCTCCAAACGGTCCCCGTTCTCCTCGCTGATAAAAAATACTGCATCTGCTTTAACTCTAGCGCATGACGGTAGTTCTCACGAATCCCCCACACGCCAAAAGCTGTGCACGGAGTTCTACCGTTTCTGCAGTGTCCACCACCTGCTTTGAAGCCTGTTCTCCTTAACGCCAGCAATAATGCCCGGTTCTGTTTATCAAAGCGGTAACATACCTCTTTCATCCCATCCATTTCCAATAATGGTTTCAACCGATACCAGGAATTATCTGCGTAGCGGTGATATTCCCGATCGATCAAAAAGAGCTTTGCCCGACTTGTAGCACAAGTTATAACCGCTTTCCCTTTACAAACGGTGCAAAATGCTCCTCAGATAGTTCCGGATGGCTCACATAAACCCCCACCATATTCGGATTATCGCAGGTAATCTCATACTGAAGAAGAAACCCAGCCAATTGAACTGCCATCTCTTTGTCAAGCACTTCTTCCGTAACAAACTCATTGTATAACACACCAAGATTCGTACTGATCCTGCCCTCACGCAGTTGCTTCCACGTAAAGTTCTGCATCAGTGTGCGATAAGATTCATATGTCTCCGGATCTTTGTCCTTTTGCCGCACAACGTAAGCATATAACATCGCCTTTTATCGACAGTCAGATGGTTATCATATAGGAAATACAAAAGCACAGAATGCGTAAATGCCATTGTTTCCTTCTCATCGATCGAATACATATAATATTCGTATAGTTCCGTAATTTTAAGATTATGATTCACACCACGCTCATACCAAACAAAGGCATCTTTCGTTGTGATCTGTCCCCTCATCAGCATCTTGCAGATCACTGTTAATATCTCATCCTCCGGATATCGCTCGTACAGTAATGTCATATCCTCCAACACTCCTGCCGAATACTGACGCAGTCTTCCTGCCAGATACACATAGCGCAATGCCGTCTCTTTTTCAATAAAGTGGTTCTTGCAGCCCCAGTGAAGTGCCTGAACGATCACTTCAGAAAGTTCCGTTAAATACTTCGGTGTATCATTTAATATCTGACAGATCTCCAAATAAAAGATCGGACTGTAGCATCCATCAGTAAGCTGTTCTAATATTGTCGTAAACTTCTTTTTTCAGACTGCAACTCCGGATCCAGATACAAAAGGCACCAGAGCACCTGTGCATCCTGTCCTGTCTCCTCATAGCAATCACGTATCTGACGGATGCACTCTTCCTTTACTGACTCGTCATCCGTCCAGATCCCCTTCAGATAGCAAAACCCCGCATAGCGCTCCGGATGTTCTTTCCTTAGCTCTTCCGCCTGCTCCTCCAGACTATTCAACCCTTTTGTCACAACCTCTGCCTGGTGTTCCATAATGGCAAGATGGATGCGATACAACTGTAGTCTGGTGCTGTTTTTTCTAATCCACTCCCTGCAAAAGCTGATCCATCTCCTGCAGATAGTCCTGCAGTGGAAGTCTGTTCATACAAAATGCCAAATGACGTTTCAACATTTGGCACAAAGTACGCTGCTCTCTGCGATTTTTCTGCGCCTTTTCATGCTGTACTCCCGGTTTGACTGCCACGACAGAAATCTTAATGGTCTGTCTCGTATTTTTTATCTCAATGCGGGCATAATTCTTCCCCATAACCATCTGTTCCGGATCAATCTCATACTTGCAGACAAAACGATCCCCTACAAACTCTTCTGTTGTAATATGTGCATTCTCTATACGAAGAAAGGACGCATCAGAACATATCTGAAACTCCTCGTATCCCCAAGTGTTTTTCGTGATGCTAATCTCGTCCTGAAACGCTTCTCTACAAGCATCATACTGCCTATACACCTGTTCTACAGCAATCGTAACTGGCTTCTTTTTGCCGATCGACACCAAAAAATTGTCCAATGCGTTCTTACGCCCTGCAGACGCACGCAGTCCATCATAAATTGCCTGTTTCTGTGCGTCCTTCGCCAACAATCCATCGCGAAAGGCCGGCGTGTCAAACAACTTCACCCCGGCTTCTATATCTTTTTGTACCAGTGAGACAAACCGGCTTAAATCTTCAATCTGATGTCCAGATGCCTCTGCCTTCACAGGCTCCTTTGGAATGCAAAGTGAAACTTTCTCATTACCGCAGTCTGAAATGATCTGCAATACACTTTCAAAATTCTCTCCGGGTTTCACCCGCTCCATGTCGACCGATACAACGATCGTACTGTCCACGCCACGAAAATTGACCGGATCGATCGTGATCTCCGGAGCATGCGTTGTCACTATACCTTTCATCAGGTGTCTCTTCTCGTTCGATATTACAAGGCTTGTCTGATACACCTGCTTTGTAACATGGTTCCAGTCGAGTACCTCCGGCGTCACAATCACCCGTGACTGTTCATATTCATAATTTCCTTCCGCCAACCGGTTAATCTTCTCTCGCATACCGTCCTCCATGCCTGTACTAATTCCCTCAAACACCACACATTCCGATCATCTCCCCAAACCACATAATAAGTAATATATGGTTGACCAACACCTTCTGAATGTGCGAAGTTTGTGCAATTTATAGTATAGTATACCATTTCTCTTGGTCTTGCACAACACCCGACACGGGTGTATACTACCCTCAAAGAAAGGAATGACAGTTATTATGAATAAACTAGAACCAAAAGAACATTTTCATGGCAGCGATCTCGAAAAGATCGAAGAGATCTACGGTATTCCCAAGGAGAATATCATCAGCTTCTCCGCCAATGTGAATCCGCTGGGGATCTCCTATGATCTGCGCAAAGAACTTCCAAAACACTTAGATGCAATTACGCGTTATCCTGATCGGGAGTATACCTCCCTTCGAAAGTGTATTGGTGAATACGTGCATACCGACTATGAAAACATTTTGGTCGGCAACGGTTCCACCGAACTGATTTCTTTGGTAGCTCAGATCATGCAGCCCAAAAAATGCATTGATCGTAGGACCAACTTACTCGGAATATGAACACGAAATTTCTTTAGTCGGCGGACGTTCTCATTACTTCCGCCTGCAGGAGAGTGACCGTTTTCTCCTCGATATCAAGGCACTCAGCAAAGCATTGACCAAAGACGTCGATCTGCTCGTGTTGTGCAATCCCAACAACCCAACCTCTTCTCAGATTGACCGTCAGACAATGCGCATTATTTTGGATAACTGCAAGGAACACGGTATTTTTGTTATGGTTGATGAGACTTATGTGGAATTTGCACCTCACCCGGAAGAAATCACCTCGATCCCGCTGGCAGAATATTACAATAATCTGATCATTTTACGCGGTATTTCCAAGTTTTTTGCAGCTCCCGGACTGCGACTGGGATACGCTGTATGCGGCAACCGTAAACTGCTGCATGAGATCGACAGCAAAAAGAATCCGTGGACGATCAATTCTCTCGCAGCTATCGCCGGCGAGATCATGTTCCGTGACAAAGCATATATTCACGATACGTATCAATTGATAGCAAGCGAACGAGAGCGTATCTGCCGGATCCTTGACACCCAAGATACTCACCTATTACCCACCAAGTGCAAACTTTGTCCTTCTTAAATACAAAAAGAAGGCGTCACTTCCGAGGATCTGTTTGACACTGCCATTCGACAGGGTCTTATGATCCGCGACTGTTCCACCTTCCCATTTCTAGATCAGAAGTTCATTCGATTCTGTTTTATGATGCCGGAAGACAACGACAAGCTGCTTGATGTATTGCTCCACAAACTGCAATAAAAAGCAAAGCCAGCGCTTTGCTTTGCAAGAATTGCTAAAGCAATTCTTGGTGGCATAACACCACACTACGAGCAATTTCCCATAAAGTAAAAAAGCAAACCAGCGCTTTTTGCAAGAATTGCTAAAGCAATTCAGTATTTCTATGATAGAAACGATCACCCAAGCGTGACCTTAAGAGATATCTTATTACGACCCCTAGAGGCTTTCCTCGATACGACAACCTTAACCGTATCGCCGGACTGATAGTTTCTAAGGGTCTCTTTTTATTGCTGCAGGTGTAGAAACATCATTATCGCCGATACGCAGGATAACATCGGCTGTCCGCATCCCCCCTTAAAGGCAGGAGAAACCGCATTTACATCATCGACGTAAACTCCCTGCGCCAAATTCAACTTTTTCGCCTCTGCTGTGTCCACCGCACTTCCCATTACTCCCAAATAAGCATCGGTATGTCCCTGTATCATCGTCTTGATATAACCTTGTAAACTCTCGATCGCAATAAAAGCAGACTCTGAAGTTCCGGTGATATCGTATAATTTTTGGTTAAAACGCCAATCATTTCTCCTTTGGTATTAAGCACAAAACCCGCTCCATCCTTACAATATGGTATATTCATCGTACACAGAGCAAGAGAAGAATCCGGCACAGACACCGAAAGCTGATTATTCGTGATAATGCCGGAATTAACGGAATACATAACACCATTTGGCTGTCCGACCGCTAATATTCTTGACCCCAATGCATTTTCACGCACAACTTTGCGTGTGATGATCTTTAATTTATTCCGTGTATCCTGCGAAAGATCTGATTGTTTCACTCGGTATACTGCCATATTGATCCCGGTATCACAACCTGCCAACTCTACCACAGCCTCACTGCCATCTGCAAATGTTGCTACCATCTTCAGATGTTCCTGTGATGCATTATATGAAGTCAATATATACAGATACCTCTTAGATTTTTTGAAACAAAACACCACAAATATGCTTGCTGTCTGTAGAAAGTATCTGCTCGAATCTTTGCGAAGCTGAACAAGCGAAGATTTTGCTGCATTCCCATTATCGATCAATTGCTGTGTGAGATGATCATATTGTTCTAGGGAGGATAATTCTGACAGATCACTTTTCTGCGCCGGATCAGTTTCCCGTGCGGCTGCTTCCGTCTCTTCCGTACTGTCAGGCTCTTGATCTGACGGTGCCGGCGTTACATAGATAATCTCCGTGTCCAACGCCTCCACCGGCATATATTTACGCATAATATAAAAAGAACTCATTGAAATAACAGCAAATAGTATCAAGATTCCGCAAAACAAGGCGATTCGTCTTACTATCTTACGCATCTTTTCTCTCCCCTGTGGGCGGATCTGCTCCTTGATAAACTGATATTTCCGTTCCTCATGTGATTTTACATTCTGATCGGAATCCTCCGTGTGATTTTCCTTCATTCCACATCCTCCATGCCATCTGTATTCCTATGCTTTCCCTCTATCTCTTAAAGCTGCATTTGTATGCAAAACTGTCTAAACCAAACTTTATTTTAACATATACTTATGAATAAGTTATGAACAATGCATGAACCAAACCCTATTTTTTTGTAAAGTTTCGGGCTGTCAACGTACTTCAGAAATGACCGGATTTAAGGTGCAGCACTTGCAGTACAACCTATTTGTAGTGTATTATAATGTTGGGGTACGTTTTGAATAACCTTGATCTTTGGATCAATTAGCAGGACATAAGATGCCTGACACTCGAAATATACGGATCCGGAAAGGAATACCAAACAGCTATGAATAAAAAGTTTTAAATACATTGGAATATGACAAGATCGTCGAGCAGCTTGCTAAGCTGGCGGGTTCTGATGGCGGCAAGAAACTGTGCCGCTCTCTGACACCGATGACAGACCGCGATGAGATCTTAGAAGCACAGTGCGAGACTTCCGATGCTTTGACGCATATTATGACACATTGGGGCAATCTCCTTCCAGGGCGTGACCCCCATTAAAGAAAGTCTAAAACGCTTAGAACTCGGTGCACCTCTTAGCATGCGGGAATTGTTAGACATTTCCTCTCTGTTAGCCTGCGCAGGGCAGACCAAGCACTACTTTCGCAAGAGCTTAAATGAAAACGAAGAGACAGGCGACTGCCTGAATGAACGTTATCAACTTCTCGAACCACTTGCACCTCTGATGCAGGAGATTCGTCGATGCATTATCGCGGAAGACGAAATGGCGGATGATGCCAGTGCCGGTTTGAATCAGGTACGCCGCAAATTAAAAAGTACCGGTGACCGTATCCACGAACAGCTTGGCGTTCTCCTCAACAGTCATCGTTCTATGCTGCAGGATGCCATCATTACTATGCGAAACGGACGCTATTGTCTGCCGGTCAAGGCAGAATACCGCTCCTCTTTTCACGGAATGCTGCATGATCAATCTGCGACGGGGGCCACGCTCTTTATTGAACCAAATTCCGTTGTCAAATTAAATAACGAGATCCGTGAATTAGAACGACTGGAGCAAGATGAAATAGATAAGGTGTTGGCGGATTTAAGCAATCAAACTGCTGAGCAAAGCTTCTTGGTCGAACAGGATCACCGAATCCTGACAGAGTTGGACTTTATCTTTGCCAAGGCAATGCTCGCCAAACAAATGAAAGCAACCAAACCTCGTTTTCCGGAGGAGCGCTTTATCGAGATCAAACAAGGACGTCATCCTCTGATCGCAGCCGATAAAGTTGTTCCGATCGACGTGCATTTAGGTCGCGATTTTTCTTTATTGATCGTCACCGGTCCAAATACCGGTGGTAAGACTGTTTCCTTAAAAACCGTTGGACTGTTTTGTTTAATGGGACAGGCGGTTTACATTCCTGCTTTTTGACGGATCAAGCTTACGCATCTTTCACGAAGTATACGCCGATATTGGTGATGAGCAAAGCATTGAACAAAGCTTAAGTACATTTTCCTCTCATATGGTAAATACCGTATCCATCTTAGAGCAGGCAGACGAAAACAGTCTGGCACTCTTTGATGAGCTCGGTGCCGGTACTGATCCGACAGAGGGTGCGGCACTCGCTACCGCAATTCTTGCGAATCTGCATAAGCGCCATACACTTACCATGGCAACAACACACTATAGCGAGCTCAAGCTCTATGCATTACAGACGCCGGACGTTGAAAACGCATGTTGTGAATTTGACGTTTCCACTCTACGCCCGACTTACCGTCTGTTGATCGGTGTTCCCGGTAAAAGTAATGCGTTTGCCATTTCCCACAAGCTGGGACTGTCCGACGATATTATCGAAGATGCCAAACACCACGTAGCAAGCGATGCTACACAGTTTGAAGATGTACTTGCAGATCTGGAGCAGACACGTATCCGTCTCGAAAAAGAGCTTGCCGATGCTTCGGAAAGCCGCAAAGAGATTTCCAGACTGCGCAAAGAATTACGCGAAAAAATGACAAAATAGACAACTCCAAAGAACGCATCCTGCAAAATGCAAACGAAGAAGTCAGGCCGGATCTTGGCAAAAGCCAAAGACTATGCGGATGAAACAATCCGCAAATACACAAAATGGGCAGAAAGCGATGCACATATCCGCGAAATGGAGGCAGAGCGCACCAAATTGCGGGAACAGATCAATAGCAAGCAATCCCATTCCTTAAAGCCTGCAAAACCAAAGAAAGCATCCGGTCTCAAAGCAAAAGATCTGTTCATTGGTGCTGACGTCCGCATTTTATCTTTAAATTCTGCGGGAACGGTCAGCACATTGCCTAACGATAAAGGCGATCTTTTTGTACAAGCCGGATTGCTGCGCACAAAAGTAAATATTCGGGATCTGGAGTTGATCAAACAACCAAAGCCGGAAAAAATAAGCCGAAGAACACCGGAAGCGGCCGTATCGGTATGAGCAAAGCCGCTACCATGCATCAGGAAGTCAATTTGATCGGTATGACGGTCGATCAGGCAATGCCTGTCATGGAAAAATATCTGGATGATGCCTACCTTGCACATATGACACAGGTAACCGTGATCCATGGCCGCGGTACCGGAGCACTCCGCACAGCGGTACACAACCGTCTTAAAAAATTAAAATATGTCAAGTCGTATCGCTTAGGCGAATTTGGAGAGGGCGACATGGGCGTTACGATCGTCACCTTCAAATCCTGATGATCAACTTATGACATTGTCTATCTCATAAAGGAGGAAACACAACATCATGAAAGAAAAACAAAGAATACTCGTTGTCGATGATGATGAAAATATTGCAGAACTCATCGGATTATATCTCAACAAAGAATGTTTCGAAACAAAACTGGTCTATGACGGCGAGCAGGCACTAAAAGCCGTTAAAGACTTTGCGCCTAACCTTGTCCTGTTAGACATTATGCTTCCGGGAATTGACGGCTACGAAGTACTTCGAGAGATTCGCCGCGGCGGTTCCCTTCCTGTCATTATGCTGTCTGCCAAAGGAGAAACATTTGACCGCGTTTTGGGACTGGAACTTGGGGCAGATGATTACATTATGAAACCGTTTGACTCCAAAGAAATGGTTGCACGCGTCAAAGCCGTGCTTCGGCGAAGCACCAAAGCGACAGTCGGCGAAAGTACTCCGACACCGACACCGCAAGTGCCACAGCAGGAATTGGAGATCGTTACTTTTCCGGATCTTCAGATCAACCTGTCCGATTATTCGGTCCACTATAAAGACCAAATGATCGAGATGCCGCCAAAGGAATTAGAATTGTTCTATTTCCTGGCGTCCCATCCTAACCAGGTGTTTACCAGAGAACAACTCTTAGATCATATTTGGAGTTATGACTATATTGGTGATACTCGTACCGTCGACGTGCACATCAAACGTTTGCGCGAGAAATTCAAAGACCATGATCAGTGGAAATTGGCTACGGTATGGGGAATCGGCTATAAATTTGAATTTCACGAGAAAGGGAACGCATGAAAGTAACACTCCGTCTGCAGTTTATTACTGCATACTTATTGTTGGTAATCTGCATCTTTGCGCTGATCAATACGTACGGCTACTCCCTAACTTACAATTATTTAGAGACAAAAAAAGAGCAGCAGATTTCCAGTGAAGCCTATTATCTGACTTCACATTACGCCAGTACACAAGGAACTCCTGAGGATGGTGCATTTACACTGCAAAAACAAAGTACCATGCTCAGTTCTCTCTTTGATACTCGTGTCTGGCTTGTCAGCCCCACCGGAACGATCCTTTCAGATTCTTCCGATTACAACTATGTTGGCAAAAACATCACCGATTCCGACAGTGATTTTCTAAATCGGCAATCCGTTAAGGGAGCAAGACCAAAGGGCATCATGAAATCCAATGTCCTCGCTGTCATCTGCCCTCTTACCGGTTCTAAAGAAACCAAGGGATATTTGGTCCTGTTGACACCGCAAAAAGCCATCAAGGAAGAAGCAACTCTGATCTTAGACACGATCCTGATTTGTTATTTATTATTACTTTTGGTATCTGCCATCGTATTTTTGCTGCTGTACTGGCGCAGTGTATATCCTCTCAAGCAGCTTGCACACAACGCCAAAGAGTACGCAGATGGCCACTTTGACCAAAAGCCTGCAAAATTAGGCGGAGTTGAACAGCTCGAACTCGCTTCTGCCGTAAAATATCTTGCGCAAAAAAACAAAAGCATGATCGAATACCAACGCCAGTTTTTAGCAAATGTATCTCACGATTTCCGCTCACCACTGACTTCGATCCGCGGTTATACTGAGGCTTTGGCAGATGGCACGATCCCACCGGAAATGCAGGAAAAATATCTGCACATTATCCTGTTTGAGACAGGCAGGCTGACAAAACTAACGTCAAATCTGCTGGATCTTAACCAGTTTGAGCATAGTGGGTTGATCGTAGAACTCGAACGATTTGACCTGCACGACACACTCAAAGAGACGATTGAAACATTTGAACCACAATGCGAAAAGAAGCATCTGTCCATTGATTTATTATTAGATGGCAAAGAATTATATGTCAAGGCGGATCAATCCAAGATACAACGCGTGATCCAGAACTTAGTCGACAATGCCATTAAGTTCAGCAATACTAATTCCGTTATTGAAATTCATACGGTCAAAAAGCATCACAAAGTTTTTGTTTCCGTCAAAGATCATGGCATTGGTATTACCAAAGAAGAAGCTTCTAAAATATGGGATCGATTTTACAAGAGCGACAGGTCCTGTGGCAAAGATAAGACCGGAACCGGCTTAGGGTTATCGATCACGAAAGAAATTATTGAAGCACACGGGGAACATATTAATGTGATCAGTACCGAAGGTGTTGGCACAGAATTTATCTTTTCCCTTCCGCTAGATGAAGAATAATACAAAACCAACGCGTTCCTTTGTAATGATGCTCCATATTTGGGGACGTAATTACAAAGAAGTGCAACAAAGAAAGGTTCGTCATTTCAAATTGACGAACCTTTCTTCGTGATATAAATATTTGCTATATAGTCATGCCAAAATCTACACGGCTTACTCGCATCTGGTACCAAGAATACCAGCTACTTCGTATTCATAATCGTTGATATCTTTGGTCATTGCAAACGCCTCATCTACATCAACGTCATAAACTCTACCATTCTTATAACCGATCAAACGATTCTTCTTACCCTGCTCAATGACATCAATTGCATAAGCACCCATTACAGATGCATACACACGATCTCTTGCTGTCGGACTGCCACCACGCTGCATATGACCAAGGATCGTTGCACGTGTCTCAATGCCTGTCTCCTCCTCAATGCGCTTAGCAAGCCCATAAGAATGACCGATTCCTTCTGCATTCACGATCACCTGATGTGTCATGCCTGCTTCTCGGTTGCTCTTGATGATTCCCATCAAACGATCATAATCGTTATCAAATTTCTCCGGGATCAAGATCTGCTCTGCACCATTAGCAATACTACACCACAATGCAATATATCCTGCGGGCGGCCATAACCTCGACAACGCTGACACGCTCATGAGAGTTGGAAGTCTCGCGGATGCGGTCAATTGCTTCCATTGCAGTATTTACTGCAGTGTCAAAACCAATCGTATACTCAGTGTAAGCGATATCCAGATCGATCGTGCCCGGAATACCAACAATATTTACACCATATTTTGACAGATCACGTGCCCCCTTGAAAGAGCCGTCACCACCAATAACGATCAGAGTTTCAATACCGAGTTCTTTACAGATTCCTGCTGCTTTCTGCTTACCGGCGTCCTCACCAAACTCTGCACTTCTTGCTGTAAACAAAAATGTACCACCATGCTGTAACTTCTCTGATACATCGTGGAATGTCATCTTAGAGATTTCTTTATTTAATAATCCGTTATATCCTCTACGGATTCCATATACCTCATAACCCTTTGCAATACCTGTACGTACTACGGCACGCACTGCTGCGTTCATTCAGGCGCATCTCCACCACTGGTCAATACGGCAATCTTGCCTTTACATTCACCCATAATATCCTCCATTTCTGTCATTTGTTTGACTGTCTGTGCCTGATTATATTTTGCACAACAGTATTATTCTATTATGTTCCCGCCCTTTTTTCAATATCTATTTGTAAAAAAGTGGGGTCTTTTTCCATAAAAAAAGAGCAAAACCAGCGTTTTGCTCTGCAAGAATTGCTAATGCAATTCTTGGTGATGTCACGCTACACAACAGCAGTTTCCTATTAATTAAAATAGATTATCACCTCATAATTTTATACAATATCCGGATTTTCCCAGCTAAGTCTATGTAGGTTTCCTTCGGTCTGCATCGAGAAAAAGTCATTTTGGCGTAACGCCTCATACAGTACGATCGCCACAGAATTCGATAAGTTCAAGGAACGTATCTGTGGATTCATAGGAATACGGATTGCAGTGTCCGGCGTCTGCACCAAAATTTCTTCCGGAATCCCTGCACTCTCCTTACCGAACATAATATACGCATCTTCCTCATAGGAGACATCTGTATATCGATGACGTGCCTTTGTCGTCGCCATATACATCTTGTCTCGTGCTTTTGGATTTTTTCCAAAAAATCCTCATAGCTGTCATAAATAGTGACATCCAAATGTTCCCAGTAATCTAATCCTGCCCGTTTCAGCATTTTATCATTGATCCGAAAACCCATCGGCTCGATCAAATGCAGCCTCGTGCCGGTGGCACAACACGTCCTTCCGATATTACCGGTATTTGCCGGCATTTCCGGCTCCAAAAAGTACAATATTTAACACAACAATCACTGATTCCTTTCTGGCATAGATCCAATATCTATAGCCATTGCTACCTACTCATATATCTTGTATAACTCATCACTGCCTGCCGGCTCTAAAAATCTCGTTTCCTCTCCACTGCGTATCACACGGTCATTACCTTCCGTAGCGCGTCCGATCACCGCTGCCGGTATTCCTGCGTCCTGCAATCGCTCTACTAACAAATTACCATTCTCGCAGCCGATCAACATACAACCACTCGATATGAGCAGATACGGATTGATATCAAAAACCTCACACAATTCTATTGTCTCCTGACGGATCGGTATTTTATCAAGAGCTGCAACGATACCGACTCCTGATGCTGCGCCCATCTCCCACAGTGCGCCAAAAATACCACCTTCCGTCACGTCATGCATAGCATGTACACCATGCTGCATTGCAATCTTCGCTTCCGGCACAACTGAAATATGCTTCAGAAAACTTTCTGCTGTATCAATAAGATGAGCCGGCAGCGTTTGTTCCAAAACATCTCGTTTCTCAGCCGCAATGATCGCAGAACCTTCTAACCCTGCCCATTTCGTCATGACCAGCTCATCGCCGGGCTGCATTCCTCCTGTCGAAAGGAGATCACCACGCGCAACCTTTCCAACCCCTGTCACTGTGATGACAGGTCGATTCACGGCGTCAGACACCTCCGTATGTCCGCCTAAGATCTCGATCTGCAACTCATCGCATGCCTGCTCCAATTCGCTCATAATACGTCTGAGGTCCTGTTCCTCCGTCTCGGGCGGCAAAATAATGCTGCTTAAAATACCTATCGGCTCCGCTCCTGCCGTTGCCAGATCGTTCGCCGTAATATGTACGGCATATACCCCCATCTGCTTGTCTGCCCCAGTGATCGGATCCGTAGAAAGCACAAATACCTCTCCCTGCTCCGGTGCGACTGCTGCACAGTCTTCTCCAACACCCGGATGCAGCAAAACTTTTGTCGTCTATGGTGAATCTGCTTAAATACCGCTCTTTTCAGTACATTTTCCGGTACTTTTCCTATCTTCATATTCGTTTGCTCCTTTGTTATCCCGTTCAACTTTATCCGCTAACATATTCCATTTTAACGGCATAATAGTATATATTTTACTCTTCCGTTACCGGCTTTGTAGTCTTTTTGGCTGCAGCTGTTGCTTTTGGCTTTGCCGTAGCGTTCTTCCGGTTTCTTTGTAGACTTTGGTTTTGCCGTCTTCTTCGGCTCCTTCGAACTCTTTGGCTTACCGGTTGCTTTTGGATCCTTCGTTGCCTTTGGATCCGCTGACGCACTCGGCTTTGGTGAGCTTGCTGCACCTGCTCCCACCGTCACATGACGTGGTTCTGCCGCATAAGAACTGCTATTGAGCTGCACCTTGTCCGTTTGTTTGCCATTTACTTTAATGATCTTCCACAGCTTTGCCTTATATCCGACATGTGCAGACTGTGTTACCTCACGATACGATGCAGGCTTTGTCTCATCCACCGTCTCTTCATCTTCTCCCGGTTGGATCGTCTCTAGGATCTCCGATTCGAAAGAAATCTCCCGACCGCTTTCTCTTGTCTCCTCGCCGTAAATACGAAAAGAAAGCACACCGCCCTCGGCTGATGCCGCAATGTAAACAGGAGCATTGGTATTATTCTTAAATTTAAAATCCTTATAATCACCGGCAATCGCCGCGTCACGCGATACATCAACATAACTTACCACCATGGAATGTGGCGAGCGCTCTACTACCTCTAGCTCTGCATTGATCACCGCATTATATAATGTCGTGGAAACCTGGCATACGCCACCACCAACGCCATCAACCACTTTACCGCTGGAATATTCCGATGCGCTTTTGTAACCATTTGCCTCTGTGCGTTCCTTGATCACCTTGATCGTGGAAAATGTTTTGCCCGGATATAAAATTGTCCCATTGATCCGGCCGGCCGCCGTCTGTACATTCGTCGCACGTGCCGCCGTTGATGTTGCATAAGACGTTGAATAACGTCCCAGCAGATCTTGGCATTTCGATACCATTTCCTTCGTGTACTTTGGCTCTGTTGTCTCCACAACCGCCTGTACTGTATAGGAATCCGACTGGTCTGATTCCTGCAGCGTCTTGCGGATACGATCGATCGTTTGGTCGACCTGCAATTCTCTGCCGGTACGTTCCTTAGATGCAACAAATCGTCCATTTTTTAAGGATAATTTGGAATTTTTGGCTTTCACATCAAACTGTGTGCACTCTTTTTCAACATATTCTTTGAGTTTCTGCTCATCAAACGAATACTTTAAGGCAAATGTTTTGCCGGATTGATGCGCATTCTCCACTTCGCGCATACGCTTTATCAAATTACCCTTTTTACCAACTGCGTATGCCTGATCGATCAACTTTTCTTCCGAAAAGTGCATTCCGAGTGATTCAAAATCTGTTTCCAACTCATTCTCACCGATCTGGATAACAACCTTTCGGCTAAGCAGCCCTGCAATATGATCATCTACGGCATTCTCAGCCTCAGCTTTCGTCATTCCGCCAACTTCGACCTTGCTGATCTTAACCCCTTCACAGATCGTATGCTTTGATCCAAAGATCCCGGAAGAAGCAAGCTCTGCAGCCACTGCCACGCAGGCAGCCAAAAGACAGCCAACTATAAAAATACCGGATAAACGTTTATTCTTGTTTGTCATAATCAATAAGCCTCCCAATTCATTATATTTTGTCATAAATAAGAGTCCTTCGCAAGTCAAAGATTTCTTCATAATTTGACATTTTTTCAGTTATTTTGTATAGTCGATTTTAACCGGGAAAATGCAAGGTCAGTGTTTTGCGATGTATCGCACTACGCGGCAGCAATTTCCGAATCAACAAAGGCAAAAAGCAAAAGGGCGTCCATTCTATCCTTATAGAATAAGCGCCCTTTATAACCCCGCCGATGAACTATTTTACTAAATACTCTAAGACCATAGGCAAAACCATTGCAATAATAACTAAAATACAGATTACTGATGCAATTCTTTTCTGGTTTTTACGATTAAAAAAGTTCATTGTTACCTCCTGTCTGTCCCCGGTACAGCCCCACCCGCGATGCAAGCTTGTCGGTTCGGCTGTCGGCTTGCAGGCTGAGAAAGGAATATGTGATCATCATGAATACTATACCTATATTTTTGTCCTCTTCATTGTATTCATAATTTATGTGCAAGTCAAGATGAAACAAGGGGCAAAAACACCACAGTGGAATCAATCTTTTTGGAGCAAAGAAAAAGCTTTAACTTCGCCCGCAAAAGATATTTCCGAATTGGATTATCTCGAAGTCGATCAAAATCTGCTGCCGTGGGACGATCAGGCAGACGGTGCTATACAAGACGCCCAGGATGATGTGCGCGAGATACTGAAACGTCCTATTTTGAACCTGCAGGGAATGAGCAATGCTGATATTAAACTCAACTACGGCATTGCCAATTTTGAGATCCTTTCTGCCTGCGATCAAAATTATACCCGACTGATCCGGGCACTAAATCAATGGGGAGAGGCACTCTATCAGTCGGAGAAGCTGGCAGACGCAGAGAGCATTTTTTCGTATGCACTGGATATCGGAAGCGATATATCAAGCACCTACATTACCCTTGGCAAAATATACGCTCAAACTGACCGCATTGAGCAGATCCAGCCTTTGATCGAACGCGTCAAAAAACCGGACTTCTTTATGCGGGACACTGTCATAGACAAAGTGACCGGAATCGTCCGATCTTACCAATAGAAATGAGGTTGACCATGAATAGCAGAAAATCACTATATGACAAACAAGAGTTTTATCGCAAAGGAGCTATTCTGAAAGCAAGTTTTCAGGGGATGCGTTATCAGGTAGAAAATGGCAAAAAAGACAATGAGGAAGAATGTTTTCGCGCTGCCATATGGTACCTGAGCCGTTTTGCTTTGAAAAGACACCGGAAGAAAATAAAACCTATGCGTATTTTCCGTATACCGAAGAAGGACTGGATGACGTCTATGATTGGCTCTGCACCCAATACGACGAGAAGAAAGACCGCTGGGACCAGGCAGGGGAATCTGCCATGATCTTTCCAAAAACATGAAAAAGCTCCCAAAATATGACATAATTATTACATATTCTTTACAGAATCACCCTATTATGATAGAATATCAAAGGTTTTATCGTTGTTTTGGCGTGTTCTTATGCCGAACGATCGGCACTTCCATTCCAAAGCGGCATTGATCATATGAATAGAAATGAGGAACATTATGCATCGCTTGATTCAATTATTAAAGCGGTACCGTCATTACAGACAGTATCAGAAATTATTAAAATACCGTAAATATTCACGCTATGGCGCTGACTTCCGCTCCATCGCACGTATCAAAGAATATATTAAGGACCGCATTTACCTGATCGTTCTGCGCGTCTTTTATATTTTCCCGATCAAGAAAAACCGGGTTATGTTTATGAGTTTTGAAGCCGGCAAATACGCCTGCAATCCTCGCCGCATCTCCGAATATCTGGCAAAAATTATCCGGACGATGTAGAGATCATCTGGGCATTTAAAGGGGCGGACAACTTCCGCTGGCTTGCCGACTGGGGCGTATCGAAGACTGTGGAATACGGTACCTTTTCATTCTACCGTTACGCACTGTCTTCCCGCGTATTCGTATACAATATGCGTATACCAGCCATGATCCCGTTCCGCAAGAAACAGACAACAATTGGAACCGGACACGGTGGCGGTGCATATAAAAAATTGTTATTGGACAATCCAAGCATCCGCACGTCGGATCAGAAGATCCAAGAGCTCAGTGCTTCCCATACGGATATTTTAGTTTCCAGTTGTAAATACTATACCAAATATGTTGTCCGTGGTGCATTTGCTCACAAGGGTGAATGTTTGGAATGCGGAATGCCGCGTAATGATGAACTGGTCAATAATCACGACAACAAAACGGCAGCATATATTCGTAAATATTACAATATTCCTGCTGATAATAAGATCATCCTTTATGCCCCTACTTACCGCAAGGGCAAACGCAACGAGGCAACGGATTACAATTTGGATGTACGCGGTATCGTAGAAGCTGCCAAAGAACGTTTTGGCGGAGAATGGACTATCTTGTACCGCATGCATTACTTTATTAAGAAACGTCTTCCGGCAGACACAAAGGGGCAGCATATTATCGATGTCACAGATTATGGCGATATGCAGGATCTCCTTCTTGCCGCAGATATTTTGATCACAGACTACTCTTCGAGTGTATGGGATTATTCCCTGTTAAAACGTCCATGTTTCCTGTATACCACAGATTTGGACGAATATTTAGAGACACAAGGCTTTTACGTGGATGTGCGCGACTGGCCATTCCCACTTGCTAAAAACAATGCCGCATTGGTCGACAATATTGCTCACTTTGACGAGGAACAGTATCTCAAAGATGTTCACAAACATCACACCGATCTTGGCAGCTTTGACAACGGAAACGCAACCGAAACAATTTCAAACGCATTCTGCAGGAATGCCAGAAATGAGGATAACTATGAAAGTTGGAATTATCAGTATTAATAAATATTCAAAACACTTGAATTTCGGTGCTGCATTGCATTCCTATGCATTTCAGCAGTATTTGGATAAACAGGGGATCGATAACGTCATTATCGACTATCTTCCCCTGTTTCATGAAAACCTACAATATGAAATATCCGTTTCTTTCTGAACAGCCTAAGGAGAAAGTAAAACGATTCTTTTTTTGGCTTGGATATTTCTTTCCGAATCTGACCAGATACAAAAAATTTATGAACTTTTTGATACGCAGTACCGCATGACCAATTGTCAATATGACGAGGCACTGCTTAGCAAGGCATTGTTCGACTTTGATACGATCGTATGCGAAAGCGATGTTATCTGGAGTCCACACAGCACACAGGGGCTTTGATAATGGATTTTTCTGCAATCTCCCATCTATGCGGGGCAAAATAAGATATCTTATGCCGCCTGCATCGGTTATACAAACTTTTCAGAAAAGAGACAGGCGCGTTTCCGCGAACTGCTTAAAAATTTTGATTCCATTTCGGTACGTGAGATTCAGGGAAACCGAGTTTACGCAGGAATATACGGATAAACCGGTCGTAAATGTGTTAGATCCTACCCTGTTATTAGATGCTGAGGACTATGCAAAGATCGCTGTAAAACCAAAAGAAAACATTATCTGTTAGTGTATAACTGCCTCAAAAAACAATCGAAAGATGTTAGAGGATGCACATAAAATTGCCAAAGAACGCGGTTTGGAAGTCATTGAGATCAGCGTTTTTTATACAAATATTTTCCGTAACAAAGTGAAATTATCCATTGGTATTGAAGAATTTTTAGGATATTTCATGCATGCAGATTTTATATTAACAAATGCTTTTCATGGGGTCTGCTTTTCTCTTATCAATAAGAAAAGCTTTTATACCTATGCACGTGGAACGAAAGATTCCCGCGTGACCAGTATTTTGCATTTGCTGCACCTAGATGACCGATTTTTGCAAAACGATCAAGAAATGCCTGCCGTAACCGAAATCGACTACGATGATGTTTACAAACACCTACAGGCAGAACGCGAAAAATCCGCAAAGTTTTTGACGGACGCATTTGCAAAAAGTTTAGAGGCATGAGGAGCAACTTGACAGTAATCACGAGGGGGAAGTGAAGATGAAACCAAACATTTCAATTATTATACCGGTGTATAATGTCGAAGCATATTTAGCTGACTGTCTGGATTCGATATTAGCGCAGACATTTGAGAGTTTTGAAGTCATCTTAGTTGATGACGGTTCGACCGATGGCAGTCCTGCCATTGCACAAAAATACGCCGATGCGCATTCTGAACAGATCTGTTATTATCACAAAGAAAACGGCGGTCCCGGGCTCGCCAGAAACTTCGGTATATCCAAAGCAAAGGGCGACTATTTGATGTTCGTCGATTCGGATGATATTGTAGATCCGGAAATGTTGACGGATCTATATGAGTCTGCCTTTGTACTGGAAAGCGACATTATCTTTTGTCCGTATTTTTCGTCATGGACTGTATCAGGAAGTGACGATTGAAGGAACTTATGATTTCGATATGGATAAAGTATACACCGGAACAGATTTTCTAAGACAATCTGATTACACCGTAACAACTTGTTCTAAATTATACCGTACTGCATTTGTCAAACAATTTGCCTTCCCGGCACACTGGTTTGAAGATGTGGCGTGGCTTCCGGTCGTTATGTCTTATGCGAAGAAGATCAGTTATGTATCTACGCCTTATTACCACTATTTGCGTCATGATACTTCTATCGTCTCCAGCACATCCAACAAGCAGATTCTCGGTAGTCTGGATGCTATCCGTTTTATCGTACAAAATGCCAATCCGGAAGCAGCCTCTGAGGTTGCCCCATTCACGGCAAGCCTTACTTTGTATATGTGCACACGCCGTCCGGCTTTTGCGGACCGATATGTAGATCTTCTGATGGAAAACAAAGATTTTATCCTTTCCAACACAAACTTTGAAGAGCACCCACGACTAAAAAGTACGCTTGGATTATTATTACAATGCCTTTCAGGCAATTCCAAAACACATATACTACGATCACTTTGGAAAAACCACATTGACCGAACAAGAGCAGAATAACCTTGATACTTTGGTCGGCACTTTGGTCGAATTTGATGCAGAGATTACTTGTTTAGATGAAGAAAACTGTAATATCGATGAGCATCCTGCCATTCGAAAAGCGTATAACGAAGGACGCTATCATGTCGTTGGACAATATTTCAAATGTAAAAAATTAATGGAAGAAGGCGGCATCGCTCTTTCCAAGCAGGTACGCGGCATCAAATATATCACACCGTTATTACTACGCACACAAGCTCTGTTTGGTTTTCAAACGATACTTCTATCACAGAGCGCATATACGCAGCTGTTGCCGGTCATCCTGTTATGCAGGAGATCTTCGATGTCTTTATGGCTCATATCGATCAAGACGATGCCATGACAATCGCAATGCGTGAGATTCTGATGCAGAAAAATCAGCTCACCTATTCTTACGACTTAGAATGTAACTTTAAGCAGAAATATCTCACTGCCTACAACGAAACCGTCCGCGTTTACGCTACCTGCGTACTCGCACACGATTACGGGATCGGCAGTGCTTACTCCGATTGTCACACCAAACCGCTTTCCAAAGAAATCAAAACGGCACTGAGTACACGTTAGTTGACAGTTTTACTTTGATACATTGCTGCGTATCACCAAGGACTATACGGTTTACCAGATGAACCGCGAACGACAGAATAAGGCAAACGAAACTTTTTTCCTGCACCGCAAGATCGGCAATCTACGCAACCGCATGCATCGCCAGGCAATGCGTATCACTGTGTTAAAGGATCGCAGCGAAAATATCAAAATGCATTACGATGCTGTCACACGAATGAAAATCATTTGGTATCCATATCAGTTGCTGCGCAAGCTATTCCCTGCAAAAGATGTAAAAGCTTGGATGAAGCAGCGTGAGGCAGACAAAAACTAGCTTATTTCCGTCAGATCATAGAACAACCAGAGGAAGAGGATGAATAATTATTCACCATAAACTCTGCATAAATTTTGCATATTGTCTTTGCTGAGTTTTTGCTGAGTTTTTGCTGAGTTTTTGCTGAGTTTTTTTGCTGAGATATGCGTAGATTTTCTCAAAAAACTATTGACAAACTCCGATGAATTTTGTATACTATTATAGTCGCTTGCGAGTGACACATCGCATTTAGGGGTGTAGTTCATCGGTAGAATAAGAGTCTCCAAAACTCCAGAGCCGGGTTCGATTCCTGGCACCCTGTTAACTGTAAAAGCTCAGAAGAAATTCTTCTGAGCTTTTTTTATATTTCTGAATGTGTTTATATTGTAACTCAAATATATTTCATATTGCTCATGATCAATCAGCTAGGGCTTCCAATAGCAGTTCGCCAATCGTCTGGCGATACTGCATTTCTAATACTTCCTGCTTTGTCTGCGCATCCTTACACCGCTCCCGCAGTTCCCTCATCACAAGATGAATACAATGACAAACATCTTTGCGGCGATTTAATTCGCGTAAACTGCCAAGCTGTTCGCAGAGCTGTCCATATCCTAACTTCAACTGCTCATCTGAGGTGTGGTACGCATGTAATACGATCAGGATTGGATCTGCCAATACCTCCTCCACAAGATCTTTCGTACTGCGTCTATGCAATGTAAATGGATTATTCGGATCACACTGCATAGACACAATGGCTGCCATAACAACACCAAATATCAATAATACCGTACTCATACTCATAATCTCATCCCTTGTTATCAATCATTTGCATTTCTTTATATGTTTGCAAATATTGTAACCAAGGTGCGTAAAATCTACGAGCACACAACTGTATAATTTATGTAAAATGTATGTGACGACACAATAATCTTAACGTGCAACGTTTGAATAAGTAACGTGACATAACGTTTGAGTTACTGATATTGCGATAAATTCTCTGCCGTAACCTGTTCAAATGGCACCCATACAAACAGCTTCATTATGTTCCGCTCCATCAAGCGACTCGACAGATTGTCCGGAAGCAAGTTTTTCTGCTGCTTTGACCGCTGCTTCTCCCTGCCCTTTCGCCGGCTGAAAAATTGTACATGCCATGGCACCCTGCGAAATCAAGTCTAATCCATCAGTTGTTGCATCGACACCAAGAATAGGTAATGTGTTTGTATCTATTTTAGCTTTCTGGACTTCCTGTGCAACACCTACTGCCATCGAATCATTGTTACATATAACGGCATCAACCGGCTGTCCGGTCTGTAAAACTGATGAAACATTTTGGCTGCGGTTTCAGTACTCCAATCCGCATAATCCTCATATACATAATGTATGGTTTTACCGGATGCCTCTAATGTTGCTTTATTCGCTTTGGTACGTCCCTTTGTCGCTGAATGCGTACTCTCTCCCTTGAGAAGTGCAATATTTAAGGAGTCCTTGGACGCATATTTATTAAGGACATATTCTGCCTGAAGATTACCGCCACCGCTTCATCAGATCCAACATAGACATATTTATTTTTTGCAGGTATTCTTCTTCCGGACAACTGTTAATAAATACAATCGGTTTGTCTCCCGCCAATGCTTCCATTTGCTGTGCCGTTCCGGCATCACACAACGCACATATGATCACATCCGCGTCCTTTGCATTCTTAATCTGGTTCATCTGTGTCTCCGAAGAACCCGCTGCATCCTGAATATCTATTGTATAACCGGCTTCTTCCGCTGCATTTTGGGCTGCCTCTGCGAGTGTGGCACGAAATGTGTCAGAACCATCAGATACAGTTAACATAATCTTAAGGTCTTTGCCGGAGCCCTGACCATCTTCTTTTTTCCCCTGAACAGCCGACTGTCAATACACAGCACATGACAGCCAAACAATATAATACTATTTTTTTTTTGTCATAATCCTCTCCATTTCCGCATACAGCACCACACCAGTGCCGTCATGCTTACCCTAAAAAAACTTATTTGCACTTTTTCTTTATACTTATCACATAGTATAGTATCCAAACAACGTTCCTTATATCTGAAATCTACCCATCTGCTCTGCAAGCTGCTCTGAAGTGTTCGTCAAAACTTTCGAGCTGTCTGCCACCTGTTCACTCTGGCCTGCTAAATTGTTAGCCTGATCAACCATAGCATCCGAAGTTTCACTGATCACGGTAGTCGATGCAGCCTGCTCCTCTGAAATTGCTGATACGTCCGTAGCAACATTATTTACAGCAGCAATCTGTGTGATCATATTATTGATACCATTTTTCATATCCTCAATACATGTATAAATCTGCTCAAATGTCTCTTGTGCCACACGTATACGCCACCACTCTCACCAATATTTTGTACGCTGACATTCGCTTGATTTACAGCATCATCCACAAGGTACCATCCACCTGACTGATCAACTGTGAGATCTCTTCCACGGAGGATGCTGTCTTTTGTGCAAGTTTGCTGATCTCTGTGGCTACCACAGAGAATCCCTTTCCAGCCTCTCCGGCTCTCGCAGCCTCAATAGAAGCATTTAACGACAACAGCGAGGTTTCTTCTGAAATATTTGCGATCAAGCTTGTAATTCCTGTAATCTCTTTGGAGGCTTCTCCCACTTTACGAATAGCATCTACCAGTAACGACATAGAATCACGTATCTCGTCCATAGCAGTACCTACCAACTCCATATCACTCCGACCTTTACGTGCAATGCCGACAGTACTATCGATCTGCAATTTCACCTGTTCGCTATCCCGAGACACATCAGAAACAACACCGCTAAGATCTGTTGCGCTCTCGGCGATTTCATTGATCGACTCGAAATCTGCTCAACAGTCTCACTCAAAGCCGCCATAGAAGCTGCTTGCGCATTCGAAGCATCCTGCATACTCACTGACACAACACTGCTGCTATCAGCTTGGTTTCTAATACTATCTGATACAGCATTAATTTTACAGATCATTTCACGCATATATTCTGTAAATATCTTTACACTCTGTTGGATCTGAGCAATCTCGTCAGTGCCTTTCGCTTCGATCTGTATTGTAAAATCACCATTTGACATCGCCTTGATCTTGTGACTGAGTATTCGCAATGGTTTCACCGTAAGTGACACGCCTATTGTATTAAGCAGCGTAAATACCAGCAGACCAATAATTGCAACTCCGATCAATATCGTTCTCAAATTATCTACTTCAGAAGTAATTAAACTGGTTGGCACATAGGAAACAAGGACCCAATCTGTTCCTGCAATTTCGCGCGTAACAACTACTTTATCACGTATTGTTGTCACCGACTCGTCGTCTTTGTTAATTTTATCTGCAACATTTTAAGAAAACCATTGGACGTATCTTTTAAGGATGTTGCGATCAATTCTGATTCACGCGATGCAAGAATATCGCCTGTACTTTTGTCTACAAGCAATGACTCAGCCCCTTGCATGGATACACTGGAATTAACAATAATATTCACCGAATCAAGAGACAAGTTTGTTGACAATATACGAATGTTCGTTGCATCGTCCAACATGCCACATGCACTGATCATCATATGATTCTCAGCATCTTCAAAAACAGGCGTATAACCCGGATTCATTCTGGTTAGCCCTTTTGATACCATATCTGATCTTTTGCATTATTGATCTGTGTCGTATTGTCATCAGCTTTCATGACAGTTCCTGCTGTGTCCGTCACATAAAAACCACCGACAAAAGAATCATCCAACGCATAATAATCGTTTAATTTCTTCTGTAACAACTTTTGATCCTTCACTGCACCGGAATGTTCTAAGTCGTACTTTACTGTTTTAACTTCGTCCAGTTTACGATTCAACCACGCCTCGATCTGATTTCCTTGATCTTTTGCTGATGTTCGCAGCAAGCTCTGTGAAGATTTCATGATGTCTTTCTCCGAAACACTGTAAGCAATGGCAATCATTGCAATAACCATAATGATGGTAATTGGCAACGATATCCCCAATATCTTTGCTCGCAGTCCCATTCGAAATCCCTTTTGCTTTGGATGCTGCTTTGGCTTTTTCATTTTGTCATCTTTTGTTTGCTTAGTATTCTTCTTCATATTACCCACCTCTCCTTTGTTAATGAAATAATCACTAGGCATTGCACGATATTCATGTTTCTAATTTACGAGATCGACATAACGTACATATTTTAAATCCATTATACAGAAATATTCAACATTTCTCAACCCTCATAGCTACATTACTTTTCTCGGAAGTGCTCAATATGTGCGTTCTCGTTCCGTTTCCTTTTGCACCGAAACGGATTGTTGTTTTTTTAGATGTCGTAATTTTGGAAACTAATTTGTCTATTGGATCAAATTTCCTTATCTAGATAGTGCACGTCACTACCTTGTTTCTTTTTCTACATCTTAATTTTCCAGGAATTTGCATACAAACAGCAATATTACCCTTTTAAGGGATATTATAACTTTCAGGCGGTTGAAAAAATTTATTTTATTGTCACGTGCGATTATAAGCTTAATTTGAACAATAAAAACAGCCGCAGTATGAAACATCATAAAAGGACTGTTTATCTTACAAAGCATTAATATAATGTTCTTTCAAAGTCTTCTGAATTATTCCGATTCATCAAGAATTTTCTGCACTTCGCTCTCTGTTATGCTCAGTTTCTCTGCAATCTCAGATACGGACATACCTAGTTCATGATAGAACACATCTATTTTGCCAGCAATTTTGCCGGCAATTCTTCCAGCATCATATCCTTTTTTCTCTACTCTATCCAATACCTCACACATATTCAACTCCTCCTTCTGTATCGCATCATTATATGCATCCTCAAATCGATGATCGCCCGTCATTATGCTCATCATTTGCAAAACTGCATGCACATGCTTCATTTTCTGTGGCGATGGTTTATATTCATGATTTAACCGTTTCTGCACAAAATAATCCGCTACAATGCGAAAATCACTCTGAAATAGTTTTACCTGTTCCGGCGTAAGATATGCGATTTCAAATACATTGATCCGATAGTCCTGCACATATGGTTTCAATGCATCTTAAACAGTTAGTCGATCCAAAAGACTCTTCGAGGAACTCCAAGGTTTCTCATAGCCAAAATACAGCACCAATGTCACAACCGGATAACGCTTTATATCACGCCTCTTCTTGGTAGATATTATATCACCATCTCCACCATCCTGTGAAGATATATCTCTAATTAACTGAGCACGATATTCTGCTCCATCATACGAAATAACTCTCAATGGCATATCCGCATCAGAATCTGTCTGATTTTCAATCCCCAAACAGGCGATGCGTATGGTGTCCTGATTCCAATTCTTTCCGACATCTCTCACTATTTCGCGTAATTTACCATCTGCCTTATAAGAAGACCGTAATGTTTTATCCTCCAATTGCTCCGGTACCCACGATCTGTTCTCCTGAAACAATAACACATTAACTATATCCGCAAAAACGTCATTGTAATCCTCCAGTACCTTCTCCGCAATGTCTTTCTCTCCCATGTTCCCTACCTTTCCCTGTTGGCAACAAGTTCTTCCTCTCTTAAGGATACAACCCTTGATTTACTATACCAAAACCGCGCCTATGGCAGGAATCTGCACCTATAAAGGATACAAATCCATGCTAGTAAATCTGTCCAACATATACACATTTCTCGTTTTAGAACATAAGAGCAAAAGAACTTGTTATATTATTTGTATATGTATAAACATATCATTTCATATGTCAATTGTCAATATGTTTTGTTTTATAATCATTCATTTGTGCCGTTTTATGCTTTTGCTCGTTTCGGAACACTCTAGCATGATATGGTTCTATCATACATTCATGCTGTTTCGTTTTCTTATCATAATATTCAGTCCAAAAGCTTCCTTAAATTCGATTGTAAAATACAATTTATTCGTAGTTACCTTGAACGTATATGGATTTGCTTTTAACAGTTTCATTTCTTATGCAGTATATTCTTTCATTGCATCCTCTCCAATCTTGATCTTATTGTATCAGATGCCCTTGTTCTTAGATATACTCATGTATCCATTTTTATTAATTTATTGCCTTTAACCAGTGTCTACTTTATAGAATTTGATTCCTTTTTCACATGTCCACTTAATAGGGGCATCCCCCTTTTCATCGTGTCCACACTCTGGTCTTATAATTTTTAAAAATAATGTCTATTTTTATGAATATCTCCCTTTGTTAAAGTATCCACAATTAAGGCTCCTTTCAGTAATTTCAGACCTAGCAATTATTTATTATTTTCTCTCGCGATGATTAACATTCTGGACAATCCCTTTTTCTTACTGTGTCCACCTTATAGGGTACATTATATATAGGCAGGACTTACAAGGCATCTACGATCCTTTGCACCTCTTCTTCCGAAATCGCTAATTTCTCTGCGATCTCAACCACGGTCATATGAAGTTCCTCATATAAGGTTTCAATTTTCCCTTCAATCTTACCTTCTTTAATGCCTTCGACCTTACCCTCCTGGAAGCGTTCTCTATATTCCTGCTGTAATGTCATATAATCCAACCTCCATTTCTCATTTTGACGGGCGGACTGTACCGCCTCTTCCAAATCTCTTGTGAAGGTATCCGATACGCCTTTTCCGTCAACATAATCCAACAATCGTTTCATTTCAGGACTTACATCATCCAAAGTCCCTTTTGTGTTTAAGATTATCTTAACGGTGCCATCGTTTAATGTCAATGCTATATCTTCACTGCAGCGGTTTTCAAAGGTATAAATATGCCGTCCCAGTCCAAACGGATCAAAGGTGCAGATGAAGATGACATAGCTTTTCTTCAAGTGATTATAATCATCACCTTTTTCCAAAATATTCAGATCGATCATTCCCTGATAATATCGCATCCGTTTGGGCAGATTTCTCGCAGTGGTTGTCTGCATTTCCAGGTTAAATACTGTGTGTTTTTCATCCTCGACATACACATCGAGGCGGATTCCTTTAGCACCCGCTGCAATGTCAATGTTTTTCTGCACCTCCGGATATTCGATCTTTGCGATCTTGATCCTTAGGATTGTTTCTAGAAACGGTTTTACATATTTCGGATCGCGCATGATCACGCTGAACATAAAATCGTCTTTGAGTTCCAATTCTTCGTACGCTTTCGCCATCGTTTTTCCTCCCTTATCCCTATACGTTTTTTTCCTTTCGTATGTTGTATTATATGATACAACTTTTAGAATAGCTATAAGCAAAAGCGCCAAATTTTGGAGGGTAAATTCACCAACCCAGACAATTTTTCAAGTTAAAAATCTTGCTGGTCCTGGTGCACTTTGTACATTCGGCTATCGAATTTTAGTGAAAAAATAAACAATGGGAATAGCAGCTAACATGCTACTATTCCCATTTTACCTAGTGTTTTGACAATTTTTTCACGACATCCTTTGGATTGATTTTGTCTCCGTTTTTGGAAACCATTTTCTCAATTGTTTCAACGATTGCCGTTTACTGATTAACAATGCTCTATATAAATGGCTTCATCTCTAATTTACTTGTTTTCCACTAATTTCATCCTTGAGTTCTTGAAAAAAAATCTGTGAGATTGTTCCACATAATATTGAAATTCCGTACATGGATGTTTAACTCACTACTTTTAGATTTTATATTAGTTGAAAATTGAAATGTTATACATCCCAAATCATCTACACCAATCATATCAGCAGTATAATTACTTATAGCCTTGACTTGAACTTTCTTAATAAATCCCTCTCGTTTTTCAGACCATTCATCCGTTTCCTCAAAAGTCTCAATTTCAAATTGGAACAAATTCGGAAAACTGCGACCAGTTTCTATATCGTAATAATCATTTCCAGCCACTGTACATCCAATTTCAGATACATCTTCTGCATCCCACATTTCAAATTCCAATGTCATCTCTTTCTCCTCGAGAGTTAACTGATCTCTACAATCCATCTCAAAATGTTTATACTTTTTTTCAAAAACAGTCCTATCAAAATCCATTGCATGATCAGCAGGATAAAGGGTTAATAGTTCCGTAAGTTCCTTTTTTATATCATTCCGTACCAATAACCACTCAAACAACACATCCCTTACTGCTTCAAGCAAATGAAGATATTTCCAAATAACACCTCTACATACAAATAAACCATCTGTTTTTCTTTAATTACTTGAGCATTCCCTTTATCCAATATAGTTCCGTATTGTTCTCTAAATCTATCTAGCCCCTCAAAAAATTCAGTCTGGAAACAGGAGTAAAGTGAAATTTCTTCTTCAATCATTTCATCACTAACATTATCCCCCTCCATTTTATAAGTGCTCTCAATTATATGACCTGTATCTGACAGTCTAATATCAAGTATATCTTGTCCCATGCCCTTCGATAATTTTTGTATTTGCTTAGAATAACGTATCTCTGGATGTTTTTGGAATAATTCAGTTAATATGCAATCTACGTTACTTGCATATTCCTCAATGACCTTTCTTGTTACTTTCGTCGTAGAATTGCAATGTTTATCCGTGCATTCCAATACGGTTCTCAAAAAAACAAAAATCCTGTACTCCTCTTTTACTGGTATATTCTTTTTTACTCATGTTAAAATGAGAAATGCATATGTCAGATAAAAATGTAACAATATATGTTAATTTATTTGTAATGTCCTCCTCGTCCATTTCTTGGTTATTATATATTTCAGACTTACTATTCAACTTACTCCCACAATGACAACAAAAATTTGAATTATCATTAACTTGTGCACCACATCTTGAACAATACATTTATTTTCTCCTTCTTAATAATCAATAAATCACCCTATTATACAATATGCTCCAATAAATAATAACAACATTTTGTGCCAGAATTATAAGTGTATGGTAATCTCATTTACATACAATATGTAAATAATTACCGCCACCCAACAACCTGACCATTTTGAACAACAATAATCTTTTTACACCCACTACAATTTCTAGTTCCATTTTTTAGTCCAAATTGCAAATGCTCTTCCACAATACGGACATGCCCCCATAGGTAAAGCTGCCATGTTTTCCACCTCCTTAATCATAAATATTTTAAACTTTTTTTCAAATTGATAACATAATCCATCAGCTCTATGCTCACCGTTTTCTTATCTCTCGAACATAATCCTTTGTTCGGTACATCTATTACATCCCCTGTTCTATATTCTACCGTAGGCGGTAGTCCAAGCCAGTATTTGCAAAACATGCACTTATTATGTTTTCTACAATTCAATCTCATTTTTCGTCCTTTACCAAAATAATATAACGATTATCCTTTACTTTATGTAAACGTAAAGCAAAAACAAACAATCCTACCATGCAACAAAATTTTCAATCGATACGCTTGCATCAATTAATTTTTGAACTAATGCCAAAGCCTGTTCTCCAACTTCTTTTGGCATGTGTAGCATTTTACGTAAATACTCTACAAATTCTTTTTCCCTTTCATCATAAACACCATCTATGATTGCAACCGTAATCAGTTCTATTAATATAATTTTTCTTTCCTCAACCGACATTTCACGGTTTATTGTTTCTGCTATTTTCTCAATAGTAACAGTTTTATCATATTCAATAGGTTGAATCCCCATTTTCTACAATGCTGTTCAACCAATCTTCTTTCACTGTCACAATATTTACCATCAATATTTACCAATAACATTTCCAGCCTCAAAAATAATTCCTTGTTTTCGTCTTGAAGTTTATTTAATAACATTTTTATCTCCTTCCTTCATTTTGATTACCACTCTGCACGCCTGCATTCAACAAGCCAAATATACCATCAACAATCTGTCGTTTTGTTATTTCCTTTTCAATTTGCACGGCTGCTTCCGTTTGCATACTAGTTTGACGTTCAATACTATCAATCTGCTCTCTAGTCGTAGTATTACCGTCAAAATCGCATGCACTAGCGAGTGCTGCTAAAGCCAATTCCATAATCATAACTCATCGCTCCTTCCTAAAAACTTAATAAAATATGTAGTTCAAATTGTAGTAAAAAACTATTTTTACTACTAAAAAGATTGTAACACGCCAATGTATTTTTTCTTCTTAATTATTTGCCGATCTTTCTATATTTAAGACATCATTAAATTCTAGATTCAAATTTTGAGCAGCACATGTGCGATTGCATTTCCATATTGTTTCTTAATCTACATGGTCTTTTTATATTATTTTCATATTCCCATACATTTTTGCCCTTTTTAGGCGAAATAACTGTATAAGATTGATCATAATAATATTTGCAAAATGCACATTTTTTTTTATACCTAGGGATTGTTTTAACACTGCGAATCTTGCCATCTTCCACTCACCTCCTACATAATCAGCCTATTTTATGCGCAAAATAAACTAATCATTTAAAATTATCTTTTAGTAAAATTGTTTAATAAAAAAATATTAAGCTATTCACTCCGTATCATACCAATAATTCCGACCACCACACCTATACACACCAGCAAAACGCACACTAATACTTTTAATACGATTGAATGTTTCCCATTTGAGCAACACCTGTTATTAACCATACGATAAACAGATCAATCAACCACGCCATATATTATCCCCTTTCTTGAAACTATTGGCTTTATCTTTTTCAATTAGCATAATAGCATCCATTTGCACATTTCCTTCTCAAAAAATGCACTTCAAAAAATTGATTTTTCCTAAAATAAACGTATATTAATTGTTTTATATTTCTATCCCTTTTCAATATCTTTATATATGCTAAAACAGTCCTACGTATTTGTTTTAATTCCCTTTGCTCGATAAATATGTATCCACTCTATATTTTTATAACATTAATTGTTGAATATAATTAAGGGGCGTCTTGCGCCCCTCTCATCAATACCATTCCTTATATTATATCAACACTCATACTCTATACAGATTTTCCGCAAGATTATAACTCCTTACTTCCCGCTCTCAGCACTTGCGGTCGGTGTCGCGCTCGGCGCCGCCTGCAGGAAATCCCCGCCCACGATCGTCTGATCCAGCGGCTCCGGAGTCGGTGTCGTTGTTGGCGCCGCATCGGACTGTTGATAGAACGGATCGCCGCCATGCCATACGAAGCAGTAATTTCCGATCATGCATACTGCCCCGACAATTACTGCCAGTATGATGATGTTACGTCCTCTGCCATGCATCCAGTCACGAAACTGATGCCACGTCTCACTCAATTTATGTTTCACGATATCTCATGTTCCTTTCCATTGTTACACCTGATCACGACAGGTTTCCAATATCTTTGACTAACACTGCCGTCTCTGGTGGGCAGTCTAAGATCAATTGCCGGACTGTACCGGGTACACCTTTGTCTCTATGGAAAATCCACTGGCATCGGTAAGGATCACACGTGCCATTCTAGTTGGCTGTGTCATACCCAAACGCCATACCGGGATCTCCATATGTCTTGTATCCTGACTGATATTAATTGCTACCACAATATGTTCATTGTCATCAAAACGACCATAACTAATGCACTGATATTCCCCAAACAAAAATAGAATAGAGCCGGTTCGCAGTACCTGGTGTTCTTTGTGAATACGGATCAATTCTTTGTGATACTGGATCAGCTCTTCGTCTTCGTGTCCCCAAGGATACGCACGTCGGCTGTCCGGATCTGTCCATCCGCAAAGTCCTGCCTCGTCGCCATAATAAATGGTCGGCGCACCCGGCCCGTCATCTGCATTAATATCGGCCATTCGAAACAGGTTCTTATTAACACCTTCATTCGCAGCATCTGCTCCACGCGAAGAGATACGGCCAACTTGATGGTTGGTTCGTGTCAGGAAACGGGAGTGGTCATGATTGGACAATTCATTCATCGCCACCTGCAAAGACTGCGTATTAAATCTTGTCATATAATGCCGCATGGAGCCAAAGAAAGCATCTGCATTCCCGATAAGATCTCCTCGGTATTCATCACTGTGCTTCTCCACACCGGTCAAAAACCATGTAATCGGCTCCATAAATGCATCGTAGTTCATAACGGTATCCCACTGATCGCCCTTTTAACCATTCTGTCGGATCACCATAGTGCTCTGCCAGCACGATCGCATTCGGATTGGCTTTCTTTTACATTACGGCGGAATTCGTGCCAGAAATGGTGGTTGTACTCTGCGGTCTGCCCCAAATCTGCTGCCACGTCCAAACGCCATCCATCAACATTATAAGGTGGTGAAACCCATTTGCGTGCGATCCGCATAATATATTCGTACAACTTTGGGATTCCTCATAATTGAGCTTTGGCAGTGTATCGTGTCCCCACCAGCCGTCATAATTAACATTGTACGGCCATTCGTATCCTCGCGGAACTTAAAGAATGTGCGGTATGGGCTGTCTTTTTGATACGAAAGCACCTTTTTTCGTAACCAGGCGCATCTTCGTAAATACATTCACGGTCGAGCCATTTATTAAAGGATCCGCAATGGTTAAATACGCCATCGAGTATGACCTTCATCCCCGGCGGTGTACTTCCTCTACAAATTCAATAAAAAGCTGATTACTTGCTTCCAGATTTTCTTTGTCTGTCACTCGACAAATATAGCGTGTAGCATCTTTATTCGGGTGCTCCGGATCGTGAATGATCAGATTGCCATTTTCGTCACGCTGTAGATTTTCGCCGTCATTTTTGACAATACGTCCAAAATGCGGGTCGATATAATCATAGTCCTGAATATCATATTTGTGGTTTGATGGAGAGACAAAGATCGGATTGAGGTAGATCGCCTCAACACCAAGATCCTGCAAATAATCTAATTTCTTCATAACGCCGGCGATATCACCACCGTAAAATTCACGCACATCCATCTCACGAGGATATTTCATCCAATCAGTATTTTTGTGCGTTCCCTCTCCGATGTAAAAATATTCGTCCGTCTCCACGTCGTTACTGCGATCTCCATTGTAAAAACGATCGACAAATATCTGATAAATAATGGCGCCTTTCGCCCAATCAGGGGTCTGAAACGATGGTGTAATGGAAAAGTTATAATAATTTTCTACGCTGCTGCACACACCAACGCTGTTGAAATAACATACCATATGTCCACTATGTACTTCGAAGTAGTATTCTACTCTGCTGTCTCCAAGTTTTACCGTATATTCGTAATAGTCAAACATTTTGTCGTTGGCTACTTTCTGCATCGTGTAGCGCTGCTCGTCAAATACTAAAATGACCTCGTCAACGTTTTTCCCGCCCTGTCCGAAAACGGAGATGTACCTCTTCGAAGCAATCCGGCTCAGACGGATTACGGTAAGACGCAGTTCCATCGCTGAATAATGCCTGTGGGTTAAAGATCACCGTCAAGTTATCCATGTATAGCTGCGTTTTCTGCGCCTTAGACATTTTATAAAATGGAATATTGATATCCATAAATGCTCCCCTTTTCTATTACATCAATTTACACACTTCACCCTATTTTATCAGAATATGCCGCTTTTTGCCAATGATAAAAGTGTCTCGCGGTCATTTTGTTCCGGCTGGTCAAGCACCTGCTCCAGCAAATACTGTAACAGCTCTCCGATCTGCGGACCCGGTTTAACCTTCAATTTCCGTCATGATATCACGCCCCGTGACGGCAAGCTCTTTGATGGTAAGCGCCGGATGGGACTGTTCCATCTCCATAAATAGTCGATATACCGCTGTCACCCGCTGCAGTTTTTCTCCCGCTTTGTCTGGATTTTGCGCCAAAATATCCGCATACTGTACTAACGTTACAAGTGGCATGAATTCTCTGCCAATCCGTGCAGCCGCACGTCGGATCTGCCGTTTTTTGCGGCTGCACACGCTCATCATGATGCTTGATCAGCGTCTTGACCCGATTCACCGTATCATTATCAAACGTCAGTCTACGCAAGATCTGTCCTGCCAACTTCGCTCCACTGTCCGGATGTCCATGGAAATGTCGTATTCCCTGCTCATCTTCCGTGGCGCAGTCCGGCTTGGCTACATCATGCAGAAGCATTGTGAGGCAAAGCACCTGATGTGTCTTTTTTGTCACACGCCGGAACGATCTCACGAATCACCTGTTCCATGTCATTCCAAGTGCCGTCATCGATCTGACCATCTATGATCTCTAAGCGTTCCTGCAATGAATCATGCCCTACTCTGTCTGTCGTTTCAGTCAGACTTTCCACCGCTCCGGCGTTTTTTCTGACGCAAAAAAACAATTCATGATCTCTACACTAACTATACTATGCTCACCCACGGTATAAATATGGTGCGGATTTTTTCTGTTCAAAGGTCATCATGCGGTCTAATTCCGGCAAAAAATATGCTGTCATTCCTGTATCAACTGCTTCCCGAAGCTGTCCGAGTCTTTGAGATCAATAACTTCGTCATTTCCACACGTATACGCTCTGCGCTGATATTTTGCAAATGCTCTGCCCGCTCTACGATCGCCTGTCTTGTTTTTTCCTCGATCGTAAACTGAAGCTGTCGAAAATCGTACAGCACGCAGCATACGCAGTGCATCCTCATCAAAACGCTTATCGGGATCTCCCACACAGCGAATGATTCTTCGTTTTAGGTCGCTGGTACCATCAAACGCATCGACCAGTCCGGTCTTCGGATTGTATGCCATCGCATTGATCGTAAAATCCCGCCGCTCCAGATCATCCACGAGATTACCGGTAAAAAGAAACCTGCTTTGGATGTCTATTATCTTCATATTCTCCATCTATACGGTATGTCGTCACCTCGTAGCCAACATGATTTTCATAACAGTAACGGTACCGTGCTCGATGCCCGTATCAATCGTCCTGTCAAACGCTTTTTGACGGCTTCCGGTTTTGCCGAAGTCGTGATATCCCAATCCTCCGGCTCTCTTCCCAACAATGTGTCACGAACACATCCGCCCACTGCATACGCTTCATATCCCAGACTTTCCAATCGGTCGATGATCTCGACAACAGACCGTGGTAATCGCATTTCCATGAACTGCTCCTTTCTGTCAATGCATCTTTCACAGATTCTCTTCGAAAACTATTCCCGTTTTTTATTTGAAAAGACCCTCAAATCTTGATCGACAAAATTTGAAGGTCTTATTTCTAATGGATGTTTTCTGCAATCCTTTTGCAGATACTATCATCAAAATCCTGCATCATCTCTTTTTCTGACAAGACCATCCCTTGATCACTGCATCGCACCAAGCAGTAAACTGGTAAGATCCAACCCGCAATTCTGCTTTAAGGTTGTAAGGAATGTAATCAGATCAATATTCTCGGCATACTCATTGATCGCATTCTCATCTGCAAAATCATATATTTTAGCATCGGCTGCCGGTGCGCTGACCTTCGGATCTTCACCATCCTCCGAAGCAATGTTTAACGTAACCATTGCACTGCTGCCGCTAAGTACTTTGATCTCTGATCTCGCTTTCTTCGTATCGCCTTCAAACGTCCAGTCTAAGGAATACAGCGCAAATGCCGGCATTTTGTTTTCATCGGCTTTGATGATGATCTCACCTTTGCAACTGCCTTTTTCCAACGCCTGAACATCCATATTCTTTACTTCGATAGAAAGGAATTTCTCACCGTCTGTAATATATTCCTTGCTGACATCCTCAAGCAAAGAGGCATCCACGCTCGCATATAATTTTGCATTGACTTTGCCGGACTTCATCTCACCCTTGCCGGATAATTTAGCATATTCTGTCTTATCAACAATGAAACTCAACTCATAACCGAACTTGTTGCCTTTCTTCGGCAAAAAGCTTCTGATCTCAATCGTATTTCCGTCTTCTGTCTTGGCAGAATATGTTCTTCCGACAACTTCACCACTCTTATCCACATACAAAGCAGCTTCTAAATTAATGTTTTCCTTGGAAGCATCTTCCGCAGCCAACTCTTTTTCAAACTCGCTTACACCGTCCTTAAACTGTGTATAGGCAGATTTGTCCGCTTTTTCAATGATTGCCTTGATATCTTTATCTTTCTTTAACTGTTTTGCCATCTTCGCAGCAATATCACATACCTTTTTGCTGTCGGCTTTGGCAGTCAGTACAGTACACTCTTTACTGATCCCTTCTACCTTAACGGTCTGATTCTTCTTAGTCACACCGGTAAGATTATCATAAACAATATCGGAATATGTTGTTAATACATTTTCTAATGTATCTCCATCCGGTACTTTGTCCATGACAGCGCCGGCTGCTTTGACATAATTAACCTGTCCGTCTACATCTCCCAAGTTGCTGTAATCCAAATAAGCATCCGAAAGCTCCGGTATCTGCATATACACCTTGCCATCTTTGTAGTCTGCATAAAGATTGTAGCTCATCGCATCTTTTCCATTTACCTTGAGAACAGACTTCGACGTTGCAACTTTATCCTTTACTTTTGCATTCGTCTCTATTTCCATAGACTCCAGCCCAACCGAAGAAAGCATTGGCTTTAACGCATCACCAGCCTCTACTTTGATCGTTGATTTCTTCTGCTGATCATTTAGCTTGATCGACTTTGTCATTGCATTGTAAGACTTTACTACCTTATCTACTGCTTTATCACGATCTTTCTTGGCAATATAGCGATAGTAACTTTCCGGACTGCCTTTGCTTCGAATAAAATTGGACAATGTATCGTAGTTTGCAGCGGCTGCTCCTACTGCAACCAATAATACTGCGATCACTGCAGCAATAATATACTTTTTTCTTGCTCTTTTTGGCGGTGTTCCTACTGCCCCTGCTCTGCTGACGCTGCTGCAGCCGCATCTTTCTGCTCTGTCGCAGTTTCAACGGTCACATCATCTGTCTTTTGCTCTAATCCGTCATTAACAGTTTCTTTTTCCATACTCATATTCTGTTTCCTCTCCTTCAAACCTTCATTAACAATGCCAAGTCATTAATATACCGTAACCGCACCAAAAGTCAAAAATCCCCTACTATTCGTTGTGGTAGCATATCTCGAAATCCACACTTTCATCATCCGCCACCGTCATGATCGCATACGATTTTTGCCATCCTCCTGTCTCGGAAGTGAAATGCTGCCCGGATTTAATACTGTAACTCCAAAAACCTTTTTCAGATATGGCACATGGGTGTGACCATACATTACAATGTCTGCTCCATTTTCCTTGGCAATGTCTGTCATAAGCGGCACGGAAGGTCTTGCTCCGTAAATGTGTCCATGCGTTATAAATACTTTATGCCGCCCAGTGCGATCAGAGCTGCTGCCGGAAGCTTACTCATACCATCACAATTACCACGCACCATATAAACCGGGCAGGTGAAGATGTTACGGATCTCTTGTTCTGTCTCGGCATTCTGACAGTCACCCAATTGAACAACACCGTCAAAATCGGTGCCGATCTGATCAAGCACTTCTTTTAGATATATATTAATTCCATGGTTGTCACTAAAGATCAGAAAACGTTTCATAATATTCTACTATTCCTTTCTTCTACAAACAGTTTTCACGTTTTAATTCTTCATACATTGCCGTCAATGCTTTTCCTCTATGACTCACTTTATTTTTGTCTTCTGAAGACAACTCAGCAGTTGTGCATCCAAATTCCGGCACATAAAAGATCGGATCATAACCAAAGCCATTTTCACCCTTTTGCTCATAGCCAATACGTCCCTCGATCACACCACGAACAGTGATCGTCCGCCCATCCGGGAAAGCACAGGCAATGGCGCAGACAAATCGAGCTGTACGCTGATCATCCGGTACACCGGCTAACAGATCAATAATATGATTATTTTTAATATCATAGGAAGTATCCTCTCCTAAATAACGTGCAGAATATATTCCCGGCTCTCCATGCAGATAATCTACTTCCAGTCCGGAATCATCTGCCAGTACCATCTGTCCCGTCAAGTCTGAGATAGTTCTCGCCTTGATGATCGCATTTTCCTCAAAGGTGCTTCCATTCTCAATAATCTCTACATCCTGCAAATTTTCGTCTTTTTAAGGAAACAAATTGGATATTCTCTCCTTGTAAGATCTGGCGGATCTCATCCATCTTGCCTTCATTTCCTGTTGCTACTATTATTTTTTTCATGATCTATTGATTCCTTTCTAAGATTAAGGACACAAACGTCCCATTTCTGCTTATTCTTTCTAATATTTCTCTAATGTCTCCATCACTGCCTGATAGATTCCCCAGGCGGTCTGCCTTATTCCTTTTTCCTGCCGCATATATAAACAGTCGGAAGGGTTGGTCAGATACCCTGTTTCTACAATAACTGCCGGGACTTTTTGCATGATGCATCAAATACAGATCTTCTCTGCGGATCACACCACGTGCAGGCAACCCGGTCGCTGCGACAGTCTTTTTGAGCAGCTTCGCCGCAAGTTGTTTATTGGTATATCCGGCTCCATTATCCCGCTTGGAATACAGCACTTCTATGCCACGCACAGAATGCTTTCTTGCATCCGATGCGTTGCAATGTACACTCACTAACATGTCTGCCTGCCGTTTATTGGCAAGCCGTACCCTCGCCTTTTTGGAAACTGTACGATCCGTTGTTCGCGTACAATATACCTTAACACCACTTTGTTCAAGCAGCCTGGCAATTTCCTTTACCACCGCCAGATTATACTCTTTTTTCCTCCAGTTTTCCATCATCGCTGACAGCGCCCTCATCTTTGCCTCCATGTCCTGCATCCAAGACGATCACATACTGTGATTTCTTTGATGCATCGTCCTGTTTCGGATCGGACAATTTCTGTGCTCTCGTCCGTTGCCTCCTGCGCCTGCACTTTGGAAATGGAATCTATCGGCATTCCCTTCGAAAAGATCACACAAAAGACAAGCAGCAGCAATAGCACACATATGCTTTGTCCTGTCAGCATTCTCCATTGCTTTATCTCCATGTCCACCTCAAATCTAACGTTGTTCTCCGTCTGTATCCTGCCATAAATATTATCTTGTGTCTGTTCTAAACATATCCTCAAATATGCTATTCTCTGTGCCTCATTATATAAGAAATCGTTCTCTATTGCAATGTGCATTGACGTGTAAGCAATGATTGTAATTTATCCTACATTTCGTTATAATAAAATGAGCTGCCCAAACTTCCCATACCGGAAGTTGACACATATTACTTATTATGTCAATGACTATATAGCATTTTGCAACCACCAAAGAGCGATTTCTGCCATCAGAGTACTATAGTAATTGCCTTGCCGCATTTACGTTTTTCGTGATTTCTAGATTTTGTTATCTCTGATGATTGATTTACATGCCTTTCGGAAACTCGAAGTCCCGGAAGCAAGGTAATCATCATTTTTGAAAGGGACTTTTGCGCTCGTCGTTACTTATGTCTCGTATTTCAGAGACATTAAGTAACGTGACGTGCGCATCGTAGCGAAAGCGTCCCGTCCAAAAATGGATGATACCTTGCTAAACCGGGACATCTCAGACACTCCTTCAGGCATGTATTCATCAGAGATGTAACAAAATAAGAAATCACGCAAAAACTCTGCGTTCTGCGGCAATTATCTTAGTTCTCGGATGGCAGAACAATTTAGTTTGTTGGCTGCAAAATAGTTTATTTATTGATCTGACATAATAAGTACAAAATTGATAGAATGGAGTTTAAGTATGATCAAGAGAACAAAAGAAATTACCTTGGACAAAAATTTCAAAAACAAAAATATTTATTTACATTTGGAACGTACACGCCTGACTCGTGTTTGGGTTAATGATGTAGAGGTCGGATGCAGAGACAGCCTTACTACTCCACATCATTACGATCTGACTCCTTATATTAAGGACAACACGTTTCGTCTGACTATTTTAGTTTCTAATGTGGATTACCCGACCAAAGGCGGTCATCTGACCTCTCCGGATACCCAGACGAATTGGAATGGTATTATCGGCGAGATATCGCTTCACATATGTGATGAGATCATGATCGAACATATCAAAACCTACCCGGATACAGAGCACAAATCTGTCCGTGTAGAGATTACCACCAACAATACAACGCAGACGCAACGCAATCTGTCTGTCTGTGCCGAAGCTGAATTAATGAACATTTCCGGCAAGACAGGCGTACAAAGTACCTGCTGCATATTTTCAGGACATTTTCTTCCCGGTCGGCAAAGGAACGTGCCGAATTTACTTATGAACTGGGAGAAGATGCTGTACTTTGGAGCGAATACAGTCCGGTCATCTACGAACTGCACTTGACAATTCCGGGTACCGACGAGGAGAGCGTGACAACATTCGGTCTGCGCGACTTTTCCACATCAGAGACTGAATTTTTTGATCAACGGGACACCGACATTCCTGCGTGGCAAACACGATGGTTTGATCTTTCCAATGACCGGAGCGGTTCCTACTTCCGTAGAAGAATGGATCCGCGTTATGAGCATTTCAAATCTTACGGTATCAATCATTACCGTTATCACACCTGCTGCCCTCCGGACGCTGCATTTGTGGCGGCTGATCTGTTGGGTATTTACATGGAACCTCAGCTTCCTTTCTGGGGAACCTTGACCGCACCGGGTGATGAAGGGCACAATGCCGAAGAGCAGGATTATCTGATCGAAGAAGGTTATCGCATGATGGATGAATTTGGTAACCATGCTTCTTATTGTATGATGTCTCTTGGAAATGAGCTTTGGGGCAGCAAAGAGCGCATGGCAGAGATCATTACAAATTATCGCAAGGTGGATGATCGTCATCTGTATACACAGGGTTCCAACAACTTCCAGCACACCCCGGTACTATTACCGGAAGACGATTTCTTTGTCGGAGTCCGTTTTAGCAAAAACCGTTTATTCCGTGGTTCCTATGGTATGTGTGATGCTCCTTTGGGACATATTCAGTGGGATGAACCTTCTGCTGATCATAACTACGATGAAGTGATCCATCCTACAAATGCAGCCGCCGATGCCGGCAACGATGCGGAAGAGATTGAAATCCAATACGGAACCGGCGTTAAGAAAGTAAAAGCTGCCGATAATGGGGGTGTTTTGATTCCACATATTCCGGTTGTCTCCCATGAGATCGGACAATTTGCGGTTTATCCAAACTTCCGTGAGATTGATAAATATACCGGCGTTCTCAAAGCAAGAAACTTCGAAGTATTCAGAGACCGTTTGAAAGAAAAGGGCATGTTAGATCAAGCCGATGACTTTTTCTACACCAGTGGTAAGCTGTCTGTTCAATGCTACAAGGAAGAACTGGAGGCTGCTGCTCGTACGAAACTGCTCGCTGGATATCAAATATTGGATATTCAGGACTTTTCCGGTCAGGGTACCGCTCTCGTTGGTATTTTGGATGCCTTTATGGACAGCAAAGGACATGTTACACCGGAGGAATGGGCAGGATACTGTTCCGATCACATTCTGTTAGCACAGTTTCCAAAATATGTCTATCAGGCAGGAGAAACCTTCCGTGCTAAGATGGCGATCCGCTACTACAATCCGGAGAAGTTGGAGAATAAAATTCTTCACTGGGAATTAAAACAGCAGAAAAAGATCATTCGAGAGGGCTCCGTTGTGATTCCGGATGGTGCTTTTGACCTGGTAGAATTAGATGAGATAACCTTTGATTTTCCGGAGATTACGGAAGCTGCTACTTATCATTTGGATCTTAGTGTACCGGAAACCAATATGGCAAACACCTATGAGCTATACTGCTTCCCAACACTGTCAACGAAAATTCCGGTCTCCGGCATGACGATCGGTGAAGGTGCCAATGAAGTCCATGTGACGGCTGATTACGCAGAAGCCTGCGCATTGCTTCAAAATGGTCAAAAAGTATTTATCTGCCAACCGAACTTGCCGACAAGATCGAAGGCTTTTATTGTACGGATTTTTGGTGTTATCCAATGTTCCGCGATATTTGCGAATGGATGAAGAAGCCGGTTGCTGTCGGTACAATGGGGCTGTTGATCCCAAAAGGATCATCCGGCTTTAGCTTCTTTCCCGGCTCACAAATATTCCACACCACAGTGGTATAAGATCGTATCGCACTGTGACTGTGCTATCTTAGATGACGTGACCGATAAGAGCTACCGCCCGATCGTGCAGATGGTCGACAACTTTGAACGTAACCACAAACTTGGTATTTTGTTTGAAGGTAAAGTTGGCGAGGGTAATCATCTCCACGTCTGCGTGCAATCGGTGTGATCGTATTGTGTGCGGCTCGCCGTCTGTCTCGGCGTAGACGAATGCCGCCTCATCCGTGTAGCCTCTCCATGCGAGGAGAATCTTGTCTGCCAGATCGATCAGACGATCCTTGTCCGGGGCGCTGATACGGATGACAGACATCGGCCATTTC